>Ga0206973_1089_pt1 | contig 22819 bp, 20 predicted proteins | sample Alteio_BWOrgHeat_83_FD_152927 | JGI IMG/M metagenome (GOLD analysis project Ga0206973, IMG submission 152927) | Enriched cells from forest soil in Barre Woods Harvard Forest LTER site, Petersham, Massachusetts, United States -... | ecosystem: Environmental > Terrestrial > Soil > Temperate forest >...
CTGCACTGTTTGGATTATCGGCCTTTATACTTGCTTTTACATTTGGAATGTCAGCTTCGCGTTACAGTAATGTACGGGATACCATTGTAGAAGAAGCCAATGATATAGGAACTGCAGTGCTGCGGTCAGACCTTTACCCCGACAGCGTTCGCAATGAATTCCATGCAGAATTCAAACAATATATTGCAGCCCGTCTTTCATTCTATGATAACGTTACGGATACTGCACTCTTTAGTAAAGCAAAAGTGGATGCAGCAACAGCAGCCGGTGCTTTATGGGCAATAGCCACAAAGCAATCAAAGCAACCCAATATGCTGATACCTTCCAATAACATGATGCCTGCATTAAACAGCATGTTTGATATTTCCACAACGATAGAAATGAGTTTATATGCAAGAGTACCTGATCCAATAATATACATGTTGTTTATTCTTGCTTTGGTTACCAGTTTTATTGGAGGATTCACAAGTTCAGCCATGCGGCGCAAAGACTGGTTTGTGATTATAGCATTTGCTTTCTTTTCCTCAATGGTTACCTATATAACACTTGACCTGGGCAGGCCTATGCGTGGAATTATGAAAGCAGATGTGGGCAAGCAGGCAATTACAGATATTTATAAAAAGCTTTGAGTTATTCTGTATTTGCAATACCTGGATAAATAATATTATGGAAGACGATAAACTAAGAAATGTAAGGCAGCCCATAGTTACTGCAACCGGAATTATTTTAGGTTTTACTTTGAATATTGCAGTCAATTGGGTGCCCAAAGCATTTAGCACTCCAAGATACCTGGAATATTTAATAGCGATCAGCCTTTGCATACATATTCCAATATCTATTGTGGTATTATACCGTATCCTTAATTTGAATTATCCAAGGGATAAAGCAGACGCTTATTATAAAAAAACGTTGACTCTTTTTATTACCGGCATTTCGCTCTACTTTCTGTTAATTGTTTTTTCTATGTTTGAAAGTGTAATTGTGAATTCGTAAATCTTTTAAAAGATCAGCTATGGCAGAAACTAAAGATTATGCCTTTGTTCCCGGCGGCATTCTCTGGAGGTTACTTGACCGGACAGGCTATGAGCAAAAAAGCCGCCGGTTTAAGATATTACTGGCGCTGTCAATAATACTGCTGTGTTGGTTGCCATTGGCTCTATTATCTTTTACCCAGCTTGGGTTCAACCAGTTTTTTCTTCTTTTTGTGCGTGATGTTGCGACGCATGTAAGATTTTTATTGGTTTTCCCGATACTGTTTTTTTCCAGGCAATTTGTGAACAGGAGTTTCTCCCGCACCATTCACATGTTTTATGATTCGAAGATCATAAATGAAACCAACCGCAATGAATTTGAAAATAAAATTGACTGGTTAATAAAATACCGTAATTCAATAATAGTAGACATACTATTATTCCTGCTGGTTTATTACACATTCTATGTTCGCATGAAAGGGCTATCCAACCTGCCCGATGCTTATGCGCCGTGGGTATTGTACCAGGGCAGGATTTCAATAGCGGGCTGGTGGTATATTCTTTTCAGTCTGCCTCTTTTGCAACTGATACTGTACCGGTGGCTGTACAGCATTGTAATATGGATAATCTTTTTGCGGAAGATATCAAAGATCGATCTTAAACTTTCATCCCTTCACCCTGATGGAATGGGCGGGCTTGGTTTTTTAAAATATACCCAGCTTAGTTTCTTTCCGGTAGCATTTGCATTTTCTTCGCTGGTTGCTGCCGGCACAAGCAACCTGATCATTTTTTCCAATGGATCTATTAAAGATTTTCCTGTATTGATCGGCGCATTGCTTGTATTTGTATTCCTGCTGTTTATTTTACCATTACTTATATTTCTGCCTTTGCTCGCATCCGTTAAGCGGAAATATTTTCTTGAATACAGCAGAGACGCCTGGGACTTTGCCAGAACTTATGAAAAAGAATTACAGGACTTTTATGATACCGGTGAAACCCGGCCGGATACATCCTGGCATGTTGACCTGATAGGCAGTTTTGAAAAGACAGCCGATATGCGCGTGGTAATAATTGACAAAACAATCCTGATAAGTTTTATAGCTGCAGTTATATTACCCTTTATACCGGTAATTGCACAGGAAATTCCTTTGAAAGATTTGATCACAACACTTATTTCTAAATTTTTAGGATAAAATTATTGTATAAACGCCCCCGTGGTTGATTAATCCATGTCTGTCTTCTGGGAATTATCATTCACCATTTGCCGGAAAGGAAAATCCGGCGATAAGATTCACAGATATTTTGTGCCTCACCGGGTATTTCTGTAAATTGCTTTAGTTATAATTTTTAATAGAATGGCTAATATCGAACCGGATAATACTGAAAAAAAAATCGTCAGCCGGCGTGCATTGATCAACAATGGTATAGCCCTTGCCACGGGGATTTACTTTACAAACCCATTGAATGTTCCTTATACATGGGCTCAAAAATTAAGGTTTAAAAAGGAAGGTAAAAACAAGCCGGTAGCTTCCGGTCGTCCATCATATAAGGATACTTATATAGACAACTTTGATTGTTGAGTTGATACTTATCTCCCGATTATTCGTCATCATCATCTTCATCGTCCTGCAGGCTGGTTTCAAAACTACCAATTTTAGTCACTGTTCCATCCTTCATCATCCAGTTACCCATTGCCATTACATCCGTCAGGTTAAAATCATTATCGAAAAAGCACAGGTCTGCATCTTTATTCAAATCAATTATGCCCTTATTTGTGAGTGACAGGTTTTTTGCAGGCCCTGACGTAACCATCTTAAACGCATCGCTAACAGGAAGCCGGCCTTTCTTTATGAGCTTTACAACCTGTTTGTAATTCAGGTCAACAGGAGCTTTGTAAAATTCTACAACCTCACCATCTTTATTCATCCGCGCCATCCCGGCATTTCCATCACTGCTGAAAGTCATGTTATCAATGGAAGCGCCTTTACTCAAAGCGTATAACACCTGTTCATAAGGTTCACTGAATTTTGTGCCCCCGGTAGTGATGTCAATCATGCCTCCCAATTTGGCAAACTTTATGGCTTCATCAAAAAGTGAAGCCGTTCTGCCCACATGCGTTGGTGAAATATTTTTGATAGGAAATTTATATGTTTCAACCAGCTCAAGCAGTAATGACATATTCGTGTCAAGTGATCCAAGATGAACATGCAGGATGCCGCCTTTGCCGGAGGTTAACCCACCAACATGAACATCTTTAAGAATATTCAGCAGTTCTTTTGCGGTAGGATAAGAAGACCTCGGATCACTGATTGCCACCTTGCATCCGATTACTTTATCAACCAATATCATGTCTTCTAAAACGGATCCTGTTAATGTAATTGGAGGCAGTCCAAAAAAACCGGTAAGCATATATGCAGTGATCCCTTCTCTGTCCAGGGCCTTTGTTTTTGCGTACAGCGTTCTTAAACTTTTTGTAATGCCATCTGTTCCAAGCAATCCCATTACTGTTGTAGATCCGCAGGCGATCAGTTCTGATAAAGTTATTTCGGGAGTCAAAGAGTTGAACCCATGCTTACCCCCTGCGCCGATTAAATGGATGTGCTGATCGATCAACCCGGGAGTTGCTATCCTCCCTTTCATATCAACGACTTCGATCTCTGGTCCTTGCAAAGAAAGGCTGTCTGCTATTGCTAAAATCTTTCCACCTCCGGTAAGTAAGTCCTTCTTACCAAGCTTATTGGGAGCATAAACCTGTACATTCCTGATCAGCTTCATGGGCGCTGTATTGTTGATCTGTAAATTAAATAAAATTATTTCGTGGGCAGGCCTATATTGGAATAATCCCAGGCCCTGTCGCCTGACAATATCCATTGTGAGTTATCTGCGGTAGTGCCGCTCGTAAGCGACCAGTCAGGGCTTGGATCATGAACAGTTCCTTTTCTCCAGAATGTTCTGTTCCTTGTATCGCCTGATTCTCCTGCAACCGGCCAGATAAAGTTGTTTCGGCTGCTGCTGGAACCGCTTGATGTTACCCTGGCAACATTCGGGCTTCCAAAAACATCAATGATCTTATAAGTATCACTGCCTAATATATAAGTTCCTCCTGCATCCTTTTTCAATAACGCTATTGCACTATTACCGCTCAATTGTAGCGGAGAGCTTGCATCACTTGCCGAAGTACTGCTTGTACCCCAGGTAATATTGCCTGGCACGAAAGCAGGGTCAGCCTGGGTTGAAGCAATTACATAACATTTAGCCGACTCGAGTGTACCACTCAGTTTTAAATAAGTTTCATCTGTCGGGAACGACCAGTCTGACAGTGTATTTTCATCAAAAGTCGGCTGGTATCCTATTGCATATTGAGATAGGTCAAGCACATCTCTTGTGCCGTTATAGAGTTCAACATAATGATTCCTTACGCCTCCTGCATTCCCATCCGTATTTATTGCAGTAGATATTTCAGAAATGATCAATTCAGAAGTTTCATTATCCACAGGTGGCTTTGGCGCAATGTCAAATACCGTTTTTGAAGAACAGCTAAAGAAGAATATAGTTGCAAAAGCCAACAGAAGTCTCCGGTTCATAATTTTTCTTTTTAGAATGAAAGCTGAATAGCAATGTTAGTGATCCAGGTATGTTTATTACCGGCAATGTCACTCTCATCAATATAGGTTGTATTGATTCCCGTCTTTATCGCATAATTCATAAAATATTTATTGAAGCCACCTGAGTACCAGTTTTGCTTTTTGGCAATGGATTCATCCACATTGAATTCCGGGGTAACATTAGAATACCTGCCTTCAATTGCCCAGCCATTTTTCCAGACATAAGAGGTCTGAACGTTGAATGCATTCCCAATACTATACTTGGCACTGAGCGCTTCAGGAGTAAGTTGCTTGGTTAATGCTGCATCGCTGTATATGTTTTTACCATACACGGTTGCATCAGTGTATTCGGTCACAAAAGCAAATCCTCTGTACTTGAATATCAAATCAGCTACCAGCTTTTTATAGTCGGCGTTCGTGGGGTCGCCATCCTCATTGTATATACCTGAGGCATTTTCACTGGATGCACCAACAGGTGTAGTGGCTTTAGCAGTATAACTGCCGGCAACACCAATACCGAGCTTTGGCTTCTGTTCAAAGTAAATGTCCTGCGATATAAATGCATTGTTTTTAATGAAATCACCCATTGGCATAATATCAATCCTTGCACCGTACTTAAGCCCCAGGTTAGTTTGCGTGCTGTTAATGGATTGGCCTTGCCCGCTGGTTACAGAAGCAGCACCATATACGCGGGTTTGCCCAAGAGAAAAATTTGATTCATAAAATAATCCCCCCTCACGCGTAGTAACCACAAAATTTTGCATCAATCCACCGTAAATACTTCCATCATTTGACAATCCATTTAAAGTGGGCGCCATAAAAGAAGCAAATTTTTCGTCTGCCAAAGCAAGCCTGTTATTGGAAATGCCCTTCCTTTGCCCGAAAGTAATTCTGTTGTGCCCATTCTTTGAATTATACGCTACCCACGCTTCCAGTAATGGAGAAGTACCGGTAAAGTCCGCTTTAACAGCGGCGGTCATTAATCCATTAAATGCAGAAAAATTCATATTGAGGCGGGCAAGGTTGATTGACATTTGATTTTCCTTTGTAACCTCACCACTGGCCTTGTAGGATCTGAACTGGAATCCTGGTGACAATATCCCATTAAGGTTAAGCTGGAATTTGGTTTTTGTTCCGAAGTTGACATATAATCCTTCCCCGGTTGTATATATTATTGATGAATCAACACCGGTACTGTCGGCTGATTTTACCTGCGCCCGGATGGGGCCAGATAAAGCAACGATCGCAATTATCAGGAACAGGGATGCCTTTTTAATCATAATTTTTCTTGTTTAAAGTTTCGATAATTGTTCATGAGAAATCCGGTAAACAGGAAGTGTTCCCTTTTTGGCTTCTGTTTTTATCTGTCCGTTCATATAAATAGAATTACTTCCTTCCGGTTCAATCAGGTCAGAAAGTGTATTACCCATGGGCTGCAATGCATCTATTATTACTGCATCTTTAGGGATGTTAATTTTTTTTGTTTCAAGTTCAAATGAGCCCGCATCATTTTTTTTGTATACCTGGACAGTCATCTCCTGGGGGTTATTTACTTCCTTCAAAACAAGGCCGGATGTCGTCAACACATCTTTTACTTTTTTGCTGCAGGGAAAAATCAAATAAGCCCCCGGTCTATCCCTTGTTATAACAGGTGTTTGGTCCATATTATAATAGGTTCGGAATTCAATTGTTTTGTGCTCATTTGTACATTCATCCACAAAAAGAAAGGGCATTTGCTTCATGGCAGGCTCAGATGTAACAACAATGTTCCTGTCGCCATTAACACTGCTTTTATTTGCCGCATCAATGGTTGATTTGATCTGGCTTCGTAAACTATCCGCAATTCTCAGGTAAGAAGTTGCGCAAAGGAATGAAGTTTCAATTCTTCTCTTTACTGATTGGTTGCCTTCCGTAACTCCCCTTATTTCCATTAAAAGGGATATCCTGTTTTGCAATGCATAATTGGTAGCACTTGATCTGGATGCTGTTCCTCCCATATTCAAAAGTATTTCCTTGCCATCCCGCCGGGTTGTGGCGTAGTCTGAAACTTCCCTGTGATTTTGTGTTAAATAAGTTTTTGTAGGTGCAATAAAATCTTCAGCGATCATTTTTCTAATCGAAGGATCAACATTAAGGTTTCCCGTATACAAAAACATCACATCATAGCCAATGGAGTAACAGTCACTCAGCTCTTTAAAGTCTGACCGGTGAGGATTAAATTCATGGAAATCCAATACAACCTGAGGATCAAAGCGGTTAATTGCCATTTTAATATTCCTGCTTTCCGGTGCGTTTAATGAAGTAAGATCGCGATTGAGATCTATTCCATTACTGGTCGTTCTTTTCTCGGCTTCCCGGCCATCTGCATTTATATCCGGCAGCACCATGATCTCAAGCTGGTCGAGTAACTGGGCATATCCGGCATCTTCAGTTAGCTGGTGAATCAGAAAAAGCAGCCCGTCAGTTGAAATAGGCTCATTACCATGAATACTGCCTAGGATTGCAACCCTTAATTTTTCTTTTTCAGGAGAGTTTTGATTAGTAATAAGAACAGATACCTGGTCTCTTCCTCTTTGTGTTTCACCAATGCTGCCGATTTTTATCAATTGGGGATGTTTGCCGGCCAGCTCTTTAATAAATTGAACGGCATCTTTATATTTTGTAAAGTAATTGAATGATTTATTTCCTGTAGTTATTGGAACCGGCATGGAATAAGACGGGTCCGGGAAAAACTTTTTATAGAATACAGAATCCTGGGCCTGTAACCCGCTAAAGAGACATAGAATAATATTTAAGGTTATAAATCTCTTCATAGTTTTAAAATTGAACCGTTAACATCGTCTGCAGGTATATAGTACCATTATGGCTTTCAGTAGTGATGGCTTTATTGAATTGCTGATATCCGGTTTCCACGTTTAATTTTAAATTATGGCCAGAGAAATAACGGGTAGCAATCAGCGAATAAGCTTTATTTACCGTTGCAAAATCAGCTGATTGTTCATCCTGCTGCAGATGGGAATACCTGCCGGCGATAGAGTACTTGCCCAACATATATCCTGCCTGTAAATTCAGGCCACTCCCTAAGTTGATCCTGCTCGTCACTGTGTTTTTTATCTGCTCCGGAGTTTGCCCGGTATACGGCGTAAAGTTTCCCGAAGTAGAGAACTCACCATAAATGTTATTTGGAACTGAGGTATGGGTTATAACAAAATCTCCCAGCGAATAGAATCCACGGTATTTAAACATATAATCAACACCTGACTTTGTAAGGCTGGGCCTTAATATTTTTTGTGTTGAATCTCCATAAATATACCTCCCGCCGTTGGTTCCCTTTGCTGAACTGATGCCATTGTTATAACTAAAAACACCACCAATAACAAGTTTAGGTGTGCGTTCCTTAACCACATCATCCATAAAGAATTCGCCCCCTTTAGAAAAAGTTCCAAAAGGAAGGTAGTCGAGGCGCACTCCGTATTTAAAGCCCGTAAAGTTTTTCTGAAGTGATGCAGTTCCGTCCCCTGTTGTAAAGGCAAGATAGGGTTTCAATACGCCACCATTACCCAGGCTATATTGACCGGCATAACGAATTCCATAGTCAAATATGGCGTCAAATGCATCGGAAACAATACTTCGCTCAACAAACCCGAGAGATTCACCCTCTATTCTTATTTCGCGGGTATCTGTATAATCTGCACGTACACCAAAATTGATGCGCTGCCCCTGCTTTGGCCTGTATTCGATTAATGCGTCCTGAACAACGTTGTTGAATGACCTGGATCCGGTTGTGGTACTTTGATAATTCCCTGCCAGGTTCAATCTTAACCTGAAAAATAATTTATCACTAAAAAGTAGTCCTGCGATATTCAACCTGGCTCTTCTTATCCTGTATTCTGAATTATAGGAGCTTAGATCATCCGGTGTATTAACGCCATATAAAACCTGTATACTTTGATTAAATTGTATTTGTGCATTTCTTGAAATTAGGTTCAGCCCATCACCCAGTTTATAATTTTTCATCACCCTCATTTCATTTGTGTGGCTTTGCACGGCTGTTTCTGTTTCATCATCCACCGTCGGCAGGGCATCTTCATCCTGGGCCATCAGGGGCCTGGAGAACCACATCAAAACAAATAATATAATCAACGATTTTTTCCTGAACACGGCGATCATTTATAATTGTTCAATAAAAAACATTAAACTTTCTCTTTAAAATTAATTAAAACCAGAACCCAAATCTCCATTGAAAAAATTGCGTGTTGCCTTTATAGCCGTCTTTATTCAGCACGCCGAATCCGTACGCAATTGTTGTAAAAACATTTCTACTCAGGCTCCAGTAAACTGATGGAGTAAATCTCCAGAATTTACCACCGGTAATGTCAGCATCATCAAGATCTATATTGGAGAAACTCAGTGTGGCTTCAATATTTCCGATGCCGCCATCAAACACTGATTTTTTTACTGTCTGAAATGTGAAGGTCCCAAAGTTTGGCGCATAAGGCCTTGCTTCGCCGGTGAAAGAATAAAGCAAGAAGAACCAGGCGCCTGTAAAAACCGGGTTGCCTTTTTCCGGCGAATGAACGAAATGCGAGCCAAATTCAGTTCCTGCCATTAAGGGCCCTGTACGATAATAAACTTCCCCTGAAAGGCTGTTCACATAATCTGCCCAAAATTTCTTTGAATCAACAAAATATTGAGCCTTGCTTATTTCCGGTTTCGAGCGAACCTGTATAGTATCGTCCAAAACTTTGCCGTACCGGTAATTCAATGCGATATGCAGAACCGGGGCGGTAGGTGTGGAGTATATAGGCAACCAGACTAAACGGGTTGTAATCTGCCTTTTGAAACTGGTCTGCGGCTGCACCTCGTTTCCGAAAATATTGAAATAAGTACCCAGTGTCCATTGCAGGTGTTGTTTCGGAAAATATCCGGAATATTTTACTCCATCGGCTAGAATTGGAACTAGATCCTGTATCATGGGCCTTTCAAACCTCCACAGGGTAAATCCATTCTGGATTTTTTGCAGTGAATAACCCTCTTTGGTACGGCCGAAGAAAAGATATCCTGACAACTCCGGCACTTTAACCTGCACGCCTGTTTCGCGTATCCTCCATGTGCCGGTATTTCCATCGTAATTAATACCCGCCTTCCAGGTGATTTCCCTTTTGGTTTTTACAACACCGGCCATAGTATACCGGAAGTCCCTGACCGAAAGGCTATTCGTAACCCCCGGTACCTGCTGCTTGCTGGCAGAGTCCTGGCTAAATCCGGCATATTCTGTCATAAACCCAATTCCAAATTTTAAAGTAGTAAGAGGCCCGTCAAATTCATTCCAGTTTTTCCATTTATCTTTTTTTGAAAGACCGGAAAGAGAATCATACGGTGTAGGAAAAACTTCACCTTCCGTTCCATCAGGAATTCCAGAGGCAGGATTTTGCGAATATGTTTTAACAGGGATAAGAAAAAAAATAATGATCCCGGCGCAGCTAAGGAGGATCAGTAATTTTCCCATTCAAAAGCTTTTTTATTGGTTTCCAATATGCCACTGATCCCAACAATGCGGAAACAAATTATTCCAAAATATTTCCCGGTTATATAAAACGCAGATTGTTCTGGATTCATGTATTTAAAAGTAGTAAATAATTATTGCCGTCACAAATTTTACCGTTAAGTGAGAATCGGTTATGCAGGATCTTTCTTCTTCGCAAAAGTCTCTCCTTTAGCTTTGTGATTAGCTGAGGACTTTGCGGAGAAGGGAACTTTTAAAAGAAGATTCTCAACCTAAAAATTGTTATACATTAAGAATTAGTAAACCTAACTGCGCGTCATTTCCGCGAAGGCGGAAATCTCATAATTAAAAGCAACGGAAGCCATCCTGCAACAGAACTTGTATTCCGTAGCTGACTTAAGATTGAGGCGCAGGGTTAGTGTACTGGTATCTTAAGCTTTACTTATTCTATAACCCGCACAAGACGCTTTTGCACAAAGCCATGCCTCAGTCTTATGCTAACATTCTTGCTTTATAATAGCATTCTCAGAACAACTTGGGGCTTTTGTGCTTCGATTGACATAATGCCCCGCTCATGCACAAAGCTTCGGTAAAAAGACATTGTGGGAAAGGAGTTTCTGGGCTGGAGAAAAGTACACTCTTAAAGACCTTGGTTCATGGGCTGTCTTGCAAGGTTTTTAAGAGTGCTTTTTTTTGTGAATGGTATTTTCTACGAAAACAATCTCTGCTGAGGTGAATCTTCTGAACCCTTCAACTTGTAAAGATTGGGTCTCCTGTCTTTTACAATCTCAATGAAGTCAAGCTTTTTCAAGTAAGCTGTCAACTTTTTAACTGTCCAATCCATTCCAAGCCTAACAAGAAGTTCGTTTACATGCAGCGGTCTGCCATTAAAAGCTGAACGAATTTTCTTGTCAATAGATTCTGTTTCGTTTGATTCTTGAATTACCGGCACTTGCTCAACTGTTGTGTAGTAAGTCTTAGAAACAACAGTTCCGTTAAAGTCAACTGGCACTGCACCCTTTTGAATTAAAATTAGGTTTGCATTTTTCTCTGTTGGTTCTGGCTGTCTTACAAAAATTTTTCTCTGTTTCCGTAATCCGTCAACAACGCCACTCCATGTTCCGCCTTTCTCTGACGATTCGGCTACATAAATTTCGTCTGCAAGTCCATAAATAATTGGATTTCTTGCCATCGCTAACTCTGCTCTCCATGGAGCTTTTGGAAAGAATGTACTTAATACCAACACATCTCCGTTTACGATTTGTGAATAATACTTTTTGAAACCTGAATCAAAAGTCATAATGCCTTGTGGTAAAACAATTATGCTTTGCCCTTTGTAATTGATTGCTGAATCTAATGCTTGTTTGTCAACTCCTTTTGCAAAACCACTTACAACAACTTTATATTCTTTGCTTGCAAGTTTCGCAATATTGTCTGTAAATTTCAAAGCAATTTCCGAAGCATCTCTTGAACCGACAATCGCAATTGATTTTTCTTCAAGAATTTTTTTGTTGCCCTTCACATAAAGAACGGCAGGGGAGTACGGAGCTTTTAAATTTCCTTTGAGTGTTTTTGAAAATTCAGGTGATACAATTGGTATCAATTCAAAGCCCTGGCTGAAAAGCGATTCAGCTAAAAATGCGTTACTACCCAATTCTGATTTTGCTTGTCGTAAATCGGAAACTTGTTTCTCGTCTAACTGATAATCATTTCCCCATTGAGTTTCGGAGAGATTAAAAAACTCCTCAACAGAAATTTTCTTCTCATGATAGAACTTTATAATGAGATTATTTATTTTCAGATGTCCCCACCTTGGCAGATGTGCCAATGCTATCCAATAGGTTGCTTCATTATTCATTTCTTTGTCCTTGTCTTGTAATTGTCAAAACTTGAATTTCTGCATCCATTAAGCACAGGTATTTCCCATTATAAGTATAGGAAATACCAATGAGATTACTTTTAAGTATTTCGGAAATATCACTCATACCAGGTCACCTCCTACTGTTCTTGCTATAACAATTGGGGCAATTTTCGTAGCCCCGAAGGTAGTTAATAGTCTACCTGCTTCTTTCACTGTTGCCCCACTGTCAAAAATATCATCAATCAATAAAATACTTTTTCCGTTCACTTCTTCAGGAACAGCAAAGGTGAAAGCATCTTTTACATTATCTGATTTCAGGTAGCTGTTTTCAAACACCTTTTGTTCTGATGTTTGTCGTTGCTTTTTTAAGTTGTGCGAGATTGGGAATTTTAGAATTTGAGCAACTGTTGTTGCGAATGTTTTTACCAAATCGCCAGACGATGTTGGCGGAACATAAACAACTAAATCAAATTTCTCTTGTCCGAATTTTTTTCTGAATGCTTTAAGGACTAAACTCACAAGAAAGTTTGGGAAGGCACCACCATTTTCATACTTAGAACGATGGAGTGCTGAACCAACCGAAGAAACGCCATAGTAAGACGATGCTACTCCGTTCACAATGTTTGAACCTCTTGATTCCACCACTAATTCAGGAAAATAATCTTCTCTGAAAGCCTGGAGCTTTTCCGTCCATTCGCGGGTAACCTGGACTGCGATTTTTTTCTCTCCTGTATTATCACAATTTGTAAAGGTGTGATTTGATGTGTCGCCTAAGTAGTCGCAAAGAAATTTCATTCTTGACGCATTTGTTTCAACATATTCTATCATGCTGCCGAGGTCTTTGGTCTTTGCTGCACGAAGTTCTTCAAATGCCCTTGTGTCAAGAGCAGGAGCATCAAAAATATATTCAATCTTTTTGTTCGCTAATTGTCGGATTATTTTTTGCTCAATCAGGTCAGCTTTAATAACTCTTATTTGATTTTGTTTCAAATTTGTTCTTCGCATTAAATCTTTTTCACCAAGTAATTCAGCTTTTACTGCAGCAATTACTTTTTCGTATTTCTTTATTGATGGTCTGCCTCCTTCAATAAATGCTTCGGGTAATCTTTTGTCATCGGGATTGTAGAATAATATTATGTATGAAGGTTGCCCATCTCTTCCGGCCCTGCCTATTTCCTGATAGTAATGAATTGGTGATTGCGGAATTTGTGTATGAATGATGAAACGAATATCGGGTTTGTCAATTCCCATCCCCAATGCGTTGGTTGAAATGATACATTTCCATTGGTTATTCATCAAGCTGTTTTCAATTGCAATTCTTGTTTCAGCATCAAGTCCTGCATTATAACCTGTAGAAGAAATTTTCAGATGTTCAAACCATTTGGAATAAATTTCTGTGTCAACCCTTGTTCCTGTATAAATAATTCCGGAACCTGGAAACTTTTCCAAATTCTTCCCTAACCAAATTAACTTCTCGTCTTCCGACGAAACTTTTACAACAAACAGTTTGAAGTTATCTCTCATCAGGTTACCTCTCAAAGTTGTGATGTTTCCACCAATTTGTTTGGCAACATCTTGCTCAACTCTTTTTGTTGCGGTAGCGGTTGTTGCAAGAACAGGAAGTCCTGCCGGTAAAAGTTTTACAAGGTTTATAATCCTTCTGAATGCTGGTCGGAAGTCGTGTCCCCAAACAGAAATACAATGTGCTTCATCAACCACAACCATTCTAAGATTCATTTGCCTTGTAGCTTCAATCCATTCGTTATTCTCTTGTCTCTCAGGTGCGATGTATAGAATTTTGATTTTGCCTGCCTTTGCCTCGTTGATGATTTGAGAGTTTTCCTCTGATGTCTGCTCACTGTTAATACACTTTGCAGAAATGCCAAGAGCAGTAAGTTTCTTTACCTGGTCACGCATTAAAGCAATGAGAGGTGAAAAAATTACAGTTGTCCCGTCAAACAGGATTGCGGGAAATTGGAAACAAAGTGATTTTCCGAAACCTGTCTTTTCAATAAGTAATACTCTTTCACCTCTGAAAATCTTTTCAATTGTTTCCCATTGCTCATCATAGAACTTTGGAAGTTTGAATCTTTGCTGTAAAATTTTCTCTGCTTCCTGTCTTGTCATTATGATTGAATCGTGTCGTTAATAAAGCGTTGACAATAAATAGAACTTGATTGGGTTGGCTGTTTGAAGAGCTGTCAGCCTATTTGCTTTGGTTTTAAAAAGGGTTGTTTCATTTTAGTCAGTTTCAATGTTGTGCATTCGTGCTTTTGAGTTAAAGAATTCACACATTTACCTGCGGCTCATAAGCCAGCACTTAATTTTCTTTCTTTTTAAACTGCTGCAGATATTCCTTTATCGCATAATGGTAAACACTTTTACCTTGCTTAATTTTTTGCTGGTATTCTTTTTTCAATGTTGGGTTACGGTTAATAGCCTGTGCATAAGCAACTGCGTCTTTAAACCAGTTACGTTTCAGTTTTTGTAATACGCTTGGTTTCACATTTCGCATATCCGGGTAAGCGCTTACTACTGTTTTATCTCCGTACTGTTTAATTACTATTTGTTTGCCTATATGCCCGGTCAGGTTGTTTAAAAGGCTGTTCTTAGTTAGTCTTGCCATAAATTGGGTTTCATCCTAAAGATAGCAAATAAAAACATATAAATTAGCTGCAATTTTATGCAGGTGTATAGTAGCTGCAAACTACAAATCGGTTAAAGTAACAGGCAGAGAGTTGCACAGGTCACATCAGCTCATGCGTTAGGCAGCGTCGGTACAAGTGTACCCTGAATTGTTTTAGACTTATAAATAAATAAAGCGCCACAAATAATAGTTGCTGGTTAAAACAAGCCGCAATAAATAAACCAGCAACACAGAGGGAGGCGCGGCACGGACGGATGCGCGGAGCGATCATGCCGTCCTTGATTTTTCCCTGCCTGCCGGCAGGCAGGTTTGGTTAATTTATTTGCATCAACGCAAAGGACAATAACAATAAATAAGGAATTAGTTATTTTAGGAGTAGACAATGACTATAGACCGCAGGGTACAGCATAGCAACTCCATAGCAAAGCCATACATGCGGTATGGTAACAGCTACCACGGCACGATCAAGCTACGTTCAACTTACGTTCATCCTTCGTCTTTGCTGCGTCTTTTTTAGTAGAAATGATAGGGAAAATAACAAGGAGAAAAACAGGATATGGGTTAGCAAAATAAATGCAAAACCTGCAAAAAACTTATATTGTAACCAGAAATAAAAACCTGCAATAAACACGCTGTTCATCAGAATAAGAAACTACTCACCATTCACTTAGTCGTTCCTCTACGCAATCATCTTCTTACCCCCTTTAGGGGTTGGGGGCGGGCATACAGTTTACGGTTAAATCCCTTGCTAAATAAACTTACTTGCTGAAAAGGAATACTTTAGTAGCACAACATTCAACAGTTTTATTTGAATACGAAAGGCTTGGCATTTAATCACGAAACAAATATTCCAAACAATACCAATTATTTTTTATGTCAGACAACAACAATAGCTGGGCAACACCGGCCGCACTTGCTCTTCCCAAAGAAGGATATTTTGAACTGGAAAGTGGACGCTATGGGCCAACTTTCCCTAAGACTCCTGCAAACTATGGATTTACCATTATTGTAAAAGTTAAGGAAGGACGGGAAGATATTATTCGTGAATACGGCAAAACAATTGAAGCTGCTGTAAAAGATAGTCCCAATGTTCTTGAGCCGTTAAAGCTTCATTTTCTCCGCTGGGTTTTGTTTGATGTAGGTTCAGGTTTGCATTTTATGTACCAGGGCATATTCGATACCGATTTTGATAAGTATATGGAAGATGCCATCGCTTTGTTTAACAGCACCGGCGTTACTACCGTTTTTGTAAACCTCGAAGGGTTTCCCGAAGACTGGAAAACAAATATAGATGCGGTTACCAAATTCTTCCGCGAACATCAACGCCCCAGTTTTCTTGAATATGGAGAATATCCTTATGTTTCTGCTGCGGAAGTGAAGAGTGCGCTGAAACTAAAAGCAGCTTTTTCTGAAATGCTCGACCAGATGCAATAACTGATTCAATTTAAATATATTTTGATGCTGGAATTAGAGGATATTCAACATTATCTTTTGGCACGTCCTAATGCGGTAATTGCTCAATACAACTTCATCACTTTTCATAATGCTGAAGCTGGGCGAAAGTGGGTGGAAGCATTGATTCCAACAGTAGGGACTGCACAATCCGTTTTGGCTGCAAATCCAAACGATATGCGGTGGGTGAGCCTTGCTTTTACATGGAATGGATTGCAAAAGCTTGGTGTGAGCGAAGAAGAACTTGCTACTTTTCCTGAAGCTTTCAGGCAAGGCATGGCTGCCCGTGCTGCAATGTTGGGTGATACCGGTATTAATCATCCCGATAACTGGGAAGATAATATGGCAAGTGAAGACCTTCATGCAGTAGTTATCCTTTTTGCACGCGATAAAGACGAGCGGGAACGCTGTATTAAAAAGCACCAGGAATATCTTGACCAAACACCAGGCGTAGAAATATTATCTACGTTGCTGCTTGAAGCAGTTCCGCCTTTGGATTATGTGCATGAACATTTCGGCTACCGCGACCGCATCACTACCCCAGTAATTGAAGGCATGGTGATTGGGGCAAAAGGGGAAGTTGCCATAAGCACCGGCCCGAAGGAAGAAAGCAGGATACCGGAATTTACCAGCACCTCACCGGGCTCTCATCTGCCCAGTAAACCAGGTGAGTTTTTTCTGGGGTACCCGGATGAAACCGGTGTTATTCCGCTACAACCGCAACCGGAAGTTCTTTCAAAGAACGGCAGCTATCTCGCTTACAGGAAAATGCAGGAACACGTAGGTGCATTCCGCAACTTTCTGAAACAGAATGGTAAAACAATTGAAGAGCAGGAATTGGTGGCAGCTAAATTAATGGGGCGTTGGAGAAAGACCGGTGCACCATTGGTATTAAGCCCTGATAAAGATGATCGTGAACTGGGCTTCGATAACCAGCGGAACAACAATTTTGATTATGAGAAAATGGACCCCCATGGGTATGCCTGTCCTGTAGGATCACACTGCCGCAGGATGAATGTAAGAGATACCAGCGTTTCAAGAATAATGAACAGGAGGTTGATCATCAGGAGGGGCGGTACTTATGGGCCTTATCTTCCTGATGACGCCCCTGATGATGGCGCCAACCGTGGTATCGCTGTGTTTGCAGGCTGTGCAGACATTTCACGCCAGTTTGAATTCCTGATCTCTGTTTGGGCAAATGATCCGGAATTTGAACACTTAAATGAAAGGGATCCTTTTGCAGGAAGTATTGATGGCGCTTTTGAAGTAACCATTCCCAAACGTCCCATAAAAAAGAAATTGAAAGGTTTGCAGGCCTTTACAACCGTAAGAGGCGGTGCTTATTTCTTTTTACCAGGCATAAAGGCATTAAAATACCTCGCTTCACTGCAATAGGAAAGTTATGAATCTTTAAAACAAATTTTATTTGAAATGAGTATAACTATTTATCCATCTCCCCGGCTGTATAACCAGGTTCTTGCGCCGCGTAAATATATTCCCGGTAAAAGAAGATTCAGTATTTACTGGACGTGGAGTTATCCCTGGGAAGCCAACCGTGATATCACAGAAATGGACAACCGGTTTTCGACAATGACCGAAGTGCGCCGCGTATTATGGCCTTTCTATGAGTCGGTTGAATATTCCGAAAAGATGTTTTTACAGGGCATTGCAGGAACGCTGGAACTTTTTCATTTAAGTATTGTACGCTTTCAGCAGGTGATTGAAAGTGTAACAGGCCATCCTGTTCCGGATTACCAGCGCATTGACCAGGCAGGGCAAAGATTATTGATCGATGAAAGAATTCTTGCAGATACAGATACGCTGATGGTATTTGGCCTTGACCACATGGTAACTGAGCAGGAGGCATTGCCGGAGGAAATCGAAGCCATTAAACAGTTTTTAAAACGCGAAGGCACTTGTTTAATACTCAGCCCGCATCATGATGTTGGTTTCTCTGAAGACTTAAATCAACGGCAGCAGGAGTATGCACATCATGGTGATCCTTTAGTGCCAAGGCAGCAACGTTTTGGCACATATACAAGGTCATTAATGAAGGGGCTTGGAGTGCCTGTAGAAAACCGGTTTGGTTTGCGGCCTGCAACTATAACAGGAACAAGAAACCAGTTGGTGCCGCTTATTAAACACCAGGACTTTGATAAACACCATTTACTTGATGGCGTTTCAACCTTTAATTTTCACATGCACCTGCCACATTATGCTGTTACCACAGATGATCCAAATTTGATACATGTGCTGGCACAACAACCTATTGATATGTCGCATCCGCATCCGTTTATTGAAGCAGGTAATAATGAATTCAATATGTTTTTATGGATGCCGCCAAATGAAGAAAGATTGGGGGATATTTTACTGGCAGACTCTACCATTTTCACCACCTTGTTTGGAGGCGATGAAAGCCTTGAACGTTTTTGGAAGAACATTGCATTGCTTTAAAAGCTACCGGATGAAGAAATTTATTTCTTACTTTTTTTTACTCTTCGTCCACTTTTATTCATTTGCCCAGGAAAACAAAAATAGCTTCGAAATATACGGGCAGGTTGTGACCGATGCAGGATATAATTTTAATACGATCGATCCTGATTGGTTCGATGTGATGAGGCCTTCCAAACTTCCATCCTATCCAAAAGAATTTAGTCCTGACGGAAACGTTTTTTTTAGCATACGGCAATCAAAACTGGGTATCAAAAGCAATACACATACACCGCTTGGCGAATTGAAAACTCAATTTGATTTTGATCTCTTTGGTTTTGGAAAAGATATAGGTCAAACCACTTTTCATGTAGTGAACGCATATGCACAACTTGGCAAAATCGGGGCCGGGCAAACAGCATCGGCTTTTATGGATCTGAATGTATTCCCTGTTACGCTTGATTATTGGGGGCCGTTATCAAGAGTCTTTTTTCTGAATATCCAGTTACGATACGTCATCATGGAAAAGGAAAATGAAAAGCTAATTGTTGCGTTGGAAAGGCCCGGCGGTACCGCTGATGGCGGTGATGATTTAGACAACATAGGACTTCAACATGTAAAGCCTTATTTTAACCTCCCTAACTTAACCGCTCAATACAGGAAAGGCGGAAATTGGGGTTATGTTCAGGTTGCGGGTATCATTAAAAGCATGAAATGGAAAGACCTTGATGCATCAACAAATGGCCTGAGTGGCAGTGCAACAGGCTGGGGCGCTAATCTCGGTACAGTTATTAACACAACCAGTAAAGTAAAGTTGAAATTGCAGGGTGTTTGGGGAAAAGGAATTGAAAATTATATAGCAGATGTTACACCGGATGTAGGTTTGAAAAGCCAGTCTCAAAATCCTGATCAGCCGGTGCAGGGAACAGCATTACCTGTGTGGGCCTTTTTCAGTTTTGCTGAAATAAGCTGGACCAAAACATTGCAAAGCTCGATCGGTTATTCGATGGAAACGATCAACAATTCTGATCTTCAGTCTTCGGATGCATTTAGAAAAGGGCAGTATGGATTAATAAACCTGCGTTATTACCCGGTTCCGAATCTAATGGCAGGAATAGAATATCAATATGGAAAAAGAAATAACTTTAGTGATGGTTTTTATTCAACAGACAATAAGCTTCAATTATCGTTTAAGTTTAATTTCTCGCATAAAATAACAATGGAAAAATGACATGCTGAGTGTAAGGTTTTTTAAAACAATTAAACAGGTTGAAAAATGGCAGACATACTTGTACGGATATGGCAGAACCTTCTTGAAAGAACAGAAGGGCCAATGCATTTCCGCTTTCTTATGCAACCTTTAATGTCTTTGATATTTGCAATAAAGGCAGCCATCAGAGATGCAAAACAAGGCGACGTACCTTATCTGTGGAGATTGGTGTATGCAAAAAAAGCAGAGCGTAAACCTATAGCTAAAGAGACATGGAAAGATGTTGGGAAAATTTTTATCATCGGCGTTATTCTCGATATTATTTATCAGTTGATTGTTGTTTACAAAGTAAAAACTGAAGAACATTTTTATCCGCTTGAATCTATCATTGTTGCTTTTCTGCTTGCTATTGTTCCATATATAATTTTCAGAGGACCAGTGAACAGAATTATTACATTGTTTAAAGGCAAACAACAACCAAAGAAAAACGACGAATCATAAAAATATACTTATGGAAAAACTTTTTAAACTGGCCATCATATTCCGAATTATAAGTGCATTTTGTTTTCTCGGAGCTGTTTTTTTTGTTTTTGCAGGCATTTACAAATTTGGCGTTGGCTTTGTGCAGTTGTATTACAGTATTGCTAACGCAGAATGGCATAACCCCGGGGTTTACATTGTAGAGGGGCTTGATTCTTTTATGTTGGCTTTATTATTTGTAATTTTTGCGTACGGCATTTACAGGATATTTATTTTAGGTGATGCAGATGATTCAAAATTTCCAGCATGGTTACATGTTCATTCTTTCAGCGAATTGAAATTATTGTTGTGGGAAACCACGATTGTTACCTTAATTGTTTTTTCTGTTACACTGCTTGTTCAAACTGAAACACCCACAACACAACAACTTATTGTACCCGGTGTAATACTGATGTTATCTACAGCCTATTTTTTAACCGTGAAAAGTAAAAAACATTAAGAACATTAGAACTTTTTGCTGATTGTTCTTAACAAAGTTCAGTTTACTCCAAAAGCTTCTGTTGTAACATATAACAGGCCTCCTGCATTAATTGAAATAATTATATTAATCATAGTTGTGCATACCAGCTATGGAGATTTATCCCTCAATCCAAAACCTTTTCTTCTGTTTCCGCAGCGTTCTGCAATTATACTATACCTCTGTGCAATTAACCAGGCATATATAAAACAGGAATAAAATATTTTTTAATAAATATCTCAAACTTATAAAACAGAGACCAAACAGAGACCAAAGAGAGAGAAAAGAGAGACCAAAGAGAGGCAAACTTTCTGTTTTGTCTCTCTTTGATCTGATTTTGTTTACTCTTTGAATTGATCTTGGTAGTAGTTGATCAATACACAGAAAATACCCGTTAAGGAAGTTTACCTTTACTTCTTTGCACGTTAAAATGGTGATTGTCTTTGGTATTTGTTTCCAGAAATGTTGTTACTTATCGGCTTTTATACGTAGCTCTATATCAACTTTTCAACAGATATCAATATCGTTTAATTCAAGAGCTCTGATTATCTTTCGACAGATAATTGCAAACTTGTTTTGCGTTGCCCGTCATCGCACAACAATGTATAATTACCAGGTATTATATTTTGAACGTTTATCTTTTTCTGTAAAGTATTCGCTTCAATTTTATCTTGCATTACAACTTTTCCTGAACCATTATAGAGTTCGATAATTGCGCCTTTTTTATTTTCACTCAGTTTAATTGTTGAATAATCCGAAGCAGGATTAGGGTAAACAGTTATTGCACTTGTAGCAACGCTGTTTTGAGAACTGCTATTGTTTTCAGCAAATGATGTTGCCGGCACTGCAATTTTGTAAATACTTCTTCCATATGTTGAAGCATAAAGTACTCTTGAATTTACAGCGAAGTTTAAAGTAGATGTAACAACAGAAGGCATTTTAGTTCCAAGTTTTAACCAGTTGGTGCCGCCATTTGTACTGTAGAAAACACCAATATCTGTTGCGAGATATAACAAATTTGTGTTGGTTGGATCTATCTCCAGATCATTAACCGGAACTTGTGGAAGGTCGTTTGATATCCGTGTCCAGCTTGCGCCGGCGTTTGTGGTTTTATAAATATGCGCATCTGTAAAACCATACCTGTAACCGCTAAACCCAACATAGGCAACTTCAGGATTTGTTCTGTCGGTCTTTACAAATGTTGTCCATAAAACAGGCAAACCGGTTGTAATTTTCTGCCAGCTTGCGCCTGCATTTTTTGTTACATACACTTGCCCGTCATCGCTGCCGCTATAGATGTAATTATTGTTGGTTGCCGCAACAGCAAGTGTTGTTATCGTTCCAAAATTTCCGCTGCCGCTTCCATTGGTTAAATCTCCGCTTATGGCTGCCCATTTGTTTTGTGGGGGATTGAATTTATACACTTTGTTTGTCCCCATATATCTTATGGCAGGATTTACGGGATCAAGGCGTATCGGGCATCTCCAGTTAAACCTGTCTGAAGCGCCGATGCCATTGGTAGTAATACTCAGGCCGCCGTATTGCGATGAATACGTTTCTGTTTTATCAGCCGGGCTCACTCTTATTTCAACACCATCGCCGCCGCCAAACGCCTGCCATGCTGTTAAACCCTGTGTTGATGTGCGCGCAAAACTATTATCCTGGAATGCTGCGCTTATAGATTTTTCATCAGCTTTATACACATCAAAATCATATACCTGCGTGTTGGGAATACTTCGAAATGAAATACTGGATAATGCGTTGGTTGAAGTGTAAATACCACCATCATTCCCAATTACAACTTTTTGATTGTTTATCGGATGAATACAAACCGCATGCTGATCTACATGTGATGCGCCGGCAACTATTTGCCAGCTTGTGCCGCCATTTGTTGTGCGATACAGATCGAAATCACTGTAATAAACAATGTTCTCATTTGTGGGATGGCACCTGATGCCGCCAAACCACCATGTGTATGTAGTGGCTCCTGAAATGCCGTTTGAAATTGTGGTGAAGCTTGTGCCATTGTATTTGTAGATAGCTCTGAAAGAACCATCTTTATTAGCCATACTTACATACAATAGATTGGCATTTGTTGGCGGAATATCCATTGTGATCTTTCCGCGATTGACATCATCAG
>Ga0206973_1090_pt1 | contig 22681 bp, 14 predicted proteins | sample Alteio_BWOrgHeat_83_FD_152927 | JGI IMG/M metagenome (GOLD analysis project Ga0206973, IMG submission 152927) | Enriched cells from forest soil in Barre Woods Harvard Forest LTER site, Petersham, Massachusetts, United States -... | ecosystem: Environmental > Terrestrial > Soil > Temperate forest >...
GACGCTGGATAGGCCTGTAACGGCCTGCGCCTCGCAAGTTGGGCAGGACACTCCAGCCGGTGAATGCGCCGATCTTGTCTCAGGAAGTGAAAAAGCGCAGCAGCAATGGGAACTTGAACGCAGATTTCATGCGTTTGAGTCAAACTTTTGAAGCATGCGCATCGTCTTCTCCACCTTCGGAACCTTCGGCGACGTCAATCCGCTCATCGCGCTGGCTCTTGAGTTAAAGCGGCGGGGGCATACGCCCGTGCTTGCCGTGCCCGCAATGTTTGCCGAAAAGATTGAGCCCTTGGGCATCGAGTTTGCCGCCGTGCGTCCGAATCAGGACCCCGATGACAAGACCATGGTTGAATTGATCTGGGACATCAAGAAGGGCACCGAGCGCGGGCTGCGCGAGTTTCTCTTCCCCGCTCTTCGTGACAGCTACCACGATCTGCTTGATGCGGTCACCGCCAATGGGGGTGCGGATTTGCTCGTCACCGGCGAACTTGCCTATGCCGGACCCATTGTCGCGGAGAAGACCGGCATCCCGTGGGCCTCGTATGTATTGGCGCCCCTCTCGTTCTTCTCAGGATACGACCCGCCCGTGCTGGCTCCTTATCCCAACTTGTCGAAACTGCAGTCCCTGGTGCCGGGAGTCAGCCGAATGGTGCCGCGCTTCGCTCGCATGATCACGCGCAACTGGCCGGCGCCAGTCTATGCATTGCGGCACGAACTCGGTTTGAGCCGCGGCAAAAATCCCATCTTCGACGCCAAACACTCTGAACGTCTGGTGCTGGCGCTGTTTTCAAGGGTACTCGGCGGCCCGCAACCCGACTGGCCGGCCAGTGCTCTCATCACAGGATTCGCCTTCTACGACGGCGACGCCGGAAAGACCGAATTGACACCGGAACTCCAGGAATTCCTGGCCGCCGGCCCGCTGCCCTTGGTCTTTACATTGGGCTCGGCTGCAGTGATGGCCGCTGGCGATTTTTATGAACAAAGCGCGCAGGCCGTTGAGCTGCTCGGTGAACGCGCGGTTCTCTTGGTCGGGAAGGATCCGCACAATCGCCCCAGCCAGGCCCTCTCTGACAAGATCTACGTCGCACCCTACGCGCCCTTTTCGAAAATTTTTCCCCGCGCGGCGGCCATCATTCATCAGGGAGGAGTGGGAACGACCGCTCAGGCGCTCAAAGCGGGCAGACCTATGCTGGTGATGCCTTACAGTCACGACCAGCCGGACAATGCACGGCGGGTGTGGCATCTCGGAGTTGCGAAGGTGATTCAGCGCAAGGAGTATCACGCCGAGACAGCGGCGACGAAAATCAAAGACCTGCTCAATGACAACACTTATGCCCAACGCGCGGTTGAAGTCGCGCGCGTCATCGCGCAGGAGGACGGAGTAGCAACCGCCTGCGACGCGCTCGAGCAGACGGTGAACGCTGGGATTTGATCCCGACGCAGATGCAACAAGGACGAGCCTGAGCCCGCCCTCGCCGTTTTATTTGCTACTGTTTTTCAACTGTCTGCGTCAATTACAAAGGCTGGACATCCGATGCCTGCCAGCCCTTCGGCCCCTTAACGACGTTGAACTGGACGGCTTGACCCTCTTGCAGACTCTTGAAGCCATTTGAACTGATGGCAGAATAGTGCACGAAGACATCTTCCCCATTCTGGCGGGAGATGAAACCGAAGCCCTTTGCGTCGTTAAACCACTTAACAGTACCTTGTTCCATTTGATGCTATTTCCTAGAGTGAATTGCGCTGGAGTGCGAACTGACAGATTCTTGCTGGACGGCAGGACTGCTATAAGCCGGTTCGATTTCTAGCGCGCCTCCAGTCTAGCAGACTTTGCAAGGTGGCCGGAAAATATCCTTAAATTTAGGACAGACTTAACGGAAACGCATTTGTGGAGGTAGTGCCCCTATAGACCCGAAGCCATGTATCCTGTTGGCCTCATGGACCCCAACATCGCCCCCGACGTAGCTACAGATCTGCTGGCCCAGGCCCTGGTCCGTCTGAAAACGGAATTCGAGGCTCTCCCCACGGCTCGCTTCGTAGACGGGGCCCCCTCCGAAGACACAGCTGCCATGGCGCGGGTGCTCGAAGAAGCCGCCCGCCGCATGGCGGACAATTACCCCTATTTTCATCCACTGTACGCGGGGCAGATGCTCAAGCCTCCCCACCCTGTCGCGCGCGCCGCCTACGCCATGGCTTCGTGGCTCAACCCCAATAACCACGCTCTCGATGGTGGCCGCGCCAGCTCCCGCATGGAGATCGAGGCGGTGCGCGAACTTGCCGCCATGTGCGGCTGGGACGAACACCTTGGCCACCTGACCAGTGGCGGAACCTTCGCCAACCTCGAGGCGTTGTGGATAGCGGGGCAGCTCGCTCCCGGTAAGACGATCATCGCCGCCGAACAGGCTCACTATACCCACGCGCGCATCAGCTCAGTGCTGAAAGTGCCCTTTCGGAGCATCGCCACCGACAACCTTGGCCGCATGGATGTCGATGCGCTTGAAGAGGCGCTTAGCCGTGGCGACGTAGGAACAGTCGTGGTGACACTAGGAACCACGGCCCTCGGCGCGGTCGACCCGCTGGACAGAATCTTCGCCCTACGCAGCCGATACGGCTTTCGCGTGCATGTGGATGCGGCCTACGGCGGCTATTTCAAGCTGGCGTCGAATCTCGATGCCGATGCCGCGCGAGCCTTCGCCTGCATCGCGGAGGCGGACTCGATCGTGGTCGATCCCCATAAGCACGGTCTTCAACCCTATGGCTGTGGCTGCATCCTCTTCCGCAACCCGGAGATGGGCCGCTTTTATAAGCACGACTCGCCCTACACCTATTTCACCTCCGCCGAGCTGCATCTCGGTGAGATCAGTTTGGAATGCTCGCGTGCCGGAGCCTCGGCAGTCGCGCTTTGGACCACGCAGCGGCTGCTCCCACTCACTGCCGGCGGCGAATTCGCCCGGGGTCTCGAACGCTCCATCCAGGCCGCCCGCATTCTTTATTCACGGATCGAATCTGATCCTCGGTTCATCGCGGGCCCAAAGCCCGAACTGGATATTCTCGTCTGGGCCGTAAAGGCTCCAAGCATCGAGGAGTCTTCCCGCCTGGCGCAACAGGTCTTCGACCGCGCCGCGGAGCAGGATCTGCATCTGGCCCTCGTGCAGTTGCCGGTCGGGTTTCTGACAACCGCAACCGGTTCGGATCGGGAAACATGGCCCGCTGCTTCAGCCGATACCAAAGTCACATGCCTTCGATCCGTGCTCATGAAGCCCGAGCACCTGGCCTGGGTGGAGGAAATCTGGAAGCGTCTGGATCGAGCCGCCACCTGACCAACTTGATCCGTCAGAATCTAGGCCGTTGATGCAAAGTATCGGATAGAAGTGGCAACGGGAAGTAGAGCACTGCTATACTGCGGGCGATTTCCAAGAGGAAACATTGAACGACTCAAAAGTCGTGCGTCTAGTTTTGAAAACGGATACATTCGCACTGGAAGTGCTACCCGCGCTGGGCGGGAAAATCGCGTCCATGCGAAAGAACGGAATCGAACTTCTCCAGCAGCCGCTCGCGTCCTACGCACCCCGTACCCTTCTTACGGCTTTTGAAGAAAGCGACGCCAGCGGCTTCGACGAATGTCTGCCTTCGGTCTCGGCCTGCGAAATCGATTCTCCGTCCGGCAGGATTACGATTCCGGATCATGGAGAGTTCTGGCGTTTGCCCTGTGAGATTGCATCGCAGACCCAGCATGAGGTCAAACTTACGGCGAAGGGCACTGTGCTTCCGTTGCGCTTTGAGCGAAAACTACGCCTCGAGCCCAATTTGGCAGACGCCGGAACTGAAACGCTCCACATCGACTACAGGATCGAAAACCTGGGTCAAACCGACGTTTACTACACATGGTCGGCGCATCCTCTCTTTGCCGTCGATCCCGGCGACCGGATCCTTTTGCCAGCTTCAGTGATCGAAATGACTGTCGAGGGCTCGGCACGAGATCGCCTTGGGGCCAACGGCAGGATCCATCCTTGGCCGCTCGTGGAGTTGACTTCTGGAGATTTGGCGGAGCTTGATCAGGTCGGAAATGTAAGCGATAACACTGCTGACAAGATTTATACCGTGGCTTCGCCCGAGGGCTGGTGCGCGATCAAGCGTACAAGCGCTGGCCTCCGTATCCAGGTCGAATTCGACCCGTCGTTGTCTCCGTTCCTGGGATTATGGCTGTGCTATGGAGGATGGCCAGAAGGCCACCCGAAGAGGCAGTACTGTGTCGCCCTCGAGCCCTGTACGGCTCCCGTCGACTCGTTGGCCACGGCCATGGCCAGCGGATGGGCAAAGACGCTTGCACCGGGTCAATGCGACTTATGGTGGATGCGAATTGTCATCACTGTTGTATCGTAACTTTTGTTGTGGAGTGAAACGATATCTTGGTGGAGGTCTTAGAATGCTGAGTGTAACCGTTACCAAGTCTCTCCACTCGCAGCGCTTCGGACAGGACTCCACCGTTTTTGTCGCGCCTGGGCGCGTCAACCTCATCGGCGAGCATACGGATTACGCAGATGGCTTCGTGATGCCGGCGGCCATCGACTTCGCAACTCTGGCTGCTATTTGCCCTCGCGACAACCATAGCATCGCTATCTATTCCGCGAATTTTGACGAGCAGGTAGTTCACTCGCTCGATAGCCTGCCGGAAAGGGCTTCGCAACATTGGAGCGACTACCCGCTGGGCGTCGTCTCTGCGCTGCGTGAGATCGGAGTGGAGATTCCAGCCTTCAGTCTTACGCTCAACGGAGATGTGCCTCTGGGCGCTGGACTCAGTTCCTCCGCGTCCGTCGAAGTGGCCAGCATGGTCGCCATCCTAAGCCTGACCAGCGCGAAAATCCCACTGCCCGAAGTTGCTAGGCTTTGCCAGCGGGCCGAGAACCACTTTGTCGGCGCCTCTACCGGCATCATGGATCAGTTCATCGCCTGCTGCGGAGCGGAGGATCATGCTCTGCTGCTCGATTGCCGGACGCTGGAGTATAGGCTGGCGCCGATACCTTCGCATCTAAGCCTGGTGATCGCCAACACCATGGTCAAACACTCCCACGCCGGGGGTGAATATAACACCCGCCGTGCCGAGGTCGAGGAAGGCACACAGCTGCTGCATAGCCATCGTCCGGAAATCAGACTCCTGCGCGACGCCACCGTGGATGACCTGAAGAAATGGGGCCACGAAATGCGCCCTGACGTCCTCAAGCGCTGCCGCCACATCATCACCGAGAACAACCGCACCGTCGCTGCTGCCGATGCCCTCGAGGCCAGCGATCTCAAGACCCTCGGCCGCCTGATGTATGAAGCCCACGCCAGCTATCGCGACGATTTCGAAGCCAGCTGCCCGGAAGCTGACATCCTGGTCGATCTGGCTGCGAAAGAGACCGGCTGCATCGGCGCGCGTCTAACCGGAGGCGGATTTGGCGGGTGCACCGTCAACCTCGTCGAGAACGCCCGCGCCGAGGCGTTTTCAGCGAATTTACGCGAGGGTTACCGTCAGGCCGCCGGCATAGCGGCCGATATCTATCTTTGCCATGCTTCGGCGGGAGCCCACAAGATTTAAGCGGCAGGGGAATCAAACGAGCTAACCCCTTTCCGCCCTTACTTTTGACCAGGTTTTGCAGAACAGCAGGCGGTTTTTTTCGCTCTTCATTGGCGGCCCGCTTGTTAAACTAGCCGCACTGTTTTCTTGATTCATTTTCCGTTCCAGCGGAGTGCCGCTCCACAGAGCAACGAGTGGCACGATCCAGGGTTCAGTCCCCTGGATCTACAAATAGAGGGCCGCCGAAAACTGCGGCTTAAGATACACGGAGTGATGCAATGAGATTCAATAATTTACCGCGACTTGCTTCGTTGGAGCGCGCAGACGACAGCGGCCTGGTGGCTTACTTCTCCATGGAAATCGCCGTCACCCCTTCCATACCCACTTATAGCGGCGGTCTCGGCGTACTTGCGGGCGATACACTTCGCGCCGCAGCGGATATGGGCCTGCCCCTGGCCGCCGTCACCCTCGCACACCGCCTCGGATATTTTCGGCAGCACCTGGACGCAGACGGCCTGCAAACTGGAGAATCGCAGCCCTGGAGCCCGGAGAGCATGCTGACTCCGGAAGCCCCCATCGTGACCGTGACCATCGAAGGCCGGCCGGTGGCCATCAGGGCGTGGCGCTATGACCTTGAGGGTGTCACCGGTCATACCATTCCCATTTATTTTCTCGACACCAAACTGGAGCAGAACGACCCCGGCGACCAGACGCTCACCGACCACCTTTACGGTGGCGATGGTGATTATCGTCTGCGGCAGGAGGCCGTTCTCGGCATGGGCGGTGTGCGTATTCTCGATGCCCTCAACTATCATCCGGCCGTCTACCATATGAACGAGGGCCACGCTGCACTGCTCAGCGTAGCCTTGCTTGGGCAGCAGTTGCAGGGCGAACCCTTCGAAAACGCCACCGAAGAGGATCTCGAAGCCGTCCGCCAGCTTTGCGTGTTTACTACGCATACGCCGGTTCCCGCCGGTCACGACCGCTTCTCGCCTGAGCAGGCCCTTCGTATCCTGGGTACGGAGCGAACCCAACTGCTCAAGCGCGTCGGAGCCTTCCACGACGACCTGCTGAACATGACCTATCTTGCGCTGCGCTTCTCCCGCTTCGTAAACGGAGTTGCCATGCAGCACGGCATCGTCTCGCGCGAAATGTTCCCCGAATACTCGATCGAGGCCATCACGAATGGCGTGCACGCCGCCACCTGGACATCCCCGGCATTCCAGTCCGCTTTCGATCAACACCTGCCCCGCTGGCGTCAGGATAATCTGGCCTTGCGCTATGCCATCGACATCCCCGAAGCCGAGATCGAAGAAGCGCACCTCAGTTCGAAGCTCTCCCTGATTACGGCGGTAAAGGAACGCACCGGCGTCGAGCTACGGCCCGAGATTTTCACTATCGGTTTTGCCCGTCGCGCCGCTACCTATAAACGAAGCGACCTGCTTTTCAACGACCCCGAACGCCTCGTGCGCTGTGCCCGCGAATCGGGCGGCCTACAGGTGATCTATAGCGGCAAGGCGCACCCCGCGGACGAACCGGGCAAGGCCATGATTCGCCACGTCATCGAACTGGCCAAACAGCTCGAATCCGACGTGCTGAAGATCGTCTATCTCGAAAACTATGAGTGGATTCTGGGGGCGCTGCTCACCGGTGGGGTCGATCTCTGGCTGAATACGCCCAAACGACCCTACGAAGCCTCGGGCACCAGCGGCATGAAGGCTGCCCTCAATGGCGTCCCCAGTCTCAGTATTCTCGACGGCTGGTGGATCGAGGGCTGGATTGAAGGCGTAACCGGCTGGGCCATCGCCGACCACGACGAGGATGCCAGCGAGGCCAACTCGCTCTATGAACACCTGGAGCATATCGTGCTTCCGCTCTATTACCGGCAGCCGGACCAATGGCGGCGCATTATGCGCTCGACCATTGCGCTCAACGGGTCTTACTTCAATACCCAGCGCATGCTCGAGCAATATGTCCAGAATTCTTACTTCCCCGAAACGCGGGTGCAGTCTCCGGCAGCAACGCTCGAGCCTATTCTGGCCAAGTAACCAATTCGCACTGGGCTCCGGGTGACATGGGCGGCTCGTCAGTCTTCCGGAGTAAGAGGGTCGCTGATATACTTAAGTGAAAGTTTGTCTGCAGTTCCCCTGAAACACTCCCGGCGTTCCAGGACTCAGGGACTCCAAACTGCCAGCAGCCGTGTCTCGCGGCCCTTGATGAAAGCCACAGGAGAAACAAACGGTGAGCCAGGTAATTCTTGAGGAATTGGTCCCTGTTACCTCCCGGCGACCCCTTTGTGTCGACCTCGACGGTACCCTGGTCAAGAGCGATACCCTGGTCGATTCCCTGCTCCTGCTGGTCCGTACACATCCACTGCGCTCTTTGCAGGCCCCTCTGTGGCTGAAGAGCGGCAAGGCCGCGTTCAAGGCACGCGTGGCATCGCAGGTCCAGCTGGACGCGGCACACCTGCCCTACAACCGCAAATTGCTGGAGTATCTGGAAGAACAGCACGCCGAAGGCCGTAAGCTGTATCTCACCACCGGCGCCGACACAATCCTTGCCCGTCACATCGCGGAGCAGCTCGGCATCTTCGAGGAAGTCCTGGCCAGCGACGGAACTACAAATCTGACGGGAGACAACAAACTTAATAGCCTCAAAAAGCGCTTCCCCCAAGAAGGATTCGACTACATCGGCAACGCGCCGCCCGATGTCCCCTTGCTCGAACAGGCCGGCGAGGCCATGGTGGCCAATCCCAGCCCTTCACTCCGGGCCATGCTCAAATCACGGAAGATCCCGGTCAGCCGCCAGTTCGATGACCGCGCTGCGCCTCTCAAAATCTTCCTTAAGACGATCCGTCTGCACCAATGGGCGAAGAACATTCTCATCTTCATCCCGGTGCTGCTGGCGCATGCTTTAAAACTCCCGCTCCTGTTCAATGCGCTGGTGGCGTTCCTTTGCTTCAGCCTTTGCGCTTCAGCTACTTATATCGTGAATGATCTTCTCGATATCGAGGCTGACCGCCGTCATCCTACGAAGCGTCGCCGTCCCTTCGCCGCGGGCGATCTCTCGCCGGCCACCGGTGTTGGCATCATTGTGCTCTTCTTGGCGCTGGCCTTTTCAGGTGCGGCGTTCCTGCCTCGCATTTTCCTCGCCTGGCTGCTGGTTTACCTGGTCACCACGCTTTCCTACTCCCTCTACCTGAAGCGTATTGTTCTCATCGACGTCATCCTGCTTTCCGGCCTCTACACCCTCCGCTTGCTCGCTGGCGTAGCCGCCGCCGACGTCGCATTCTCACCCTGGCTGGCTGCCTTCTCCATCTTCTTCTTCCTGTCCCTGGCCATGGTCAAGCGCTTCAGCGAGTTGCAGAATATTCGTGCTAAGGGCGATGTGCCCTCCAACGGCCGCGGCTATCTGCTCGCCGACATCGAACAGATTCGCAGCTTCGGCACCGCCAGCGCCTATGCATCGGTCGTGGTCTTCGCGTTTTACATTTACGGTAGTGGTGCAGCCGGACTTTATCATCATCCCGCCCGCATGTGGCTCATGACACCTCTCATGATCCTCTGGCTCAGCCGGGTGTGGCTGCTCGCCTCCCGCGGAGAGCTCGACGAGGATCCCGTCATCTTTGCTGTCACCGACCGCATGAGCCTGCTCATCGGAGCGGCCATCGCACTCATCGCTGTTCTCGCTACCCTATAAGCTCAAAATCACCTCAAAATAAGCACAGAAGAGGAGCACGACCACCCGCATGGCGCGACCATCTCCCCGTCCCCGTTTTGAAAGCTGGGGCAGATATCCAACGCTGGACGCCAACCTCGTCCCGCTCAACTGGTCCACGGACTTTCCTCTTGCCAAGACCCCGGCGACCCGCCTGCTTCCCGTAGGCGCGGGTCGTAGCTATGGCGACGTCTGCCTGCTCGAAAACGGTACTCTGCTTCAGACACGCGGCATGGACCGCCTCCTTGCCTTCGACCCCGAAACTGGCGTTCTGCGCTGCGAAGCGGGAGCGACGCTTGCGGAGATTCTCGACTTCGGCGTCCCGCGTGGCTTCTTTCTCCCCGTGACGCCGGGAACGAAGTATGTCACCGTCGGCGGAGCCATCGCCAACGACATCCATGGCAAAAACCATCATGCAGCCGGGACCTTCGGCCACCACGTGCTGCGCTTCGAGCTGGTGCGCTCCGACGGATCCAGCCTCCTTTGCAGCCCGACCGAAAATGCCGAATGGTTCGCCGCTACCGTCGGCGGCATGGGACTCACCGGCCTCATCACCTGGGCCGAAGTCAGGCTCCGGCCCATCGTCTCGCGCCGCATCGATTATCACGGCGAAAAGTTTGTCGGCATCGACGAGTTTCTGACTCTGGCGCAGAATGCCAGGGCAGAGTACACAGTGGCGTGGATCGACTGCGTCGCCACCGGACGCAACTTCGCGCGTGGCATCTTCATGCAGGGCGAGCATGCGAAGGAGCCCGGTGAGCTGAAAAAGAGCAAGGAGCCGTGGCTCACTTTCCCCTTCGACCTGCCGGCCATCGCGCTCAACCGGTTCACCATGGCTGCGTTTAACACCGCCTACTACCACAAGCAGTTCCCGAAGCAGAAGACGGCAAAAGTGGATTACGAGCCGTTCTTCTATCCGCTAGACAGCGTCCTGCACTGGAACCGGATGTATGGGAAGAATGGACTTCTGCAATTCCAGAATGTGTTGCCGCATGCCAGCGGACGCGAGGGTATGGTGGAAATTCTGAAGGCGATCACACGTTCCGGCCTGGCATCATTCCTCGCGGTGATCAAGTTCTTCGGCGATAAGCCCTCGCTGGGAATGATGTCCTTTCCGCAGCCCGGCATCATGCTCGCGCTCGATTTCCCGATTCGTCCCGAGGTCAGCTTTGACCTGCTCGACCGGCTGGCGCGCATCACTCTCGAACATGGAGGACGCATGTATTCGGCCAAGGATGCGCGCATGACCGCGGAGCAGTATCAGACCTTTTATCCGCAGTGGCAGGACTTCGCTCGCTACATCGATCCATCGTTCGATTCCGCATTTTGGCAGCGCGTCACCGGGCGGAGGCCTCTCGATGAGTAAAGACAAGGCATTTCCTTCAAACATCCTCGCGCTGGGCGCGACCTCGGCAATCGCCGAAGCCACGCTTCGCCTCTTCGCTGAGCGTGGAGCACGATTCTTTCTGGTAGCGCGTAACCCTGACAAGCTGGCTGCTGTTGCGGGCGATCTGCTCACGCGCGGCGCTTCCCACGTCGCCACGCATATCATGGATCTGGACGACACCACCGCGCACCCCGCCATGCTGGCAGCGGCGGCCGAGAATCTGGGCACCATCGAGTTGGCCCTGCTCGCGCACGGAGTCCTCGGCGATCAACAGCAGGCCGAGGCCAGTTTTCCAATCGCCGAGGCCATCCTAGGAACCAATTTCATAGCGCCTGTCTCGCTGATTACCTGGCTCGCGAACTACTTCGAAGCCTCTCATGAGGGAACGCTGGCCGTGATCTCCTCGGTGGCCGGCGACCGTGGCCGCAAGAGCAACTATGTCTACGGAGCCTCGAAAGGGGCGCTCAACGTCTTCGTCGATGGCGTGCGCAATCGCATCGACCGCAGTGGCGTCCAGGTGCTCACCATCAAGCCAGGATTCGTCGCCACGCCCATGACCGCGCATCTGCCGCAGAACGCACTCTTCGCCACGCCTTCTAAAGTCGCCAGTGGAATCTTCAATGCTGTCAAAAAGCGAAAAGACGTTGTCTACGTTCCGGCTTTCTGGGCTGTCATCATGCTCATCCTCCGCATGATCCCCCGTCGCATCTTCAAAAAGCTCAACGTCTGACCTGAATACGCGACACGAAAGGTAAGGACGATAAGGCCATCCCGGCAACTCTAAGTCGTCTCTGGCTGCCCAGGAATTTCCAGGCTTCCAATCCTCTCGATGAGTCGTTAACCGCGCGCCCCGCATCTTTATATGCGGGGCGGGTCCTAAACCTGCTCTGAATCGTCTATTACTTACACATTCATACAGCTCGCAACCACTGTAAACTTTAAGTTTAGGAGATCTCGCATCCGGTAAGCATGTGCCTTTGTATCTCGCGCTCGCTGACTCCAGCCGCGCGCATCTGCCCGTATCGCGATCTCCGCAGCCAGACATTCTTAGCCGTCCTTCATTCGCTGCATCGCTGCCGGATGTTGTCAGGAGAAGCTGAAAAGATATGTGGATAGTCCGCCTCGCGCTACGACGGCCCTACACGTTTGCTGTGCTTGCGCTCTTGTTGATGATTCTCGGTCCGCTCGCCGTCTTCAACATGCCGACCGATATCTTCCCGAATATCAATATCCCTGTCGTCGCCATGGTCTGGAATTACACCGGGCTGTCCCCTGAACAGATGGCCAACCGCATCGTCTATCTGAGCGAGCGCACACTGACGACGACGGTCAACGATATCGCGCACATGGAATCGCAATCGTTGAACGGCATCGCCGTCATCAAAATCTTCTTCCAGCCGAAAGTAAACATAGCGAACGCTACGGCGCAGGTGACGGCCGTCGCGCAAACCCAGCTCAGACAACTGCCCCCCGGTACCACGCCGCCGCTGATCCTTCAATACAACGCTTCCAGTGTGCCTATCATCCAGCTCGGCCTCTCCGGGCAGGGCCTCTCCGAGCAGCAACTGAACGACTACGGATTGAACTTCATTCGTACCCAGCTGGTTACCGTCAACGGAGCCGGAATCCCTTATCCCTACGGTGGAAAACAGCGCCAGGTGCAGGTGGATCTCAACCTCCCGGCGCTTCAGTCCAGAGGTCTGTCGCCGGCGGATGTCGTCAACACCATCGGTACACAGAACCTCATCCTGCCGTCGGGCACGGCCAAAATCGGACAATTTGAATATCAGCTGGAAACCAACAGCGCGCCGGTCACCATTGAAGGCCTGAACAACCTGCCCATTCGCTCCGTGAATGGAGCCATGGTCTACATTCATGACGTGAGCCATGTCCGCGACGGCTTCCCGCCCCAAACCAATATCGTCCGCGTGGATGGCCAGCGTGCTGCACTGCTCTCCGTCATCAAGACTGGCGACGCTTCGACGCTCGACATTGTCGCTGGCGTTCGGGCCAGAATTGAAACCCTCAAGTCGCAGTTGCCGCCGACCCTCAAGATCACGCCGCTCGCCGATCAATCCCTCTTTGTCCGCGCCTCAATCGGCGGCGTCGTGCGCGAGGGTATCATCGCCGCCTGCCTCACCGCCATCATGATCCTCGTCTTCCTGGGCAGCTGGCGCAGCACGCTCATCATCGCGGTCTCCATACCGCTCTCCATTCTTTCCTCGTTGCTGATTTTAAGTGCGCTCGGCGAAACCATTAACATCATGACCCTCGGCGGCCTGGCGCTGGCCGTCGGCATCCTGGTCGATGACGCCACCGTTGAGATCGAGAACATCAACCGCAATCTCGAAGAAGGCAAGGCCATCGAGCAGGCTATTCTCGACGGTGCCGCTCAAATCGCCGTTCCCGCCCTGGTCTCGACCATCTCCATCTGCATCGTCTTTGTGCCCATGTTCTTCCTCGGCGGAGTCGCTAGATTTCTCTTCGTTCCGCTCGCGGAGGCCGTCGTCTTCGCCATGCTCGCGTCCTACATCCTGTCGCGTACGGTCGTGCCCACCATGGCCATGTACCTGCTGCAGGAGATCGACGATGAATTTCACGACAGAAAGCAGGCCAGCCGCAACCCCCTCATCCGCTTTCAGCTCGGCTTCGAGCATTACTTCGAGAAATTTCGCGGCGGATATCGCCGCATTTTAGATCTCTGCATCCAGCACTCCGTGTTTTTCCTCATCTTCTTCTTCGCCTTTTCCATGATCTCCGCAGCCCTTCTCTACCCTTTCCTCGGCCAGGACTTTTTCCCCTCTGTCGATAGCGGACAGTTCAAGCTTCACGTCCGCGCCCGCACCGGGACGCGCATCGAGGACGTCGCTCAGCTCTGTGATCAGATCGACAACACAATCCTCGAAACCATTCCAAAAAATGAGCTGTTGACCATCATTGACAACATCGGACTGCCCTACAGCGGCATCAATGTCACCTATTCCAACTCCGCCGCCATCGGTCCGGCCGACGCCGACATTCAAGTTTCGCTTGCGGAAAAGCATCATCCTACCGACGATTACGTGCAACAGCTCCGCTACACGCTCAACCGCCGCTTTCCCGGCGTCAGTTTCTACACGCTGCCCGTCGACATGGTCACGCAGATCCTCAACTTCGGACTCCCCGCTCCCATCAATATCCAGATCGTCGGCCAGAACATGTACGCCAACCGCGCCTTCGCCGAGCAGCTGATGAACAAAATGAGGACCGTCGCAGGTATTGCCGACCTGCGCATCCAGCAGCCATTCGACAACCCGCAGCTCATGATTGACGTGGACCGCACGAAAGCCCAGCAAATCGGTCTACAGCAGAAGGACGTGGCCACCAGCCTGCTCACCGCCGCCAGCGGCAGCTTCCAGACCTCGCCCAGCTTCTGGCTTGATCCCAACAATAAAGTAAGTTACTCGATCGCCGCGCAGTCGCCGCAATATTCGCTCGACACGCTTCAGGCCCTGCAGAACATCCCGATTACGCCCCCCGGCTCAGTTGTCACCCAGCCCACTTCCGGCAATAGTGCTGCGGGCGGTAGCGCCAGCATAAATGGCGGAGGCATCATACCCGCCAACACTCCTATGGGCGGTCAGCCCGTCCAGATCCTGGGAAATCTCGCCTCCATCAATCTTGGCGCCGAGCTGGGTACGGTCACCCATTACAACATTGCCCCTGTCATCGATATCTATGGGAACGTCGTCAACTCCGATCTCGCCAGCGTCGACAGAAAGATAGAGGCCATTCTCGCCGAATCGAAAAGCCAGCTCCCCCGCGGCTCGCAGATGGTCGTTCGCGGCCAGGTGGAGACCATGCGGACCTCCTTCGTAGGACTCCTCGGCGGCCTCGTCTTTTCCATCCTTCTCGTCTACCTGCTTATCGTCATCAACTTCCAGTCGTGGCTCGACCCCTTCATCATCGTTTCGGCATTGCCGGCGGCCATCTCCGGCATCATCTGGTTCCTCTTCCTTACTCATACCCACATCAGTGTTCCCGCCCTCACCGGCGCCATCATGTGCATGGGCGTGGCCACAGCAAACTCCATCCTGGTTGTCAGCTTTGCGCGCGAGCAGCTGGATGGACCCCACGTTGGCGAGCCCCAGGCCGCAGCTCTCAGCGCCGGCTTTGTCCGCTTCCGCCCGGTTCTGATGACCGCGCTCGCTATGATCATCGGCATGGTACCCATGGCCCTCGGCCTGGGGGACGGCGGTGAGCAGAACGCGCCTCTGGGACGCGCCGTAATCGGCGGCCTTCTCTTTGCCACCGTTTCCACGCTCTTCTTCGTTCCAACTTTCTTCAGTGTTCTGCACGGCCGGCTTGAAAGACGGCGTCGTGAACGAGAAGCCCGTCCCCAGCAAGCACAGCCCGCCATGTCGGAGAACTAATACCCATGTCTCTACAACCGATGTCCCAGCAACCCATGACTCCGCCACCGCCGACCCAGCACTCCCCCTCGCCATCGCACAACGGCGACAAGCCGCCCATCTCCGGCGGCAAGGCCATCGTGCTACTCCTGATCGTCGTCGTTGTCGCCGTCATCCTTGCCGTTACCGGAATCATCCCGCGCCTCCGGGCGCGTACCACACTGCAAGAGCAGACCAACCGTCTCGCCGCGCCCAATGTCCTCGTCGACCAGCCGCAGCTGGGCCAGCCTTCACAGGAAGTCGTTCTGCCAGGCAACGTCCAGGCCTATACCGATTCACCGATCTACGCGCGCACCAGCGGATACCTCGGCAAGTGGTACTTTGACATCGGCGCGCACGTAAAGCAGGGCCAGCTCTTGGCCACCATTGATAGCCCGGAAGTCGATCGGGAACTGGCTCAGGCCAAGGCAGATCTCGCCACCGCCCAGGCCAATGCCGCCAACGCGCAGGTTCAATCCGCACGCTACCAGGATCTGCTCAAGGGCAACGCGGTCTCCCAACAGGACACCGACAACTTCACCACCCAGGCCGCCTCCACCGCTACCCAGGTGCAATCCGCGCAGGCCAACGTCCAGCGCCTCCAGCAGCTCGTTGACTTCGAACGCGTCATCGCGCCCTTTGACGGCATCGTCACCGCGCGCAATGTCGACACAGGCACGCTTATCGATGCCGGAGCCAACCGGGAGCTCTTCCACCTCGCCGCCGAAAATGTCATCCGTGTCTACGTCAATGTGCCCCAGCTCTACTCCCTCGCCGCCGTGCCCGGAGTCACCGCTGGTCTCACACTTGCCGAATATCCCGGTCGCACCTTTCAGGGCAAGATCGTGCGGACGTCCAAATCCATTGATCCCGCATCGCGTACCCTGCTCGTCGAGGTCGATGTCCCGAACCCCAAGGGCGAACTCTTTCCCGGCGCCTTCACTCAGGTTCACTTCAAGCTGCACAACACACGGCCTACGCTCATCATCCCTGTTCCTACTCTCATGTTCCGCTCCGAAGGCCTGCGTGTAGCCATTGTCCAGGAGAACAAGGCCAAGCTCGTTCCCATCATCATCGGCCGCGACGACGGCAGGACCGTTGAAGTCGTCGATGGCCTCCAGGCGACTGATCAGGTCATCCAGAACCCACCCGACTCTCTCATCGATGGCGAGACAGTCAACGTCGTCCAGCCCCAGCGGCAACCCAAGCAACCCGGCGGCGGCACCGCCCCGCCATCGGGGTACTAAGCATGAACCCCCGTCGGCTTAATTCCTCGCTTCTGCTCGCGGCTACCATCGTGGGCGTAGCCATCACCGGATGCGTCGTGGGACCCAACTACCAGCGCCCCGCCACAGCGACGCCCCCACCCGCGTTCAAGGAGCTGCCGCCGCCCAATCCTCCCAACGGAACCTGGAAGCAGGCGCAGCCCAGCGACGCCGCCCTGAAGGGCAAATGGTGGGAGATCTACAATGATCGGCAACTCAACGCGCTCCAGGACAAGGTCGCTGTCTCGAACCAGACCCTCAAGGCAGCTGCCGCGCAATATCTGCAGGCGCGCGAACAGGTCCGTGTCGCGCGTGCGAACTATTACCCCACACTCACCGCAGGCCCCGCCGTCTCACGCCAACAGACGTCTGCGAACGTGCCTAGCGCCACCAAGGGTTTGACCTACGGCACTTTCTCCCTCCAGGGTCAGGCACTCTGGGAGCCGGATCTTTGGGGGCAGGTCCGCCGCACTGTCGAGCAGGCTCGCGCCAACGCCCAGGCCAGCGCTGCCGATCTGGCCAATGTTGAGCTGAGCCTCCGCTCCGAACTTGCCATGGATTACTTCGAACTGCGCGGCCTCGATACGCAGAAGGAGCTGCTCGATACCACCGTCGCCTCCGACCTCGACTACCTCCAGCTCACCCAGGTGCGCTTCAAAGGGGGAGTCAGCACCGAAGTCGACGTCGCCCAGGCCGAAACCCAGTACCAGAGCGTCAAAGCCCAGGCCATCGACGTAGGCGTCGCCCGCGCGCAATTTGAGCACGCCATCGCTACTCTCATCGGCGTGCCGGCATCGTCTTTCTCCCTGCCGCCGATGCCGCTCACGCTCGCTCTCCCGACCATCCCCGCCGGCGTGCCCTCAGAATTGCTCGAGCGCCGTCCGGACATCGCCGGAGCTGAGCGCCGCACCGATGCCGCCAACGCCCAGATCGGCATCGCCATCGCCGCCTACTACCCCAATGTCACGCTCAATGGCGGCGGTGGTTTTGAAAGCCAGACCATCGGAACATGGATCCAGGGCCCAAGTGCCTTGTGGGCACTCGGTGCCTCAGCCGTCGAAACCCTTTTTGATGCAGGCCGCCGCCACGCCCTCACCGCTCAGGCACGCGACGCTTACGATCAGCAGACCGCCAACTACCGTCAGAGCGTTCTCAATGCCTTTCAGGAAGTCGAAGACAACCTCGCCGCGTTGCGTATTCTGAATGACGAAGCCGCAACCCAGACCGCTGCCGTCAACGCCTCTGAGCGGTCATTGGCCATCAGTACGAACCGTTACAAAGGTGGAGTCACCACGTATCTCGAAGTGCTCACCGCCCAGACCACCCAGCTGACTAACCAACGCACCCAGGCCGACATCACCACGCGCCAGTTCGCCGCAAGTGTGCAGCTGATCAAAGCCCTCGGCGGAGGATGGGACACCTCCCAGCTGCCCCCGATGTAGGAGCGCGCACTTCTTCGTCGATATCATCGGAACAGCTAAGTAGAGGTTTCACAGCTTGACCACCGAGCAGGCTGAGATCGATCGACCCGTTACCGGCACAGGTAAGCCGGCCGTCAGCCGCAGTGCCTTACTGTGGCTCGCCACCCTCACTCCGGCGGTCTTGTTCATCCACGGCTACCACCCCTTTGCCGACGATGCCGGTATCTATGTCGCTGGCATCCGCAAGCTCACAGACCCCACACTCTACCGGCCGGACGCGGCCTTCGTCCTCGCCAACACACGCTTTTCGCTCTTCGCCCATCTCTTGGCCGGGGTGGTTCGCATCACTCGAATTCCACTCGACTACTTCTTGCTCGCGACTCATCTGGCTTCCATCTTTGCCTTCCTCCTCGCCTGCTGGGCCCTGGCCAGACGCATCTTCGCCTCGCCTGCCGCGCAATGGTCCGCGGTCGCCCTGGCCGGTGCCTGCTTCACTTTGCCCGTAGCTGGAACCGCCATCTTGATCATGGACCCCTACGTGACGGCGCGCTCCATCTCCACCCCACTTGGACTCTTCGCTCTGGCCGCCTCCGTCGACCGCAAATGGGCCCGCGCCGTGCTTTTTCTCCTGCTCACCGCGCTCATGCACCCGCTCATGGCCATCTATGTGGCGGCATTCGTCTTTCTTTTTATCCTTGTCGATCTCGACCATCCGCGCGGGGCGTGTGTTCTGAGCTTTTTTGCGATCATCGCCTCGGGAATCAGCTATCTGGCGACGCGCCACCTTCCGGTATCGGCTGCTTACAACCAGGCCATACACAGTTCCGTGCGCTTGTACCTGTTTCCATCCCAGTGGTTGTGGTACGAGGACATCGGTCTCGTCGTCCCACTGGCGCTCTTCGCGCTTGCGGCCTACCGGCTGGGCTCTAGAACCCGCGCCGGCAAGCTCTGCATCGCCGTCGTATTGCTCGGAACCGCCAGCATGCTCTCGGCTTTCCTCTTTGTCCGTACCTCCGGACCCAATCTGCTCGCCCGTCTGCAGCTGCTGCGTAGCTTCCACATTCTTTATGTGCTTGGGATCGTTCTTCTCGGCGGCTTCATCGGCGAACTACTCTTGCATCGCTCGCCGGACGGTTCGCATGTACAACCGTCCCGCCGGATGGCTTGTGCGCTGCTCATCGCGATCGCCGTAGTCATGTTTCTGGCACAACGCCATACTTACCCGCTCTCCGCTCACATCGAATTTCCGGGCGAAGCTCCGCGCAATCCCTGGCAGCAGGCCTTTGTCTGGATTCGCGTCAACACCCCTCAAGACGCCGTCTTCGCCGCCAACCCGCAGCTGGTGTTTCTGAATGGGGAGGACTCGCAGGGCTTCCGCGCTACCACTGGGCGAAGCCTCCTCGCCGACGACAAGGACGAAGGAGTAGCTGTCGTTTTTCCGCATCTTGCGGCGCGATGGGCGGCCGAGCGCAATGCACAGGCCGAACTCGACCACCTCTCAGACCCCGAGCGTCTCGTCCGCCTGCACCCCTTAGGAGCCACCTGGCTGCTGCTCTCCGGCCATGCGGCGACGTCCTTCCCTTGTCCTTACCGCAACTCCGTGGCTCAGGTGTGTCGTTTGGGGTGGTGAGGACCGACTTGTCGCTACTCTGCCCTGAGCGCGTTCACTGGGTCGACCGTCGCTGCGCGGCGTGCCGGAAGATAGCAGGCGAGATACGCAGTTGCCACCACTCCGCCGGTAATCGCAAGGTAGGTAATCGGATCGACCGGGCTTACATTGAACAGCAGCGATGACATCAACCGCATCGCAATGAAAGCGACAACCAGGCCGCACGCAACGCCGATGCCCGTCAGCCACAACCCTTGGCGCACGAACATTGCGGTCAGGGCCTGTCTTTGCGCGCCCAGCGCCATGCGAATGCCGATCTCGCGTGTCCGCTGCGACACCGAATAAGAGATCACGCCGTAAATGCCAACGATCCCCAGCAGCAACGCCATGCCGCCGGCCACGCAGAGCATCAGTAAAGTGAACGAAGTCCGGGCCATGGATTTCGTATACAGCTCGCCAAGCGTGGTCATATCGGCCAGAGGCACTTCGGGATTCACCGACCAGACCCGCTGTTGAATCTCATTGACAAAGGCCTGTGAGCCGGCGCGTGGACTGCGAATGACAAACGCTACCCCGCGACGGAGCATCTCCTTCTCCCCCTCGAACTTGTCTTGCATGACCGGCCAGTACACGGTTCCTGGCGCCTTCTGATCCACCCCATCGTCGTGAACATCCTGCGCCACTCCGACAATCTCGCGCCAGTCGTCAACACTCGCAACACGGATTCTCTTCCCCAGCGCGCCGTTCGCGTCATGCCAGTATTCGCGCGCGAAACTCTCCGAAATGATCGCGACCGGGAGTTTCTGATAGATATCTTCCCAGGTCAGATCGCGGCCGGACACCAGCTTCGTACCCAGCGTCGCAAACGTCCCGGGCGAGATGAACTTGAAGCGCCGAATCGGCGGGAGCTGGCCTTCGCCGAGCATATGGTCCTGCGCAGACAGAACATCGTTGGAATCATACCCATCCAATGGAACGGCGGTGGAGAAGCTAACCGACGACACGCCCGGAATCCCCGCCAGCTTATCCAGAATGTCCTGCTGCATCCGTACCACCCGGTCGCGCTGTGTGTCGGGGATTTGCGTCTCAGGAATGTAGAAGCGAAATGTCTGCACTGAATCCGGCGCATCAAATCCCGGAGACACGTGCATCAGGGCCCTGAAGGTCCGAATCATCAGCCCCGAGCAGATGAGCAGCACCAGGGCTAGCGCCACCTGCACGATCACCAGGGCCTTGCGTGCCCGATGCCTCTCGCGGCTTTGGCTCAGCGCCCGGCCACCTTCCCGAAGTCCGCTGTTCACGCTCGCCCCCGCATACTTGATCACCGGAATCGCACCAATCAGAAGGCTGGTGAAGAGCGCGAGCCCGAGCGTGAACAGCAGCACTGGAAAGTCGATGCCGATCTCGTGGATGCGCGGCAGGCCAGTAGGTGCCATTGCGACCAGAAGGCGCAGCGCGCCATAGGCCAGCGCCAGGCCAATCAGGCTGCCCGCAATCCCAAGCACCATGCTTTCGAAGAACAGCTCGCCGGCAATGCGGCCCCAGCCGGCACCCAGTGCCGACCGAATCGCAAACTCCTGCCGGCGGCCTTCAACGCGAACGAGCAACAGGTTTGCGACGTTCGCGCAGGCCACCAGCAGGACCAGCGCGATCGAACCCATCAGCACCCACAACACTTTGCCAATATCCCCGACAACATCCTGCTTCAGGGGCCGGAGATTCGGCATAATCCGCGCTTTCTCAAAAAGGCTGACGCTGAATCCCTCCGGCACCGGGAAGCTGCGCAGGACAACAGGAAGCAGACGCGCCATGTCCGCGCTTGCCTGCGCCATGGTCACTCCCCGCTTCAACCGGGCCAGGGAACGCTGGCTGAAATTGCCCAGCTTCACCTTGCTGCGATCCCATTGAAACGGCAGGATAAGCGCCGCATCCTGCTGATCGAGAAAATGAAAGCCCTTGGGCAGAACGCCGATAATCTCCCGCGGCTTTCCGTCCACCGTAATCGATCGCCCGATGACCGACCGGTCGCCCCCGAACTTCTTTTGCCAGTATCCATACGAGAGCAACACCGTCTGCGGCGAACCCGGCGAATCGTCCTTGCGTGTAAATGAACGCCCCAGCGCCGGAACCACTCCCAGGATCGGCAGGGTGCCATCAGTGACGTCAAGGCCGCGCACATGCTCCGGCTGACCCGCTCCGGTCACGCTCAGCGAATCGTTGTCATAGACGCCGATGTCCTGGAGGGTGGTGTTCTGCTCGCGATCGATAAAGTAAATCGACGGCGACATGTTCAGCTCTTTGATGTCGATGCCCGGCGCGCTATGCCACACGCCGATCAGCTGCTCAGGGTGGGGATACGGCAGAGGCTTCAAAAGTACGCCCTGCACGACGCTGAAAATCACCGTATTCGCGCCTACCCCGATGGCGAGTGTGAGCAAAGTGATCGTTGTAAACAGCGGTGCGCGGCTGAGCCGGCGTAAAACCTGCCTGAGCTGATCGTTGAATATTGCCATGTGCCAACCTCTCCGAACATGCGTACGTCCGATCGCAAAGGAGCGACAGCAGCGGGTACGCCATTAAGCGGCGAATAGTTCCGAGCGCCGGGTAGAGGTATGGGCTGAATTATTTGACTGTCACGGTAATGGGGAGCGAGTGACCGACGACGCTCGTGCCGTTGACGGCGGCATAACCGGAGACGGTGATTGTGTATGTGCCGGGGGCGATGCCGGGATTGCCCGACGGCGGATGGTTCAGGTAGTCGTAGCGCTGCGAGCAGCCTCCAAGCCCCAGGCCGCTGGCGGTAAGAAGCGCCAGCAACCCGAGTACGCGCAGGGTTGCGATTCCCGAGCGCTTGCGCAGCGCGCCCAGTCCAGCCAGTGCAAGAATGCCCGGCAGAACAATGGCGTATGCCGCAGGCGAGGCGGTAAATGGCGCGTTTGTCAGAGTCGCGCTGGTTCCCGATGGGCCCTGCGTCTGAATCTGCAAAGTGCTCGACACAGCCGCAGCAGTGAGCGGGGTGAGCGTCGTAGGACTGAACACACACGTGGCGCCCGCAGGAACTCCCGAACAGGAGAGCGTCACCATGTCGTTGAAGCCATTCTCAGGCGTTACCGTGGTTGTGATATTCCCGAATTGGCCGGGCGTCAGGGTGAGCGAAGTAGGGCTGGCGGTTAGCCCAAAATCCGGCAGGGTGCTGCTGGCCGCATCCGCGCCTGCCGAAACTCCCGCGGCCGACGCGGCATAACCCTTGCTGCCGGAATAGGCCGCGGTCACCGTCCGTATGCCCTGCGGCAGC
>Ga0206973_1091_pt1 | contig 22308 bp, 15 predicted proteins | sample Alteio_BWOrgHeat_83_FD_152927 | JGI IMG/M metagenome (GOLD analysis project Ga0206973, IMG submission 152927) | Enriched cells from forest soil in Barre Woods Harvard Forest LTER site, Petersham, Massachusetts, United States -... | ecosystem: Environmental > Terrestrial > Soil > Temperate forest >...
TGAAGGCTTTAGTGGTGGTGAAAAAAAGCGCAATGAAATTTTCCAGATGGCAATGCTTGAACCAAAGCTTGCAATATTAGATGAAACAGATAGCGGGCTTGATATTGATGCGTTACGTATTGTAGCAGATGGTGTAAATACTTTGCGTAAAAAAGAAAATGCTGTATTGTTGATCACACACTACCAGCGTTTACTGGAATATATCGTTCCTGATTTTGTGCACGTTTTATACAAAGGCAGAATTGTAAAATCAGGTGGCAAAGAATTAGCGTTGGAACTGGAAGAAAAAGGATATGATTTTATTAAGCAAACAGTTGCTGAAGAAGTTTAGCCTTCATCTCCTAAAGGAGAGTAATGTAAGTTGCGCTATTGCTGAGCAGCGAACAAGAAGTATAAGGGAGTGACACAACGAAGATGCTATCTATTCTGTAGCTGATAAAATCATAATAAAGAAATGCCGGGAGGCATTATCAAATGTTGATTGAAAAACGAAAGTTTAAAAGTTATTACAAAAGATAAATTTAAAAAACAAAAGCCCTCGTTCCCTCTCTGCAGGAGAGGGAACGAGGGTGAGGTAATATGAGTTTAACAGAAACGATACAAGATAAATACAACGAGTTAAATATACTTGCCGGTAATGGTTTGCTGGGCTCTGTTCGTGCAAAAGCGTTTGAGCATTTTAATACACTTGGTATTCCTACTTCAAGGAATGAAGAATGGAAATATACCAGGCTTACAGGATTAGCAAATAAAAATTTTGCGCTACATACAACTGCTGTTTTGCCTTCAGAAGATTTGTTGAATACTATTCGCCTGCAATCTGCAAGTGCTGCAGAATTGTTTTTTGTGAATGGCGTTTTTATAAAAGAAATCTCACAGGTAAATAACGATGATCTCGTTGTCATATCAATGAGCGAAGCTGTAGAAAGTGAATACAAGCATTATGTACAACAGCATTTGAATCAGAGCAGCAAATACATGAAAGATGGCATGAACGCTTTAAACACAGCATTCATTGCAAATGGTCTGTTTGTTCTGGTTAAAAAGAATAAAACTGTTACTAATCCTGTATTTATTTATCATCTCACAGATTCAAGCAATGACAATGTTTTTGTGCAGCCGAGAAGTTTATTTGTTGTTGAAGAGAACGCGCAGGCGCAGTTGATAGAGTTATATAAAAATAATGGCCTGCATGAAAGCTTTACCAATGAAGTGATTGAGATTGCTGTACAGGAAAATGCAAGGCTTGAATATTATAAAGTGCAGGATGAAAATGAAAATTGTCATCATGTAGGCACAACACATGTGCAACAGGTGGGCAAATGTTTTACGCATTGCGTTACCATTACTTTAAATGGAGGTACTGTTCGTAATAACATCAACATGGTAATGGAAGCTGCAAATAATGAAGGCCATTTATATGGATTGTATATGATTGATGGCAAAACGCATGTTGATAATCACAGCATCGTTGATAATGTAATGCCGAATTGTTTCAGCAATGAATTTTACAAAGGCATTATGGATGGTAATTCTACAGGTGTGTTTAACGGGAAGATTTTTGTAAGGCAGGATGCCCAAAAAACAAATGCATATCAAAGCAACAAAAATGTATTGATAAGCGATAATGCATCTGTAAACACAAAACCGCAGTTAGAGATTTTTGCAGACGATGTTAAGTGCTCACATGGTTGTACTATTGGCCAGTTAGATGAAGAAGCATTGTTTTATTTGCGTGCAAGAGGCATTGGCGAAAAGCAAGCAAAAGCATTTTTGTTGCATGCTTTTGCAGCAGATATTTTAGAACAGGTTAAGCCTGAAGTATTGCGTAGTTATCTTGAAAAAAAGATTGATGAAAGATTAGATATTGAAAATTAATTCGTGAATTGTGAGTTGTGAATAGTGAGTGAAAGCACTCACAACTGACAACTCACAACTGACAACTCAGAAAATATGATTTCTACAAGCACTGATATAAAACCATTTGATGTTGGAGCGATACGCAAAGAATTTCCTGTGCTTGAAAGAAAAGTAAAGGGAAAGGATCTTGTGTATTTCGATAACGCAGCGACAGCGCAAAAACCACAGGTTGTTATTGATGCATTGGTGAATTACTATCATCAATACAATGCGAATATTCATCGCGGCATTCACTCTCTTGCAGAAGAAGCAACTGCTGCATTTGAAGCCACACGCGATACTGTAAAAGAATTTATTAACGCGCGTTATCGCGAAGAAATAATTTTTACACGTGGTGTAACAGAAGGTGTCAATTTGGTTGCTGCGACTTATGGCAGGCAAAATATAAAAGAAGGTGATGAAATAATCATCTCAGGAATGGAACATCATTCAAATATTGTTCCGTGGCAAATGTTGTGTCTGGAAAAGAAAGCAAAGCTTAAAATAATTCCCGTTGATGATAATGGTGAATTAATGATGAGTGAATTTCAAAAACTCATTTCGCCAAAAACAAAACTGGTTTCAATTGTTCATGCATCAAACTCGTTGGGAACAATCAACCCTGTAAAAGAAATTATTGATATAGCGCATCAGTATAATATAGTTGTGTTGGTTGATGGTGCGCAATCTTCTGTTCATTTGGATATTGATGTGCAGGATATGGATTGTGATTTCTTCGTTCTATCAAGCCATAAAATTTACGGGCCAACCGGTGTAGGTGTTTTATATGGCAAGAAAGAATTGCTGGAAGAAATGCCGCCGTATATGGGCGGTGGTGAAATGATAAAAGAAGTAACATTCGATAAAACTACTTACAACGAATTACCTTATAAGTTTGAAGCGGGCACACCGAACATCGCAGACACAGTTGCATTTAAAGCAGCGCTTGATTTTGTGAACGAAGTTGGCAAAGACAACATTCGCAAACATGAAGAAATGCTTACGAAATATGCAATGGATAAATTATTAAAGATTGATGGCGTGCGATTGATTGGAACAGCAAAACATAAAACAAGTGTTGTTTCATTTATTGTTGAAGGTATGCATCCGCAGGACATGGGAATTTTGTTGGATAATTATGGAATCGCGGTGAGAACAGGACATCATTGTTGTCAACCGTTGATGAACAGGTTTGAAATTCCGGGGACGGTGCGTGCATCATTTGCTATGTACAATACGAAAGAAGAAGTAGATGAATTGGTGAAAGGTGTTGAGAAAGCAATTAAGCTATTGAAGTAATGAATTAGTAATTTGGAATTAGTTGAAAGGTTGATTGGTTGATAAGTTGAAACGTATATAATTAAAGTTCTTAGATATAATAATTCATTTAGAACGTCATTTCGACGCAAGGAGAAATCTCTTAAGTTTTTTACAACTTCAATTCATGAGATGTCTCGTTACCTCGACATGACGATTCAAAGAGTGATTATAAAATTTAAGAGTAAATATTTCGAAAGAGGAATGAACGTAGTTCAAACAATACAAGAAACGGAAGATGAAATAGCAGAAGAGTTCGCGTTGTTTGATAATTGGGAAGATAAATATGAGTACATCATTGACCTTGGAAAAAAATTACAACCGTTAGATTCAAAATTTAAGGTTGAAGAAAATAAGATCAAAGGTTGTCAAAGCCAGGTTTGGTTAGTGGCTGATGAAAGTGATGGAAGAATTTATTTTAAAGCTGATAGCGATGCAGTAATTGTGCGTGGATTAGTAAGTATGCTGATAAGAGTTTTATCAGGACATACATCACAGGAAATATTGGATGCAAAGCTTGAGTTTATTGATAAGATCGGAATGAAAAATCATTTGGCGCAAACACGCAGCAACGGTTTGCTTTCAATGGTGAAACAAATGAAGAATTATGCTTTGGCTTATAAAATGAAAGAACAGTTGAATGGTTGATCAATTGAATTTTTTTACAATGGATGAAGAACAACTAAAAGAAAAAGTAATTGAAAAACTACAGACCATTTATGATCCGGAAATTCCGGTGAATATTTATGATCTGGGTTTGATATACAATGTTGATGTGTTACCGATAAACAATGTGCAAATAACAATGACGTTAACTGCACCAAGTTGTCCGGCAGCACAAACAATTCCTGTTGAAGTTGATCAAAAGCTGAGAGAAGTTGAAGGTGTGAATGATGTGCATGTTTCCGTTACCTGGACACCGGCCTGGGATAAAAGCATGATGAGCGAAGCTGCGGCGTTGGAGTTGGGATTTATGTAAGCAGCGATGCCCCGCCCCTTAAGGAAGTTATTTGGAGAACGTTCTTTTATTTAATGATGACATGAAATACAACAGTTCAAGTGTTGCGACGCAAGGAACGATAAATAGAATTACTGTAGCTGGTAACCAAAAAAGAAAATAATTTTTAATTCTCAATTATAATTTTTTAATAAATAAAATATGGCACAGATAAGCGTAGATAGTTTAATGGGCAATAACGGGCCAACATATCCCGAACAAATTGCCGCACCATTTCGTAAAGAGCTTACCGATAATGGTTTTTCACAAATGCTGACAGTTGAAGATGTAGATAAAGCATTGCAACGTAATGATGGAAAAATTGTAATGGTTGTATTGAATTCTGTTTGCGGTTGTGGCGCAAGAGTTGCAAGACCGGGCGCATTGCTTTCATTGTTCAGCAAAGTGGTTCCTGATGAAAAATTTACTTTGTTTGCAGGAATGGAAAAAGATGCAGTAACACATTTCCGTTCTGCATATTTACCGGGCATTACTCCAAGTTCACCAACTATTTCTTTGTTTAAAGATGGCGAGTTGGTTTTCATTTTGCATCGTTACCAGATTGAAAGAAGTGCAGCAGGCGATATTGCTGATACATTAATGCAGGAATATGAAAAAGTTTGTTCAGCACAAAATGATGATGCATCAGTTGAAGAGTTGAGACAATATTTTATTTCAACGTATGATGTTGATCCGCTTTCAGTAGAACAACAGCAACAATAGTTTACAAGTTGAATGGTTGATTAGTTGATAGGTAAGATTTCAACTAATCAACTTAGTCAACAAATCAACTAAATTATGAAGATAACCGCGCAGGAAGAATATGGCATACGCATTCTCATTCGCATTGCAAGATGTGCTGATGAAAGCGGTTACACTATTGCACAAATAAGCGAGGCAGAAGGATTAACGCCTCATTATGTTGCAAAGCTTACAAGGCAGTTGCGTATTGGTGGTTTTTTAAAAAGCACACCGGGTAAACATGGTGGTTACATTCTTTCAAAACCGGCTTCAGAAATTAATATCAATCTTGTTTTAAAAACACTGGGCGGCGCATTGTTCGATGCTGCATTTTGCGCTGCTCATATAGGCGCTTTGAATCTTTGTACGAATTCAGTTGATTGCTCTGCACGTTCCTTATGGAAAATAATACAGTTTGCTGTTGACCAGGTATTAGATAAAATGACGCTTGCTGACCTTTGCGGCAAAGAAGATTCTGTTATAAAATTGCAGGCCTTATTAAAAATGGAAGAGCAGTTGCTGCAAACAGTTTAAAAAGTTTTCAGTTTACCTTTTCTTCAATACTGAAAACTCCATTGTCAATTACAAATTCTCTACTTCAATTATTTTTTATCAACAGCAATAAATACTACACTCATTGGTGGCAAGGTTACATAAACGCCATTCGTTGCACTGGCTGAATAGGCTTTTACTGTTGCATAATCTGAAGGTCCGCCGGCTGGTAATGTTGTACCATCTCCATTTACATAAACCTTTCTTGAAAAGCTTCCGTTATCACTTCCCCCTGTTAGCGTGTACCAGTAAAATCTTTTACCGGCATTGAAATTTGCATACGCCAGTTTTATAGTTTGAGATGATGTGGATTGATTCACCAGCGTTACACCAATTTCACCTGAACTAAATGTTGAAGCATATGCATTGATATTGCCCGCACCTGAAACGCTTGCATTAATGCAACGGTCGCCCAACATTTTTTGCATGAAATAATAATAATAAAATGCAGGCCTTGGATTCCACATAGGAACATTCGGTTCTCCACCCTGGCTGAACATCCCATGGTCATTGCCATTGTCCCAGCCATTTGCCAAATCCCAACGGCTGGCAAAACCAAACCTGTTTTTCATTAGCTCATTTATTGTGAGCACTGCATGCATGCCTGCTACATAAGAAACCATTTGTTGAGAGCCCTGCGAAAAAATATTCCATTCAGTTAATGCAAAAGGTTTTGAAGGAACACCAGCATTTTGCACACTCTTGGTAAGATAATTATATACAACAGAAGGAACAGTTGTTGCGCTTGATAAGATTTCTGAAGGACCGGCATTGGTTTGATACGCAGTGAAATAATCATGCGTAATATAATAATCCGGCATGTCCGCTGCTGCAGTAAGCACACCGTTATTCCAGTTCTGTTCCGTTGAAGTTTGCCATGATTGCGGTTGCTGGCTTATCAGTAATGCGCCGATATAAATTTTTGCACCGGTTTCATTTGCGGCCTGCCGCATTGAATCGGCAAAAACTTTAAAATGAGTTCCGTAAAGAGTTCCGGTTATTATTTCGGGTTGCCCATCTTTGTTTTGAGAAAGATCTATCCTGTAACCTGTTTCCCATGTACCATGATTTTCATTGCCAATTTCCCAGTATTTGGTGCGGCCTTTATCATACCTAACCCAATCTGCAGCAAGATGTGCAGCTGCTGCAACAGGATCTGCAGCCGTACTATATCGCGCATAACCATAGTTAATAGTAATGATGCCTTCATTGCCTGTTTGCTGTAACATTTGATAATATTTATCAACTGAACAGGTCCAGCTTCCATCATTCGTTCCATACCAGTATCCCGCAGCTGAAGTTGTGCCATCCGCATTTACAAAAGTTGAAGGTGCATCTGCAGGTGGAGTATTGTTAGGTTGATTCCAGAAGAAAACATCACTTATACTTCCGCCGGGAAAACGAAGAACTTTTGGCTTGAGATCGGTGATGTATTTCAATAGTGTATTATCTGAAAAATCGTTCATCCATAAATTAGCATTGTTGCCAAATAAATAAGGAGATATTTTAGTTAGTATAGTTGACGCATCAACATTGATTGTAATACTTGCTGATGTAGGCGCAGTGGTATCTTTATAAGAAGGCGCTGTAAAAGTTTTTGCCTGCCATTGATCCATAAAAAAACCAATGCTGTTTGCCAATGCAGGATCTGAAGGCGTTGTTATAACCGGAGTAGAATCTGTATTGCCACCACCGCCATTATTACCGCCTCCGCCGTTATTATTGTTATTGTCTACATTTTTATTGCAAAAGGAAAATAATACGCAAATGGCGAGAAAAAGCAAGCTCATCGTTTTCTTCATATTCTTATACGCTGTTTATACAAAAATAAAGTTGAGAGAAAATACTGCTTGCTCAAAACAAGTATTGCGAAGAATCGGATAAGTTAATACTATAAAGATTACTGGCGCTGAAGGTACGTTTTAACCAAGCGCTGATATTTATCGCTGAGCGGCACTAATGGCAATCGCAGGTAATTTTTTATCAGGCCCATTTCTTCAAGAAAATCTTTAACACCTGCAGGATTATTTTCCGCAAACATCAATTCATAAGCACCAACCAGTTTATCGTTTATGGCTTTTGCTTTTTTGAAATCGAATTTCAAACTTGCACGCACCATATCAGAAAAATCTTTTGGAAAGGCATTCGCTGCAACACTTATAACACCTTGCATTCCGCAGGCGATTTGTGGCATTGCCAACGCATCATCACCACTAACAACTAAAAAATCTTTTGGCGCATCGCGCAATACTTTTATGCATTGAGCAAAATCGCCGCCGGCTTCTTTTATGCCTGCAATATTTTCTACTTCATTCGCTAAACGAATAACTGTGTCTGCATCTACATTCTTAGAAGTTCTTCCCGGAACATTGTATAAAAGAATTGGTTTGGGCGATGCATTTGCCAGCGTTTTATAATGTTGGTAAAGGCCTTCCTGCGATGGTTTACTGTAATAAGGCGAAGTGCTTAATACTGCAATAGCATCATCGAGCGGAAACGTTTCAAGATCATGAATTAATTTATCAGTATTATTTCCGCCAATACCAACAACGACAGGCACACGTTTTTTTACAACATCATAAGTGTATTTAACTACATCTGTTTTTTCAGGCGTATCCAATGTTGGCGCTTCACCTGTTGTGCCTAATACAACAATGTATTCAACCTTGCCATCAATAACAAAGTCTATCATTTTATGCAGGGCATCAAAATCAATATCACCTTTTTTTGTGAATGGAGTAACGAGTGCAACACCCGTTCCTGTCAATGTATTTTTTAAAGAAGCCATAAATTTTTAATGAATAATGAACAATGGATAATTAATAATTCATCATTTATAATTTCATCATCCCATATTATGAAACACTTTGCTTACATCATCGTCCTGTTCCAAACGCTCAATCAGTTTACTTACATCTTCTGCTGCCGCTTCATCAACCGGAACTGTGGTTGCAGGTATCCATTCAATTTCAGCGCTGATCGGTGTAATACTTTTATCTTCCAAAGCTTTTTGCAGCTTGCCAAAATCAACAAAAGCAGAACGCAACACCAATACATCATTACCATTTTCATCACTGCTTTCGCCTAATTCTTGCAAACCAAAATCAATCAGATCCAGTTCAAGGTCATCAACATTCAAACCTTCGGGCTTTAATTTAAATACACCCATTTTTTTGAATTGAAAACTTACGCTTCCGCTGTTACCTAATGCGCCGCCACCTTTATTAAAATAACTCTTCACATTTGCAACCGTGCGCACATGATTATCGGTTGCTGTTTCCACCAACAACGCAACACCATGGGGAGCATAACCTTCATACAAAATTTCTTCATAGTTATCCATCTCCTTGCCCATCGCACGTTTTATCGCCGCTTCAACACGATCTTTCGGCATGTTCACACTCTTTGCATTTTGCATGCAACGGCGCAATGCAGGGTTTGTAGCAGCATCAGGTCCGCCAGCCTTTACAGCAATGGCAATTTCTCTTCCGATACGCGTAAACTGTTTCGCCATCCTGTCCCACCTGGCAAACATGGTGGCTTTTCTAACTTCAAAAATTCTACCCATAAATCAAAAATATAAACCTTTACTTTAGTTGAGTGGTGCAAAATAACAAACTTTACTGCAGGTTTAAATTTTTTAAGATAACTATACAATTCAATCAATTTAATTCACCGAATATGAAAAGAAACCAGCACACAATAACAGGTATAATATGTTTTGTAATGATGACAACTTTTTTTTCTCAGGTGCATGCACAGAAGCAAAATGCTTTTATACTTGTACATGAAAATGACATTGCCAAAAATGAACCTGCACCGCACAACGGTAATGGCATGACGACTGTTTACAATTTTTTCAGCGATGATTCAAGCAGCAATCTTGTTTTCAGGAAAAGAGTGTTGCATCCGGGTTCTGAAATTGGTTATCATTTGCAAAGCAAAGAAGAGATCTATTATATATTAAGCGGACAAGGTGAACTAAAAGTAAATGATACAACTTATGCTGTAAAAGCCGGAGATGCCATATTAACGCATCCGGGAAATTCTCATGGATTAAAACAAAAAGGCAAAGATGACCTGGTTGTGCTTATTGATTATACAAAGCATTGAGAACGCAAAATTATAATCATCATATCAACTTATCATTCGTTGCAATTTTTATTGCCTGCGCTTTAGATGTTACATGCAGTTTATCATAAATGTTGGCAATGTGTTTTCTGACAGTGTGTGTACTCAAAAAAAGTTTTTCAGCAATGGTGCGGTAATTATATCCATCAACCAATAAATGCAATACTTCCGTTTCTCTTTCAGATAACAAATATGTTTCTGTTTTTGGGATTGTTTTTTTGTTTTGAATAGATGCATGCATCAGCAAATCCAAAGCTTTGCGTGCAATGCGCGGGCTCATCGGCGCTCCACCAATTTCAGCTAACTGTTGAATACATTCTATGATGGATGAAACTTTTTCGTCCTTTAATAAATATCCATCGGCCCCGGATTTAATGGCCTCAAAAATTTTATCATCATCATCAAAAACAGTAAGCATTAAAAACTTTACATGCGGATAAAGTTGCTTTCCAAAACGCACAGCTTCAATACCATTCATTTCGGGCATTTCAATATCCATTAAAACAACCTGCGGCTGTTGAGCAGGCAAAAGTTTTTTCATTTGTTCCAGAAAGTCTGAACCATTGGCAGCAGTCATTACAATTTCTATCTGTTCAGAAAATTTTATTTTCTCTGATAAAGAAATTCTGTTCTGTGATTTATCATCAACTATTGCAACTTTAATTTTCATACGGAATTCAAAAATCAAAATTCAAAATTCAAAAAGCAATAACACATTTGTAGTATTTAATTTATCAATACCGTTGTTCCTATTCCCTCTTCTGATTGAATGCTTATTGTAAGATTCAACTCATGTGCTCTATATTGCATATTTTGCAAACCATAATGTCCGTTCAATTGTTCGTGTACATCAAAACCTTTACCGTTATCTTCAATAAGAATCGAAAATTTATTTTCATCAGACGAGATATAAATTTTTATAAGTGTTGCCTGAGCATGCTTAATAATATTATTAATTACTTCCTGGCAAATGCGAAATAAGTTGAGTGTTTCTGTTGGTGAAAAGCTGATGTTCGAGCGAATATTCTCTTTTGAAACAAGCTCAAGCCCGGGTTTTAATTCAATTATATTTTGAATGTAGTGCTTCAGCTTATCTGCAAATTCTTCCAGCGTAATTTTTTCTTTATTCAAAGCCCAGATGCTTTCACGCAGGTTGCTCATTACATTTTTGGCGGTATCATTTATTGCAGCAAGCCTTTGCATTTCTTCTGCTTTCGTCATACGTTCTGAACTATCAATCGTCCAGTCAATATTGCTGATAATAAAACTAAGCTGCGAACCAATATTGTCGTGTAGTTCGCGACTAATACGTTCTCGTTCAGTTTGTATCTGCTGCTGCGTTTCAAGCAATCTTATCTTTCTTAAATATTTACTGCGGTTATAACGGTAAACAGAAAAATAAATAACGGCAACAATGCATGCAAATACAATTGCCCTAAACCACCATGTTTGCCAATACGGCGGTGTAATTGTGATTGAAAAGTTTTTAGTGAACACTTCATTCGCTGAAAGCAAAGGATGGCATTTTATTTCAAGCGTATAATTACCAGGCTGCAAAACATAATTGATATTGGTTGGCTGATAAGTTGTTTGCCAGGTTGTATCAAAGTCAGTTAAGCGATACTGATAAACATATTCATTTACATTCAACATACCCATTGCAGCAATGTCAAAACGCAAACGGTTTTGCTTGTAATTTAATTTTATTGAATTGGCAAACCAAATACCGGAAGCTGAACTTTGAGGAACATCATCAACCGTAATTTGTATAATATGGATCTGCGGTTTATCTTTTGTTTGTGTAAGTGTTTCAGGGTAGAAAGCAGTGATGCCGTTAACACCACCAAATAATATTTTTCCGCTCTTCATCTTTAATACAGCATTTGTGTTGAATTCATTTTCCTGCAAACCCATTTCTTTTGAATAATTATGAATGGTTCCATCTGAAGCTATGGATGAAATGCCAACGTTGGTTGAAACAAAGCAGCCATTGCTTGTTGGCATGATTGCATAGATACAATCGTTGCGCAAACCGGAAGTTGTATTAAAATTCTTTATAAGTTTCATGTTGCTGTTATAAATAAACAAACCTTTTTCTGTTCCAACATAAACCTGGTGTAAGCTATCTTCTGTTATACTGCGTACAGCATAATGATTGGGAAGAGAAACGCTGTCTGCTTTTGTGTTTCTTATTACATACAACAAACTGGATGTAGTTCCAAACCATAATTCTTTATTGCTGTTATAAAAAAAACAACTTAGTTTTTTATCACTAATACAATTGATCAATGGTGTTGCTGAAAGCAGTTTTTCTTTTTTGAAAATACATTTGTATATGGTAGTATTATCAGCAATCAAAACGGTTGAATCGTTTATACGCTGCAGGTTGTTGGCAAAGTTCGCCAGCATATTTTTAAACCCCGGAACTCCCTCAGCTAGAAAAGATGTTGCTTTCGTTTTAATATTAAACAGAAAAGGTTCTGCATAAAACGGTATGATCAAATACACATCACCAGATAGTTTTTCTATACTCAGAATATACTCTCCTAATTTGGTAACTACTGGCCTTTGCCATATCGGATTTGCCGATGTATCATATGCTTGTATTATGCCGTTATATCCGCCGGCAAGCAATATATTTTTTGTTGTATCAAAATATAAAGCACGAACAAAATTGCTTTGATTGCCGGGATATGAAAAGTTCTGAAACAATAATTCTTTATTTTCAATGCGCTTAATATCGTTGTTTGAAACAATCCAGATGCGGTTGAATTTATCAGGATATATCTTTTGAATGTTGCCATTAGCAACGAATTCTTTTTTGTCCCGGTTGGTTAATTCATATTCAATATTGCCCGAAGTATCCAAATTGTACAAATGCCCATTTCTACCCAGGTAAATATTGCCATTATATTCTTTAAGTGAAGAACCCGTTATAGCATCTGCTGTGTTCATTTGAATAATATGCCTGTCGCCGGTTCCGTTTTTATCAATCACAATCAGTTGCTTCTTTTCCGCTAAAAACAATTTATCATGCCAGGCAGCAGTAGCTAAAAAAAGATCAGTTGCGGGTACAGCAATAATATTTGATGTTTCACTTTTTGCATCAATACATAAAATATTTTTTTGGTTATTTATGTAAATAAAATCACCGGCGCAGGCAACAATTACACCAAACAAAATATTATCTGTATGAAGTATTTCATCAATAACATCGTTTTTAAAAAAAGAAAAAGTCTTTAATAATATTCCATCCTTACTGTATAAAACAATTCCTTTATCCTGTTGCATGCACCATAAACAACCCTGCGGTGTTTCTTTTAACGGAACTATTGAAAAATGAAATGAAACTTTTATTTGAAGATTGATGAGCAGCTTGAATTGATTTGTGTGCGTATCATATTCTATTACTCCGTTTTTTATACTGATAAGAATGTTGCCATTATTCAACGCAAAAAGATAAACCGGATAATTAATATTGAAAGTATCATTGCCAATAACAGGATTTATTGTTTGCAGTTTGTAACCATTGTATCGCTGCAAACCTGTGAAAGTAGAAACCCATGTAAAGCCATCCGCATCAGTAACAACACTGTTCATATTATTATCTGAAAGCCCATCTTCATAACCGATATTTTTTACCGGAAATCGTTTTACCGGAATGTTTTGTTGTGCGGTTACAGTTGCAGTAAATATCAAAAATGAAAAAAGCAGTATGATGATCTTTCTCAAAAGCATAAAAGCACTTAACCTTTTGTAAGATAAATCTTTTAAAATCCCTGTTCAGATAAAATAGCGCAAATGAGTTATTTGCTTCGGTAAAAAATCTGATGAGTTTTGGAGTTGAATATTTTCAAAACACAACTCGCATTTTATGAAAACGAAAATTCTACTCGCACTCACTGCATTTTTTTGTGGCATCTATTGTGCCCGCGCACAAGGCGGCACTCTGCCTTTAAACGGTTCATCCAATGGAAATATAAGCACGGTTGGACAAACCGATTGGTGGACAGTTACCACAACCCAAAATGGTAAACTTACAATTACACTTATCAATTCAGGAACATCGGATTTTTATGCACAGCTTTATGCCAGCGACCAGGCAACTGCCTTGGGAAATCAAATTGAAGCGTGGTCAGGAGATAGCCATACAGCAACAACAACCATTGACGGGCTTGCACCGGGATCTTACAAAGTAAAAGTGTATCCATTTTCTACTACAACAGGAACATATACTATTTCGGATGTATTTGGTCCGCTTTCACAGGCGAACGATGCAGAGCCTGATGATTATGCAAAGAAGGCGCTTACACTTGCGGTTAACGCAACAAAGGGCGGGCAGTTAGGTTATAATAATTATGCAGGTTCTCATGATGTATCCGACTGGTATAAAGTAACAACTACTGTCAGCGGAGCACTTAAAGTAATATTAAAAACGAACGTTGGTACCAACTCAACTTCTGCTGATTTTTATGCAAAGCTTTACAGCGCTGACACTACCACTGTGCTTGGCGGAGCGATTGAATCGTGGAATGGAACTAGTAATTCAGCTACTTTAACTACAGATGGCTTAGCTGCAGGAACATACTTCATCCAGCTTTATCCTTTCTCAACCACTTTCGGTACATACACAATTACCGACAGCCTCTTAGTGCCTTCTCAGTCAACAGATGTTGAGCCTGATAATTTTGCAGCACAGGCAATCGCATTAACAGTAAATAATAGCAAGAGTGGTCAGTTAGGTTACAATAATCATTTCAATTCTTATGACAACACAGACTGGTATAAAGTTACCACTACTGTCAACGGTGAATTAAAACTGATATTGAAAACAAATGTTGGCACCCACTCAACCTCTGCTGATTTTTATGCAAAGCTGTTTAGTGCAGACTCTACAACTTCATTGGGAAATGGACCGGTTGAATCATGGAATGGAAATGGAAACTCAGCTACTTTAATCGCCGATGGTTTGGCTGCAGGAACATACTACATACAGTTGTTTCCTTACAGCACAACATTCGGAACATATACGCTTACTGATAGTCTCATTACACCTTCACAAACTACAGATGCTGAACCAAACAATTATGCGAAACAGGCGATAACATTACCACTTAACAGTAACCAGGGTGGACAGTTAGGTTATAATAATTATTTCAATTCTTATGATAACGCAGACTGGTACAAAGTCACAACTACTTCTGATGGTTATTTGCGCTTAACATTGAACACAAATGTTGGAACGAATTCAACGGGTGCAGATTTTTATGTGGCAGTATATGATAGAGACAGCACTACACAGGAAGGTGGAACTGTAGAGTCATGGAGTGGCACCGGCAATTCAGCAACGCTTAAGATTGATAATCTCGCCAAAGGTTTGTATTACGTAAAAGTTTTTCCATTCAGTACAAAATTTGGAACCTATAAACTTTCTGATAGTTTGTTTACTTATGCAAACGACGTTGAACCAAATCAGTATGCGAAACAGGCAACAACTATTCCATCAAACAGGGCGTCAGGCGGACATATAAACTTTAAAGGCGATGGCAATGTTGATCTTATTGACTGGTGGAAAATAAACTATACAGGTAAGGCTAACGGTAGTATGCAATTAACGTTCAGCATATTGCCTGAGTTATCTGATGGCAGTTATGGCGATGCATATTTTTATGTTTATCGCGATACTACTGCCGCAGCATTGTATAGTTCAGAAGTATGGGGAAATAACAATAACGTATCCACTACGCTCACAGCATTGCAACAGGGATATTATTATATAAAAGTTATTCCGTTCAGCAATTATGCTTCAGTTTATTCAATACAAAATACATACACACAAAAATTATTTGCAGGTATAACCGTGCAGAGTTATGATTCAACTTTCAGTTGTGATTCAACAAACTCAATTACCTATAAATGCACAAAGAGCCAGGCGCCATATACCGTGCATTTATTCAGGTTTGGAACGCAGTATGCAACGCAATCAACACGCTCAACCACTGCATTCGACAGTCTTCCTGCAGGTATATATTGGGCAACTGCATTTGCAGACGGTGCAACAGGCAATGCGTTCGGCACATCAGATACGGTTAGCATAATGGAAGTTGCATCAACGCTGCTTACAAACAGCATTAAAGCTACTCAGGCAAAACTGAACTGGGCTGCAGTTTCATGCGCTACATATTATACAATACAGTATCAACAAAATGGTTCAGGCCAATGGACAAGCGTAAATGTAAACAGCAGTGCAACAAGTTTTGTGTTGAAAGGATTAACAGCCAATACAACATACAACTGGCGCATACAGGCAGTAGATTCTGTAAATGGCATTGCAGATAAAAGTGTTTTTACAAATGCAGTGACGTTCACCACTACAGCAAGTTTGATAGCAGGCAATAGTGGAAGCAGCGATGCAACAGCATCATCAAACAACAAACAGGTTTCAGTATTTCCTAATCCGGCAACCAACGTATTGCATGTTTACTTTAATACATCAAATAACCATAAGCCAATTGCAATGCAACTAAAAGATATAAATGTCAAAACAATCTGGAGCGCACAAAAAATAGAATCTCTAAAAACGGATATTGATGTAAGCAGGTTTGCAAACGGAATGTATTTGCTTGAAATAAACTCCGGCGATAAAGCACTAATTACAGAAAAAGTATTTATAAACAGATAATTTCAAACAGAATAATAATGGCTGATTAAAAACAATCTAAACTAACTTATGATAAACAAAACCCGTTGTGAATGCAACGGGTTTTTTATTTGTTGTTATTGATTTTAAATTATACTTATTGGCTAATTGCCCGTAAAACCATTACCGTCTGTTATAATGCTGTAGATGTTATTTTCTAACAAACCATCTTTATAACTGATTTATTTTACAGGAAACCGATTTATTTACGCAAACAAAGAATAAAATTATGTGCAAATGGGCGATTTCAATTCTATGCAAAATCTATAAAATCATTTTTACACAGCTTTTAGGAAAAATTGTTTTTCTAATACACATCGATTTGTCATGTAGTTTACTTACGTCAAACAGGGACCAAACAGAGACCAAACAGAGACCAAAGAGAGACCAAAGAGAGACAAAAGAGAGGAAATTACTCTCTTTAATATATGCTTTTTATCTGTTTAACTCCTTTTTTGTTATATTTTAGAAAGCTTATGTTCATTTTAAGTAATCCTTTATAAAGCTGGGAGCTGCTTAAAAATTCTGTAGTACAGAGAACACAGCGCTAACAGAGGTGTGTTATTTCTGGGCGAAAAATTGCCAAAAAAGTTTAGTTCATCTGCAATAAATCTGCACCATCAGCAGTAAATTTTTATTAAAATCTCATTTTTAAACAGTCTCTAAGATAAATCCATCAACCAAATCAATCCTTCCCAACCCACGTTCACACCAAAATAGCGCAAATGAGTTATTGCTTAAAGCTGTACAGTAAATCAATTTTAAGCAACGAATAAATAATCTTTTTAACGCCTATTTTATGAAAACGAAATTTTTACATCTTTTACTTACAGGTATTTTTATTTCCCTGGCATCTATGGCAAATGCTCAGGTTATAGATTCTGCGGGTACGCTGCCTCTGAATACATTGAAGGGAGGAAATTTGAGCGGACAGGTTGATGTTTGGAAACTTACTACAAACGGAGACGGAGCAATAACTGTTACGATCAGCCAAAACAGTGCAGACGTGCATTTTGATCTGTATGATCATAACGGAATTACACTATTATCCGGAGGAAATCATACAGATTACAGCAATACATTTACAATGGATGGCCTTGCAGCAGGCACATATTATATGCATGTTTATGCTGCAATTAATCAAACAACTATTTATGGCATAACAGCAACACTTGCACAGCCATCGCAGGCAAATGATGCTGAGCCGGACAGTACATTCAAACAAGCATTAACGCTGCCTTTGAACGGAAGTGCAACAGGGCATATTGGTTATTATTATAACAATCACAAAGATTCTTCTGACTGGTATAAAATAAAAACTACTGCAGATGGAATGCTGACAATTCATGTAAACAGCGGCAACAATCACAGTGTCTTTTATACATTATATGATCATGATGCAACAACACAATTCTGGAGTACCAACACAGGGTATACTACAACAATTTCGCAGGATGGTCTTGCACCAGGCATTTACTATCTTAAAATAACTTATTCAACAGGCGATAACAGTTTTGCGCCTTATACTGTTAGTGATAATCTTAATACTTATAATCCTGTCAATCCTGTGCCGTCAAAATATTTCAGCGATGCACCTACATTATTCTCCAATGACACAGCTTCAGGGCATGTTGGTTTTTATTACAATGATCAAAGGGATACATTCAACACTTACAAATTAAATTATACAGGAACCGGAAATTTATCATTTTCAACGAATGAGTTTCCACATTTAGGTGATGGTCAATACCCGGGATTGCACATAACAATTTATGGTGATACAAGTGCAGCTTCCGTATATGACAATAACATCAATTCAGGAACGGTGAACCTGACATCGCTTGCAAAAGGATACTATTATGTAAGAATATCTATCCCGTTCAATAACAATTTTGCAGCTTATACTTTGAGCAATACATATACAGAAATCACACCCAGTATATTGGTATCGGATGGTACAGATACCGCAACAGATTGTTCATCAACAAATACAATTGTTTATAAGTTTAGCAGGATAAATCCTCCATACACTTTGCAATTATTCAGGTTTGGACAAGCATATGGCACACCAAAGACTGTTAACAAGAAAACTTATACATTCAGTAATTTACCTGATGGTATTTATTATGCAACAGCAACTGTTGATGGCGCTTCTGTAAGTGGCTTAAGCAAAACTATTGGTATGATGGCCAAGCCAACAGGTACAAACACAACAGCAATTACTAAAAGCCAGGCAAAGTTTAACTGGACAAGCGTTTCATGCGCAGATTATTATTCTGTACAATACCGCGTTCACGGAACAACTGCATGGACAACAAAAAAGACAATCGGAAATGTAAACAATATTGTTATAAAAGGTTTAACAGGAAGTACAAATTATGAATGGCATGTTGCAGCAGTTGATTCAGCTAATAATATGAATGCAACAAGTGCTTACACTGATAGTGTGCGATTCACTACACCTGCTTCTTTGGTTGCAGACGAAAATGGAGATAATGAAAGTGATTTAAGTAAAGCAAGTGCAGCAACAGGTATTTTGATTTATCCAAATCCTGCAATCAATGTATTGCACGTTTACTTTAATACATCAAATAATAATAAACCAGTTGCAATGCAGCTAAAAGGTGTAAATGGCAAAACAATCTGGAGTACACAAAAAATAGAATCTTTAAAAATTGATATCGATGTAAGCAGGTTTGCAAATGGAATATATTTGCTTGAGTTAATTTACGGCGATAAAATTCCAACAACAGAAAAAGTTTTTATAAACAGGTAATCGCAAATAAAAGATGTGATTGAATGTAATCTCAACCAAAACTAACTTATGATAAACAAAACCCGTTGTGAATGCAACGGGTTTTTTATTTGTATAATTTGATAATAATAATTTTTAAAAATTATCCTTGTTGGCCAATTGCCCGCAAGCTGCATCAATATCTTTACCACGGCTTTTACGCAGGCGCGCATTCACGCGGTTAGATTCAAGAAACTTCATAAAATTTTCAATCGTTTCTTCATCAGGCTTTGCAAAGTTTGCACCATCGATTGGATTGTATTCAATGATGTTAACCAAATCTGCAGGCACCTGCCTGTAAATTTTTATAAGTTCTTCAGCATCTTTCTGCGAATCATTAAAGTTTCTGAATAAGATATATTCAAACGTTACTTCATTTTTTGTTTGCTGGTAGAAATAATTCAATGCTTCAATCAACGACTTTATATTATTGGTATCGTTGATCGGCATTATATCATGGCGCTTTTTATCATTCGCCGCATGTAATGATAATGCAAGTTTGAAACGCACTTTATCATCGCCTAACTTCTTTATCATCTTTGCAACACCGGCAGTTGAAACCGTTATTCTTCGCTGGCTCATGCCCAATCCGTCTTCAGCAGAAATTTTATCTATTGCTTTCAATACGTTATTATAATTCAACAATGGTTCGCCCATTCCCATAAACACAATGTTTGATAAACGCTTTTCATAAATGCGTTCACTTTGTTCGTTTATCAAAGCAACCTGGTCGAAAATTTCATCAAAGCTCAGATTGCGTTCACGTTCCATCTTTCCTGTTGCGCAAAATCTGCAGGTTAAACTGCAGCCTATCTGCGAAGAAACGCAGGCTGTTTTCCTTTCTTCAGTTGGTATTAAAACACCCTCAATAAAATGGTCATCAAAAGTTTTAAACCTTGATTTTACTGTGCCATCTGCGCTGTATTGTGTAGTGTTGATAGTTAATGCAGGCAAAGAAAAATGCTCAGACAATTTTACACGCAGCTCTTTACTTATGTTGGACATTGCATCAAAGTTGCCGGCATGTTTTTGCCAAAGCCATTCATACACTTGCTTAGTACGAAACTTCTTCTCGCCTATTTCGGAAAAATAATTTTCTAATTCGCCCAAACTTAAATTCCTGATGTTTGGCTTTTGATTATCATTCATGCAGCAAAGATATGCTGAACTATTAAGAGCCGTTAATAGCCGTTTAGATTAGAATTTCGCTAAAAAATTTTCCAGTTACTCAAACCCGGCTACCACTTACTCAAATACAAGCAATAAAGGTTACTGTCAACAATATATAAACGATTAAGCTGTCATAATTTTTAAACATGAAAAACAAATGTGTCACAAGCATTTTTCTAATCTTCCTTATGCTTCAACTGCACGCACAAATACCCGATATACAATCTGTGTTTCCACTCAACGCTTTTATAGGAAGCCTTGTGCACTTAAAAGGCAATAATATGCAGTACTCTAAAACTGTAACATTTCATACTACAAATGAGCTGATCATTTCTATTACCGATACTGAAGTAGTTGCCATGATTATGCCGGGCACTACAACAGGTTATAGCATTGATATCACATCAATCAGTGGCGGCCATTCTGTTTATGCAGATGAGATCATCATTCATCAATCAATTCCACCCACAAAACAACTTAGTGATAAATTATTTGACAACACTGTTGCATCAGATCCACAGGAAGGTTTTGCAGTTGCTGTAAGCGCTGATGGAAATACAGCTGTTGTTGGCGGTCCTTATGCCAACAATAGTGCAGGTGGTGTATGGATCTATACAAGAACAAATAATGTTTGGATGCAACAGGGAAATGAATTAACAGGAGCAGGTGCAACAGGCAATGCTGACCAGGGTTATTCAGTAGCTATAAGTGCTGATGGAAATACCATTGTGGAAGGTGGCATTGGTGATAATGGTTTTAGCGGTGCGGCATGGGCATTTGTCCGCGATAAAAATAATGTATGGTCTCAGCAGGGAAATAAATTGGTTGGTTCAGGTGCAATAATTGTACAAGGTGCAACACCTGAACAAGGCTACGCTGTAAGCATTAGTGCCGATGGTAACACTGCGATCATCGGCGGTCGCCGCGATAGCAATTATGTTGGTGCTGCATGGATATTCACACGCAGTAATAATGTATGGACAGAACAACAAAAATTAATTGGTACAGGTTATACCAATATTATAAATGAACAAGGCACACTTATTCGCGAAAGTGTTCAAATGGGCAGCGCCGTTGCTATAAGTGCTGATGGAAACACTGCTTTTATTGGTGGTCCAAATGATAATAATGATGTAGGTGGTGTTTGGGCTTTTTCACGCAGTGGTAGCGCATTTATACAACAGGGAAATAAATTGGTTGGCACTGGAGGCAACAGGTCTTTTTTAGGAGGCATTCAACAAGGCACTTCAGTTGCAACAAGTGCTGATGGAAATACAATAATTATCGGCGGCCCGTTTGACCTGGATAGTTCTTCATCTGATAACACAGCAAACTATTATAACGGCGCTGCATGGATATTTACACGCAACGGAAACATATGGAGCCAACAGGGCAATAAATTATTTGCATCAGATGCATCACAAGGTGCCGAACAAGGTTGGAGTGTAAGTTTAAGCGCTGATGGAAATACTGCAATTGTTGGCGGACCAGCAGACAGCAGTTATGTTGGTGGCTCATGGGTTTACACGCACAACAGTAATGGATGGATACAAACTTCAAATAAATTATTAGGCACAGGCTATACAGCAGCGCCAAAACAAGGCTGGTCAGTTACTATAAGCGCTGATGGAAATACGGCAATTATTGGCGGCCCCGAAAATAATCCGCTCGGTGCTGCATGGGTTTTTGCTGATACAACTAAAAATGTTTTAGCAGTATCGCTCATAAACTTTAATGCATATGCTTTTGATAAAGGTGTGCAAACATCATGGACTGGTTCGAATGAAATAAGCATCAGTAGTTATGATGTTGAAAGAAGCAACAACAGTTTTCATTTCAACAAGATTGAGAATATTCCTGCAAAAACAAAAACAGCTGTAGAAAATAATTATACGTGGTTTGATGTGTCGCCTTTAAATGGCAGTAATTTTTATAGAATAAAAGCTATCAATAAAGATGGAAGTATTCAATATTCTTCAATCATAAAAGTAAATATTAGTAAAACAC
>Ga0206973_1092_pt1 | contig 22058 bp, 29 predicted proteins | sample Alteio_BWOrgHeat_83_FD_152927 | JGI IMG/M metagenome (GOLD analysis project Ga0206973, IMG submission 152927) | Enriched cells from forest soil in Barre Woods Harvard Forest LTER site, Petersham, Massachusetts, United States -... | ecosystem: Environmental > Terrestrial > Soil > Temperate forest >...
GAAAGCTGTTGCGGCCGAGAAAGAAAAAATAAAACAACTTGAAAGTGCACAACTTGGTGATCCTGGCATGAGTTTGGAAGCTAGAATTGCTACGCTATTTAAAGCTGCAATTGCAATCCGCGAGAGAATTGAAAAATTAGGTATATCGCAAGGATCGGGGGTAAATAGTAAGCAGGTTCGTCTTCGTTCCTTTGCCATTGACCTAACTAATAATAAAGAGAAACAATTACTTAAAAATAAAAACTCTACCGAAAATACTCCACCACAAGATACAAACACGCTAGGGCGAGGGCCAGGTATGTAAAATCAAGAAACTAATTTAGAAACTTCCGATTTTAATAAATAACTGGCCAGGAAGAGGAAGTTTCTATTTAAGATTAGGACGGATAGGAGGGAATAGATTCCTACGCTCCTCTATATGGTGATTTCTCTGAAGGGCCGGCCGTTGACGTGGTCTTATTGGTCTTTCAGGAGGATTATCATTAGTAAATCTCGCTCTCTTGTGCTCCGGGGTTGTAGGACAAGCATCATCATCTTCTGTATTATTCATGTTATTATTCCAAAGTTTTAGATATGACTTTGTACCACCATGGACCTAAATTGTCAAATTTAATACTTAAACCACCCTTTACGCCAAAACGTGATCAACATAGTACCGGCTATTAAAGTGACCATACACCAAAAATATTCATAACCATACTTCCAACTTAATTCAGGCATATTCCAAGGCTTAGAGCGATCAAAATTCATGCCGTATATACCAGCTAAAACTCCTATAGGCATAAAAGTAGCCGCTACTATAGTTAATACTTTCATAATTCTGTTGGTACGATTATTAACGCTGGATAAATAAATATCCATTAAGCCACCTGTACGTTCACGATAGCTTTCTAAAATATCTATTAGCTGAATAGTATGATCTTCACAATCCCTAACGAAGAAACGCAAATCTGAATTATTAACCGCTGCAAGCTCTTTAAAACTCGCCATTGCCTCACGCAAACCCCACGCGGCGTGACGTAAAGTATATAAATCATGCTTAAATACATGAATATCTTGAATTACAGCCGTTGAAGCATTATCGATAGCAGATTCCTCAATATTATCCAACTGTGTACCATATAGTTCTAGCATAGGAAAAAAATTATCAATAATCGAATCTAATATTGCATATGCCAAATAATCAGGACGCAATAGACGTTGTCTACGACCACCGTGTTTGATACGACCAAATAGTGGATCATAACAATCGCTGTCATGTTCTTGAAAGGTCAGCACAAAATTAGTCCCCCAAAATATGCTAATTTGTTGCATTATCAATTCATTGTTAATTATATCTGGTTCAGTGGCAACGGCAAAAAAGATATCATCATACTCTTCTACCTTGGGACGCTGATGCATATTGACTACATCCTCCATTGCCAAGGTATTTAACTTAAAAATGCTCGTAACTTTTCTGAGTATTTCAAGATCCCCCAAACCACTAACATTCACCCAAGTAAGAGGAAATTTTTCCAGGAATGGTTTTATGGCATCAATATCATTAATTACTTTTTCTACAAGTTCGGTTTCATTATATGTTATTACAAAAATCTTAACTGGATGCACAGCTAGGTCAGGATGTACAACGATAGAACCTGGCTCCGCACCCGGCTTGGAACGATGTTTTAAAACAGAACGGTGCCGTTTAAACGTTGAGTCTATGTCATTTTTCATCTTAAAACGTCCTTGCCATATTAACTTTATCCTGCAATTATAGAATACTTACATAGATTCCATGCTAGAATTATGGCACGAGCCCAAGAAAATGAGTTAATGAGAGGATTGACGTTATGCGTAATTATATAGCAGTAATCACCACAAGCTTATGTTTATGCTGCGTCACTAACCTAGTCTCTGCTGCTGCTACAGTAGCAGATCCAAATACCCCAGAAATTTTGGCTTTGAAGACACAACTATTTAATGACCTAGATAATGGCGATATATTGTCCGGATCATTTGACAAACAAACTGAAATCAATATTGCTAAGACGCAATTAAATCTCGCACAGACTTACATGAATCAAGGCGATCGTAAAATAGCTCTTATATTAGGCATTTTGGCGCGTAAAACTATGCAACGTGCTCTAGGCGATCCATATAACGCAGCAATGATCCCGATCTACAGCATTTTAGTGCAACTTTACGAAAGCCAATTTGACGAAGACAACCCTAGTGCCAACTCAGAGGATAAACAAAAATCAAAGATGTATCGTGAGGCTATCGATCATATTCATGCACTTTAAGAACAGCACATGTAAGCTCACCTTTAGAAACCATCTTACCGCTAGATTCTTCGTATACAGCAACATCCCATACATGTTTTTGGCGACCTAGATGCACCGCTTTTACTACGGCTACTAGCATACCATTTTTAACAGGACGTAAATGGTTAACGTTAATCTGTGAACCAACTGCATACGCTACGTTTGGATCCAAAACTAGTCCAGAGGCTAAGCTCCCAGCGCTTTCGATTAAAACGCACGTCGCTCCGCCGTGCATTATGCCATGGACTTGATGCAAGCGCGCATCCACCATCATATTTAATTTCAAATCATCATCATTGAGTTCTAACACATGAATTCCCAGTAACGCGACTAGCCCTTTTTTGCTAGTAATATAAGACTCTAATTCTTCAGCAACATAATTTTTAAACCAAATCATTTTCTATCCTAAAAAGTGTATTTTAACAATTTGGCCTATAATATTATAAATTGCAACTACCTACGGAGTGAACTGTGAAAATATGGCTTGGTAACTCTAACACCAGACAACAATTAGCAGATAACATCAACCAATATAAAACTATCTACCGTATAAACGGTTTTATATTTTTAGTTTTAGGGCTGCTATGTTTATTAGCTCCGATGGTAGCAGCAGAAGTATTAAACTATCTTATCGGTGGTTTATTGCTCGTACCAGCACTAATACAGATATCTCTTAGTTATGTAACAAAAAGACATTGGTCGTATTATATCGGCAGCACTATTTATTTGATTGCTGGTTTATTTTTAATTTTACGCCCAAACGAAGGGGTCATGGTTTTGGCTGCAGTTGTAGGGATATTTTTATTGCTACAGGGCTGTGTCCAAATTTTTAGCGCTGCTCTGTATGCGCCATTCCGTGGTTGGCAATGGGTCTTATTCAGCGGTTTAGTAAGTTTAGCTTTAGCAGGGATTATTTATTCCGGTTGGCCAGCCACCGGTGTTTGGTTGCTTGGTATTATGCTGGGAGTTAATTTTGTAGTATTTGGTCTATCGATGATTATGTTAACGAGATATTCTTAGAAGACTCGGACAGTAGTGCGGTTATGATTAGGAATCACTACCGCACTAATTGTTTAATCTATAAGGAGGCTATTTTCACGGCCCTCCGGTTTATATTCTTCAGAATGTTGTTCATTACTATTATTATTAGCACTAGTCGTAAACCTCATCCCGTTATTCCATCCGTTATTCCATGGCAGATTTTGATCAATTACCTTTTCCTGCGTTACGCGTACATTTGAGGGTACAAAATTGTTACTATTAACCATATTTGTGGCATTGTCTTTTTTAATCCAGCTACCAGCACTTGTAATAGCATTAAAACATGATCTGCCGCTTGCAATTACAGATTTTACAATTGGACCAACCATACCCTCTTCCACCGCCCAATATAAGGTTGTAGCTGTAACAGATGCTAATAAAAATATAGACGCATAGCATATCGTATATACTCTAGTTTCATTGGCTCGTCGATAAGACTCGTGAGATGACTCTTGCATATGTCGTGAACGTAATATTAAGCCAAGGGCACCAACGAGTGTGGCGTGATTGTCCATATTATCAGCACGTTGCAAGCCTATACCAACCATCAACAGTGACATAGTATAACATTTTTGCAATCTATCGTGTAGTTTCTTGGTGTCGAATACTTGCGTTGCGTTGGTATAAGAGTCTTCTGGATTAGCAGGGACTTCTGCAGCACATGGAATATCTTCATCTTTCATAGAGCACCTCTTAGCAATTATTATCTCGCTATATAGTACTCTATGCCTTTAGAGAAGTGTAGCCATATGGATAAAAATATGGATAAGTTAAAGAAATACTCCTAGAAGGCTCACCAAGGACAATATCCGTGTTTAGATTCTTTTGGCACCGGTGGCGGAGGAACCACGGGTAAAAGATCAAACTCAATCTTAGAATCATTATTACAAAAACCTATATGTGGAGGAGTGTATTCTTCGTAGATATTACGATTTTCGTTGCTTTCAAAATATTTCTCTTCCTCAAGTACAGGCTCGTTACACTTAAACATATTTGTAGCTTTGTCTTTAATCCAGCTACCCGCACTTGTAATGGCATTAAAACATGATCTGACGCATACAGCTATGGATTTTACAATTGTGCCAACTATACCCTCTTCCACAGCCCAAAATAAGGTTGTAGCTGCAACAGAGACTAATAAAAACATAAACGCCAGGTATAATGCAGACTTTCTAGTCTCATGGGCTCGTTGATGATCTTCACGGGCTTCTTCTTGCATATGTTGTGAGCCAAATATTAAGCCAATTGTAGCGCCAATCTCTATATGATTAGCATGTCGAAAGCCTATATGAGCTATCCACAATGACGTCTTACAACACCACTCCCATCTACGGTATAGTTTCTCGGTGTCGAATATTGGCGTTGCGTAGAGATAATTTATACTTGGATTATCGTAAACATTTTCAGCCGTAGGAATACTGTGTCTAGGCGGATCTTCCATCACATGGTACCTCTTCGTAATTATTATCTAGCCATAATACCCTATGCATTTAAAGGGGTCACCAACGAAACAGATTAGGTCTTTATATTCGTCATAGCAAGTGAACGATTAGAAATACTAAATACCCATTCCGGAGAACCTAAAAATATTACCACCTTTGCCAAGATCTCTAACGGGAGCTTACGGACGTAATTGTGTGCTGCAAAGAGGGGTAACATTCTATACATATTGCTTAAACCGTTGATATCTATCCCCGCCTTGTTAAAATCATTTATTAATTTTTTTATTTCTTTAATATACAATCCGCTTCTTAGTGTAAGTGAAAGACTTCCTGGCGGATTATATGTCATGGCTGAATCCCTACCCTTTGCCGCGATACAATCTGGAAAATAATAGCTAATTATAAAATCCTTCAGCCGTAGTAATTCTTTATTAGTAACGTTGCTATTCTGAATTTCAATAGCAAATTTTGGGATCCGTTTAAATGATGTCTCAGTTTTATTTGTTAGCTTTACATGCAACCCTGTCGAACTCGGCGCTGGAGATATTTGGTCTTGAGGTCTTGAGGATCTTAATACCTTACTTTCACTAAGCCTAGATTCTGCCAGTTTTCTCTTATAGATAATACCACCTGTTATAGAGCTTACACCTGTCTTTGGCTTATAGGGTTCATTATCTCCAAATGAAAAAGATGGGACAACCTCATAACAATTTTCCTCTACTACATGCGCTCCAGGTGCAGGTGCAGGTGCAGGTGCAGGTACAGGTACAGGTACAGGTACAGGTACAGGTACAGGTACAGGTACAGGTACAGGTACAGGTACAGGTACAGGTACAGGTACAGGTACAGGTACAGGATCTCTACCCTTAAACATATTTATAGCTTTGTCTTTAATCCAACTACCAAAACTTCTAACGGCATTAAAGCATGATCTGTAGAGTGCAACTATATGTAGTAAAGTTGAGGTACACCCGAATCTAGAATCACCCATATTGCACCCATTAGTAATTATTATCTAACCATAATACCCTATGCATTTAAAAAAGTATAGTCATCTAGATAAGAAATTTGTATATACAGCTGTTTACACTCACAATAAGACAAAGGTTAAGACCATTGCTGTATAGTTTTGTGCAATTTGCTAACGTCAAAATCCATCGCTGCTGCTGCAGCTGTATATTCCTCGTATTGCGATTTAGTAACCTCAGGGGCACGACTTAAAATCCAGAGCTGTTTGCGTTTGGGTTCACCAACTAATACGATACTATAATCTGGCTCGAGCTTAAGGATCCAATATTTAGTACTGAATAGTGGATCAAAAAATTTTAAAAATCTGGGTAAAAAGCTTACAGCAAGTTTAGAATTTTTAATGTGCCCTGTTACTTTTGCATAACCAACTGATTGTTTTTTTTCGCCATCTGGAGTGTGCATATAATAGGTATTTATAACTGTAATATGCCCTTTGGTATTTAGAGAATATTCCGCAGTAACATTGCAACCATCGACGTGCAATGAATCAATCCTTGCTATTTCGTACCATTTTCCTAAGTAACTATATAAATTTACATTGGCAACAGTATGTAACCTCATCTTTTTAAGTATCCTTTCCTAACCGATTCAGGGAACCTTTCTATGGAATATCTTAGCATAGTTCGCGGCATAACGCCTGAATACTGATCAAGGAAATTTATTAATTGTGCCTGATCGCGTTTACCAGCCTCGCGCAGCATCCACCCGACTGCCTTATGTATTAAATCATGCTCATCACGCAATAATTTCTTTGCGATCTTAAAGGTCGGATTAAGATTATCATTACGAATAAAATACCATGTTGCAACAATAGCAATGCGTCGCTCCCATAATATTTTTGATTGTGAGAGTTGCAGTAAATATTCCTTACTTTTAGAATTTAAATGAGCGCCAATTATAAGATGTGCCGAGGCATCCACTAGATTCCAGTTATTAACGTATTTTAAATGGCTGATATAAAATTCATAAATAGAATTTTTGTAATCTTGATTACTATGTTTATATTGATTTACTAAAATTATTAATGCCAATAATCGTTCTTCGTTAATTGGTGACCTAAGTAATTTTTTTAGATTCTTAAATTCAAGCTTGGGGTATTGCTTAGCAATTAATCGCAAGTTTGGCACACTAATGCCCATAAACTGATCGTGTTCAGCATAATCACCAACACCAGTTTTAAAGAATACCGCATTGGATTTTTTTAGTGGATCGACAGCCATGCGCAATCTAGCTTTTATTGTTTCAATATTTATTAACATATAGCCGTATAGGGTAACAAGTTACAATCGCAAGTCAAGTATGGCCCTGAAATATTGTATCTACCCACTTAATTATATAAATTCGCAAACACCAAGTTTACCAACTAATCAACTCCGTAAAATTTGGTGCTTTGGGCCCCTTGGGCTATATGTAACTCTATGGAAATAAACAATAAAGGAATCTGGCATGAATGAACATCAAAAAATTATCGATCAATTAAACGTAATGTTACGCCAAGAGCATGCCTGCGCAATCCGTTATGCAACACACGCAGCGACTATAACCGGACCGGCATCAGAAAGTATACGTGCCAGGCTAATGGAAATCTCTGCGGATGAAATAGAGCATGCTGAAAAATTACGTGACCGAATTATAGCTTTGAACGGTACCCCTACTATGGAAATTTCTACCGAAGATCTAAAAGCAGCTACAAATTTGCAAGATATGCTGAGAATTAATATTGATGAAGAGCGTATTGCTATTACGACTTATACTGAAATTCTCAAAAACATCCCACATGATAATGCTATTTTATACCATACCATATGGGACATAATTCGAGATGAGCAAGAGCATCTCGAAGAACTAGAAAATCTAATGTAATTATTTACTACGTCCCCGCCCTTGCCAGCGAGAGCTGCTATTTTTGTCTCTAGCAAAACCACGATTGCTCGCTGGCGATGCTTGACGACGTTGTGGTCTAGCTTTAGGTTCTGCTTTTATGGAACGATCTGGTTCATACCCAGCGATAATAACCTGTGCGATTGATTTTTTGGTAACACGTTCAATGTCTTTTAACAATGGGTGCTCGTCAATACATACCAGTGATACAGCCACACCAGTATTACCAGCGCGCCCAGTACGGCCAATACGATGCACGTAATCTTCAGGGACGTTCGGTAAATCAAAATTAACTACATAAGGTAAGTTATCGATATCTATACCACGAGCGGCAATATCAGTTGCAACCAAAACACGTACTTTGCCAGATTTAAACTCAGCTAGAGCACGGGTTCTTGCACCCTGGCTCTTGTTGCCATGAATTGCAGCAGATGATAAACCATCTGCCTCTAATTGTTCACAAAGTTTGTTTGCACCATGCTTGGTACGCGTAAATACTAAAACCTGTCTCCAGTTTTTTGAACCAATCATGAAAGAAAGTAACTCACGTTTGCGACCTTTATCGACCGGGTGTACGACTTGATCAACTAGAGTAGTTGTTACATTACGCTTAGCAATTTCAATTGTCTTTGGATTTAATAATAAACTATCTGCAATTACCTGGATTTCTCCAGAAAGCGTTGCAGAAAATAACATACTTTGTTTGGCGCGCGGTAATAAGGCGATAATCTTTTTAACATCGTGCACAAAACCCATATCTAGCATACGATCAGCTTCATCCAAAACTAAAATTTCTACTTTGGATAAATCTACGACACGTTGGTTAATTAAATCTAATAATCTACCAGGTGTAGCTATTACAATATCGGTGCCACGACGTAATTTATCTATTTGCGGGTTAATATTTACACCACCAAAAATTACTTCTGATCGCAAGTTTAAATATTTTCCATATGCACGTACACTTTCAGCTACTTGTGCAGCCAGTTCCCGAGTCGGGGTTAAAATTAAACTACGGATCATACGGCGGCCAGAATTGGCTGCGGTATTATTAGTGCTTAATAGTTGTAGAATCGGTACGGTAAACGCCAAGGTTTTACCGGTTCCCGTAGGTGCCAAACCCATTATATGCGTGCGCTTAAGAGCCACGGGGATTGCTTCGCGTTGAATTTGGGTTGGCTCGGAATAACCCTGTTCAGTAACGGCACGTAATATTTCTGGGGAGATCCCCAAATCTTGGAAAGACATTATGTTCTTGCTCCATGTGAAAAACTAAATAAAATTATTTTATTTAGCGGGAAGCGAGAGATTTATGAGGATGTGCATCAAAAAAATACGTTGGGTACTATTGTTTATCTAGGTATGTAACCAAGTCTCGCTATGTATGTCTGTATACTATATTAATATCTAATTGAAGTCTACTAGCTGCTATAATATCTGTGGTCACTAAAGGAATAGAGATAAGCATGGAAGATTTACCAGCCACTCCAGAAATAGCTACGAGCGATCTATTTAAAAAAGTAAAAGTCGGAACACTTACCATACCCAACAGAATCGTAATGGCACCACTCACGCGCTCACGTGCTTTAAAAGGCGATATACAAGGACCATTGAATGCAGAATATTATGCACAACGCGCTACTGCAGGTCTGATAATCAGCGAAGCAACACAAAACATGCCAATGGCGGCCACATTTTTGCGCAACTATGGCATGTAGGAAGAATCTCGCACCCCAATTTACAACCCAACAGCGGGAAACCATTTGAAGTAGTGCTATTAAATATCTGCTATATTTTTATTTCGAGATTTTTTAATATCGCCACGTTTAGTTTTATTATCCAAACGTTTTTTCTTTTGGACTTTACTAGGCTTTGTGGCTTTTCTAATTTTAACAACAGCAGTAGCGCGATTTATAATATCCTGTAAACGATGTAATGCATCACTACGATTTTTTTCCTGAGTACGAAAACGTTGCGCTTTAATAATTATAACCCCTTCTTTTGAGATCCTATAATCACCCAATGCCATAATAGCAGCTTTATAGGTTGGGGATAACGATGAGTTATTGATATCGAAGCGCAAATGAATTGCGGTGGAAACTTTGTTGACATTCTGACCACCAGATCCTTGCGCTCTAATTGCTGTCATGCTGATCTCAGCTGCTGGAATTACTAGATTTTTTAACATTACATTGCTCTATTATGCCATACTAAACTAATACAAAAACATGTCTGAACTCCAAAATATGGTTTTCGACATAGGTCTACACCAATAGGAGAAATTACTATGATGATGATGCTACACTTGCCTTTTATTCTATCATTATTTGCCTTAGCCATGGGGGTATGTTTATACGTTTGGGCCGTTAGGAATGACGGTGCTGGTGTTAATGTAGCTAAATACTTTGGTTTGGGTATAATGGTGATGTCAATTGTTAGCATAATTTGCATTTGGTACACGCTGTATAGTTTTCAGGCTATGAATCAAATGCCAATGAATATGATGCAAAACCGAGGCACGATGAACCAGGGCAATACGCCAAATAATGTTCCGCATCATCCACAACCCCCAAAACAATAAGCTAGTTTGGCCATAGAAATAATAAAGTTACTATGGCCAACGTCTGTTATACTTATAGCGTAAAAATATATTTATAAGGGCAAAGTTAATGATTCATTACTTTTTAGTCATTTGTCTGTTTATACTATTATTGTTGATACTCTCAGGCAGCCTAATTTTGGGGCGCCATTTTGGTATAGTCCAACTTAATAATCATACCACATCAAAGTTAGAAGTTGCTGAAGGAGCTGTATTTGGCCTCTTGGCATTACTGATGGCCTTTACATTCTCTGGCGCATACGATCGCTACGAACATCGCAAAATGCATTTAGTAGAAGAAGCTGATAGCTTTGACAAAGCATATAATTATATAGATTTGATCCCGAAAAATTTGCAACCAGAATTACGCAAAAATATGCGTCAATATTTAGACTTGTACATTAAAGCCTACAAAGATATTCCATATATGGATCTGGTTTACGAAGATCTAAAACAAGCACAAATAGTAGAGGATCTGATTTGGAAAACTACAGTGGCTGCTTGTGCAGAAAGCACGGACAAGACCTTATCACAAATATACGTTCCAGCCTTTAATGAAATGTTTGAAACGGCTCATATGGGTTTTTATTTAACACAAATACATCCACCAAGAGTAGTTTTCATGCTCTTAACAGGATTAGCTGTATTAGGAGCATTTTTAGTAGGGTATAATTCTGCAGAGAATAAACAGAAAAGTTTTCTACATTCATTTTGCTATGTATTACTAACCGCATTTACAATATATATAATACTTAATATGGAATATCCTCGAGTAGGATTTATGGGAATGGAAGTGTTTGATCGAATATTAATAGAGACGCGTAACAATATGGTTTAATCGGAATTATGTTCACAAGGATGAGATAAATGATACATTATTTTTTAGTAGTCGGAGTATTTGTCCTATTGGTGTTAGTATTAATCGTAAGTCTTGAGCTCGGTCGTAATCTTGGTAAAAAACATCTCATAAAACAAAATCAACAAAAATTGGAAGTGGTTAGTGTTGCCGAAAGTGCTGTGTTTGGTCTTTTGGCACTATTAATAGCTTTCACATTTTCTGGGGCTTACGATAGATTTGAAAGTCGTAAAATGCATATAGTTGAGGAAGCAAATATTTTTGACATGTCTTACAATTATATTGATTTAATTCCTGAAAATTTACAACCTGAATTACGTAATGATATGCGCAAATACTTTGAAGCATATATACGCGCATTTGACGACATCCCATATATGTCTAAAGTTAACGAAGATTTGAAGCAAGCACAAATTTATGAAGATAAAATTTGGAATACCACAGTGCAAGCTAGCAAAGAGAGCGCCAATAAAGCGTTGGCACAAATTTATATTCCTACCTTTAACGACATGTTTGAAACAGCGCATATGGGGTATTACATAACCCAAATACACCCACCTGCCATAATATTTGCTTTATTAATTGGCCTGGCTATGCTTGGAGGTTTTTTGGTTGGCTATAATTCGGCGGAGAATAAACAAAGACGCCCTTTGCATTCAGTGTGTTACGTATTATTAACAGCAATAACTATTTATGTAATCATAAACATGGAATTTCCACGTGTAGGATTTATAGATTTAGGAACTTTTGATCGTATACTGTTAGAAGTTAGAGGCAATATGGTATGATTGTGCATCAGCAATAAATTAAATCTTGATATACTTAATTTCGTTTTTACCCTGACTTTTCGCTTGGTATAACAACTGATCTACCTTATCAATAATTTGTTGCATATTAATAGTCGAATTGTATGGCATGTACACTATACCAATACTCAGACTAATTTGTTCTAAAATACTTTGATGTTTGCTATCTTGTATAGAATAATCGAATTTAGGATTTTTTATAAAATTATTTTTAATCTCTAAACACAGTTCTTTTATTTCTTCTTCAGATATATTTACAACCACCGCAGTAAATTCATCACCACCCTGACGAAAGATTACACCATTAACTGAGGTTAAGTAATTTCTTAGATAGTCCGCAGTATATACTAAAAACATATCACCAAACGGATGACCAAAGTTATCATTTATTAATTTAAAATTATCTACATCAATTGAAATCAAAACAATTGGCATCTGATTACTCTTGGCTTCGTTATATTCTTTTGAGATAATTTCTGTAAAATGACGTCTGTTATACAAACCAGTTAATGAATCGGTTATTGAAAGCATTTCAAATTTGCTTAATAAGTCTTCATTTTGCTTTGTCAAAAAGAAAATTCTTTTTAATGTGTCTTGCTGCGATTTCGTAACTCTAGTTAGTGCTAAAAGATAAACTAAAAACATAGTTGCTAAAATCACATGGTTAGTGCTACCAAAAGAATAGTTATAAATAATGACTGGTAGAAAAATTGAAAGTGTATACGCAAAGTATGCAACGTAATAAACCCCTAAAGTGGTGGTAGCCCCTGCCACCATACCACCAAAAGCTAAAAAGATTATATATTGTGGCGCTTCCGCCATATAAGGGATTGATAAAAAATAAATAGACGACCAAACTAATCCAGTTAAAAACGTTAAAAACACAAAGAATCTTAAATGAAATTTAAATGCGTCATTATAAAGTTTTTTAGTCAAAACTATCTTACAATGGATAGTTCTAATAAAAATTATAACCGTAAAAACTGCTAACCAGTCAATTACAAGTTCCTTAGGGCAATTATTTACATACAAATACAAACCTAGAAATGCCGCAGAAACAATACTGTAACGCAGCGTGGTATAAGTACTATCAAAAATGAATAGTCGCCCCTCTTCGTACTGTATCGCTGATCTGTTATCTTCCATTTATAAAATCTTATGTGCCTTTTGCCTCATTTTAGTATATATGCGCCATTAAACCATTATTATCGCGATAAAAATATTGAAGCTTAAGAACTAGCACATAAGATTAAATACATCATGGATCGACTGATCTTATGGCAGATCCAGTTTAGGCGGCGGCCGAATAGCGTCGCCATTATCAGGAGACTTATTTTCAAGTAATTTAACAAAGGCCGGGATGTAATCGTTGGATGGATTTTTTGTCCAGGATTTAAACATCGCAATGATCAATTCTTGTTTTTCTTCACTAGAAACTTCTGTATACACTTCTGCAATAAGTTTGTCTATGAAAACTTCGGAACCTGGTACTACTACAACTTGAGTTAGATCTTTAGATCTATCAAATGTTGCAAATTGCTGTAAACATTCTTGTGACTCTATAGCATTTGAACATAACCAAAATTCATTAGTATTATAATATATCGTCACTGTGTCAGCATATTTTAAATAAGCATCACTCAAGCGATCATATACAGGTGCTACTTTGCCTTTAGCATCAGCTTGGGTAACTTGATAGAAGTCTTGTACTTCAATTCTACGCAAAAGAGATTCCCTACGTGATTCAGCATCGGCAAATAGCACATGCATGTCAATTTTATATTCTTCACATTTCAATTCCGGCAATATAGTTTTAGCAACACGCTCGTTGGTGGAAGTTGTACCATGAACAATGCTATAACCCTTATAGATTGCCCACACCATTAATAAATTACATATATAGTTTGATGCATCACGATACATTTCATAGGCTGCTTTACCACCGAGATCTTCGGACATTTGTTTGTAACACTGCATCAAACGTAGTGATTGTCGATCTGGATCAACATACACAGCATTTTGTAAATCAGGATTCTTAGCTATAAGTTGTTCTAAGAATACTGATTTACCTACCCCTGGAGCCCCTGCTGTAGCCGTATATGTTTTGTCATGACTTGGTACTTTACCAGCAAAAGTTATTGCAAATATATTTTGTAGTTCTTGCTGAATATTTATTTGCTGTTCTGGTGTATAGGGAGTTTTGCTATATTCTGCACCAGCAAGAAAGGCATCTAAAGTAATACCGAATCTTTTTGATAAATCCATAAAATCTAAGCTTTCTTGTTCATTAAGACTAAAAGGCGGGTTTTTAAGTATATCAATTGTAAGCATGAATTAATCTCTGGTAAGTTTATATTGTGGGCTTTAATAATACTTAAGTAATTGGTAAGTTACAAGATATGTACGCTAATATAGTGCATATGCAATATATTTGATTTGACGACAACCATTGCATTTAGGTCAGGTAAATGATACCATAAATCAGGATTTAACCTCACTATAGCGGAGTAATTTATGATTGGACTAGCAAAATCAGTTCTACATTGGTATGAAAAGACAGCTTGTGACTATGTTGGAGGAACACCACCTAATCAGAATGATCCTATAACATTAGATAGGCTATGGGAAGTTTGTAAAACATATGCTAGAGGTGCTAATCCAACATTCTTTTCTGAAGAAAAAAGCCATTATAGGGATCCTAGTTATGATAATAGATTTAGTTTTCATTTTTTCTTTAATATATTCCCCAACTTCAACTCGATCTCGAGATCGAAATCGAATTCCAACTCAGGCGATAATTCACTAATTACTGGATTTTTTATAGCTTTAGCAGCTATTTGCTTGGCTGTTTTCATATCTGTGTGGGTTATATCTGGAATTGCTTTCCAGCATGTAATCCGGAATAGTGTAACGTCTGCAATGAGTCTTGCGGAAAATACTTTCAGTGTACTTATAGGTATTTTAGGAGCTGCCGCTGGGATAGTTATAGGTGCGGTAAAAGGAATTTTTTCTAGTCGTGAAGAACCATACTTTGAATTTATAAAATCAGGTGCAAACGTTGGCTATAAACAGGGCAGTACAGTTGGAGTGTGGTTTAGCTGGTTTGCAGGCATAGCCATAATCCCTGCTGCTGTAGTACTAAGCTTGCCATTAGGCATCGCTCTCGGCCTGCCAATCGGCGCTTTAACTCTAGTAGTTGCACCATTACAATTCATAAAAACTACCTCTAATTACATTGATAGTAAATTTGAAGAAGAATTGGATAATAACAACAATCATAGCCCAAATAGCCCAAATAGCCCACAGCATCAGCATCATAATGAACCTAAACAAAGTACTTTTACACCTTTAATAAATGCCAATAAAAGTAAACCTGTTGGTAATCAAGATGGGGAAACAACCACCTGCAAAAAACACCCCTACTTTTAAACTTTAGTAGGCTATATCCGTATTGATAGCCGCGGTTAATAATAATCGCGGTTATCAAGCATTTTTCCCAACACATTGACTCTGCCCTCTCATTAGTCATAAAATAAACTTTTAAGTAGTCCTGAGGTAAATCAAAATGTCATCATTTCTAATGATTGGTTATGGCACTATGGGTAAAATCCATGCGGCCAAAATCAAAGCTAGCTCTCAACTTGCAGATCTTGTCATAGTAGATATAAATCCCGAATGTTTACAAACGGCAAGAAAAGATGGTTACGTGACATTTTCTGATTTTGACTCTGCATACCAATGGCTGAAAGAGCAAGACAAACCAGAGTTTGATGTATTGGTAGTTACTAGCAATACAGCTACGCATTATGAATATCTTCAAAAAGCCATACAGCGTAGCGTCAAAAATAATGTATCACTGCCTGCTATGTTTGTAGAAAAACCTATAGTGGCTACCGCGCAAGAAGCACTGCAGCTGCAAGCATACTTAAAAGAAGCCGGTTTGGTAGATAATTTAACATTTATGTGCGCATATTTACTGCGAGAGTCCCCAGCAGTTGCACGTCTGATAGAAAAAATAAAGGAAGCAGACGACTCGATTAAAGAAGTTAAAATTGTTTGGCAAAAACAGCGGAAACCCGAGCGACCCTCAGCTGGAGTGGTGCAAGATGAAGCTACGCATTCATTAGATTTGGTACAACATGTAATGCGTGAATTAGGCATGGATATAGACGCTAAAGATTTAGAAATTTTATCAGCAGAACGTACGACAAAAATTATTGATCAAAAAGCACAAAATGCGCTTTACCCAGAGGGGGACAAAAACCGTAACCCTATTGCTGAGATAGAATATAAATTGCAGCTAGGTAAGGTTAAAGTCGCAGGATTTTCTTCATTTTTAATAGGCCCACAACAACGATCAATAGAATTTGTTGGTGAGGACGCAACATATAAGCTTGAATTCGATAAAGACAAAGCCGATTGGTGTGATGAAGAATCTTTTCAAAACGATAAAATAGCGAAATTATGGGATATATTTTTTGATATGATGGAAACAGGAAGCGCCTCTAAACGAGTTGAAAGTTTTTATCAATCGATATCTGACGTACAGTTAACTGATTTACTCGAAGCAAAAGCTGATCAATACCTACAAATGCAGCAGTCCGCAAACACGTTATTATTTGCATTCCAAGCAAACACAACAAGCTCCGAAGAAACAATCAAGGAAACAAATAAGCCTAAATTAGATTAGCTATAGATTACATCTGTTAGCATTTTTTTGTTTTAAATCATTTGTAGCAAAAGCAAACCGAAATGAATTAGCGATTATCTGCTTAACTTGATCTAAACTAAGGGAGTGTTCAAGAAGTTTTAAGTATTCTTTTGTCAGTGTTGTTTGAAATAATAGCGGATCATCAGTCCCGACCACAATAAGATGCTTATGATTTAAATGATAACCCAAACCTGGATGCTTACTATGATGCTCTATCATTCCAGCCAAAACACTACTACTGGGGCATACTTCTATAGGAATATTGGGATGTTGCAATAACCAAGCGACAGATTGCTGCGATAGAAAAACTCCATGCCCAATGCGATCCGGTTTTATTATCTCCAATAGTTTTGCTTGAGCAATCTTTTTTGCTGGAGTATCAATTTCTTCTCGTGATTCACCTAGATGCAAAGACAATAATAAACAATCTTTTTTTGCTAGTTCAATTGCGGGGATAATCTTTTCAATACCTACAAGCGTAGAATCACCAGATACATCGATTCCAACAACTCCTTCTTTTCTATATTTAATTGCTAAACCAACGATATCTTTCGCCTCTTTAACTGGTGTGTTGCGTCTTAAACTTAACATAAGCTTTACTGTAATTGCTGCTGGGCAACGCTTAATTCCGCGCAACAATGCACACAAATATTCTTCTGTGCCTTTACCTAAATCCTTTAAACCAGTACGGACTTCTAGATAAACAACATTGTCTTGCAGTTGTTCCGTGGCAATAGCAATTAGCCCGTTTTCAATTTTTTCGTATGTATTCAATATTTTATAAACATGCGAAAAATATTTAAACACATCGTGGTAATCTACTCCATTAGCAAGTTTTTTTAGTCCTTGAACTAGCAGTTCATATTCAACATCAGAAGACACTGATTTTAAATACCGTAACGGTACAGCACCACTATAATGCAGATGTAACTCGACTTTTGGAATTTTACGAATAATTTCATTAAGAGTTTCAGACATATTTTACAGCTCCTATTTATCTTTTATAATATATTACCAAATTATTTCTTAATATTGCCAGCAATTATCGCTTAATAAAAAAGAAAAAATTTTGTATATTAAAAGCATATATGACTATCTCTTCTGATGTTCGTCGATACATAGTAAAACTAATTGCCGCCTCTGAAAATGCCGACCTTATAGCTAAAACCGATTTACTTATAAGCGCTTTCGAAACAGCAGGGAAAAATGCGGTCTTTAACTTAAATTGTGATAAAGATATTAATTTATTAAATAAATGGATCTGTAGCCCAGAAGTCAAAAGATACTCTATCATGAATAGTGCCATCTAATAGCTCGAATATAACATCATCTTTTTGACTGATAACTTGCGACACAAAAAATTCCATCTCTTATTGAAGAGCTAGATTATATTAGCAGCCCTCATCTTTCGCAAGCAAATCATTGAATTTCAGATCACTAAAATTCCTACTAGATTTTTGCAATATATCAATTAGTTTTTGGTTTGGTTTTGGCGGATTATTGATTAAGTCTAAAACTAAATCGCAATCGCGATTAGATAAAACAAGTTTATGTTCATCTTCAAAAATCTTCTGGGCTTCTTTTTGCATTGTATCTAAAGTGAAACTTGATAGATCTTTATGGCCTGACAAAAATGCAGCCATAGATAGAAATTCCTTAGTTTCAGAATTTGTTTCCATAGAGATACATTCAAACTTTTGCGCGCTCATAATTAAAACCTATTGAGTAATTTAATGTGTTTATATAATTAACTACGATTATAATACATTAAAATGATTTGCAGTTAAATACCATTAATTTATTTAGAATTTCACCAAAGTTATCAAAATGACTGGCTAGTGGGAGCGAATTCATTAGTAAAATCAGAAATGAAGGAGTTAGAATTAAAGGGTAGGATTAAAACACATCCCGCAATTTTATGGGCCACTAAGCAAAGCAATATTTAATATAAGTAGTACTGGATAGGGATTGTGATCATGACAAACAATATAATTGAAAACATACAAATAAAATTTTTAAGTGAAACTCCAGAATTTATTCCTACATTAGCACAATGGAAATATGATGCATGGAATAAGTACGATCCTACACTCAATATGGATGATATAATTAAAAACTTAAGATCTAAATTAAATACAACAAATAAAATTCCAATAACGCTCATAGCAATTTACAATAATCTACCTATTGCCACCGTGACCTTAAAAGAAAAAATACCAATACCTGGGTATGAAGATCGGGACTTATGGTTAGGAAGTTTTTTAGTGCATGAAAAATATAGAAATCAAGGCATTGGAATTTACATACAAAATTATGTTTTTTCAAAAGCTAAAGAATTAGGATATTCCAAAATCTCGTTATTCGCTTCTGATCCAAAAGCTGCAGAATGGTATGCCAAGCATCAGTGGAATATATTTGCAACTGATACTTACCAAGATCATCCTGTTACATTATTGGAGCATATGCTGTAAATTTTAAAGCTCCAGAATTAAAAAACTACATAGTTATAAAGTTGACTGGCAGGTGCGAGTGGGATCGAAGTGTGGGCTGCGTGCCTTGATACGCCAAGATGCTAGCCAATGACCATAAATAGTTGGCCCGAAACTTGGCCCTAAAAATTCCGGATGTTATTTGACGCAGATGGACAATGCACCGATGATATGCTATTCTTACCAGTAAGAACACGGAGAACACTATGAATTTTAACATGTCTGATGTATCTACAACTAAAATGACCTCAAAAGGACAAGTAGTCATTCCTGAAGAAATTCGCGAGTACATGGGTCTTGAATCTGGGGTAAAATTCCTCGTAATGGCTTCTGATGACTCTATAATTTTTAAAAAAATTAACCCTATACCTGAACAAGACCTTAAAGCTTTATTATATGAATCCCAAAAAGTTGCCAAAGAATATGGTATAACCGAGGAAGATCTAGATGAAGCCATTGCAGCTTCAAGGAAAGCACAAAAATCAAAACGTAAAGGAATAAACCCCTTTACTGGAGCATCACAACCTTTGAAGGTTAAACCATCCGCTCATCGTAAAACAACCGGTAAACAAGCATCTAGAGAAAACTCCAAAAATAAGGACAAAGGTAGTCAATAGTGAAAATTGTTATAAGATACCAATGTAGTTATTTCTGGTATTTATTTTGGAGGTGTTCCAAAAAAACTGCTAGAAACAGTGTTGAATAATAAATATCAAATAATTATATCTGAAAATATTATTTATGAATATTTTGATGTAATCCATAGGATGTCTAAAAAACGAATGTCCCCCGACGCCTCTGCTACCCAAGTATTAAATAAATTAATTTCTAATGCAAAAATTATAGAACCTGGTGATATGACAGCGCCTTCATGCGAAGATCCAGATGATATAAAATTTTTACAAGCTGCAATTGCGAGCAATGCTGAATTTTTAATTTCTGGTGACAAACATTTGCTTGATGTTGGTAAATATAAAGGAGGAATTGTGCTCAAACCTAAAGAATTTTTATTATCAATATAACGAGGTTAATAATAATCGCGGTTTATCAAGCATTTTATATCACCACCAAGAGCTTCTATCATTTGGCGTCATCTCGCAGTTTTAATCTCTACTAGGAAATTAACACGGAAATACTCGGAAGGCAAATTTTTCCGAGTTAAAAACCTATAAATAAGGTTAAATAGTGCAGATACTCGTAATTGAGAATGTATACTAGCGAGCAAATAATACAATAAAACGACCAAAGCGCAAGCATATGTTAGTTAACTGGTAGGCGCGAGTGGGATTTAATAACAGGCTACAGGGTTGATATACCTAACGTTTACTCCAGATTCATAAATAGTTGGCCCGAAAATTGGCCCAAATTTTTATGGATGTTATCGGCCCTAAATGGATAAACTGATAATAATAACCGCTCAGCTACATTTTAAGATACAATAGGATCATCAGTTTATTCAAAGGATTAATTTTTGTGTTAACTTTACGAATACGTAATATTTATGCATCAATAGTTATAATCCTACCGCTCGCTACTTTAAGCCATCCAGTAATTGCAGAGGTTAATATGGATATTAATATTAAAAGAAATTTAGTTACAGCTGCGATTAAAGCGCAATCCTTGGCGTACGCCCCCTACTCTAATTATTTTGTAGGTGCTGCTCTGTTAACAAAGCAAGGCCAAATTATATCAGCAAGCAATGTAGAGAATGCATCTTATGGCTTAAGCATATGTGCCGAACGAAATGCCGTCTTTAAAGCAGTAACTGACGGAAAACAAGAATTTATTGCCATTGCCGTGGTTACCAAGGATGGCGGGTTCTCCTGTGGCGCCTGCCGACAGGTGTTAAATGAATTCAATCCTAAGATATTGCTCATAGTAGCCAATGACGATGGTGAAATCTTAAAGGAGGCTAAACTAGATGAATTGTTACCTTATGCCTTTGGCCCCGCAAATTTAGGAAAGTAAGCTTTTAATTTAATTGGTATGTGGAAGGCCTGGCAGCAAAACATGTCGCTGATTATCTATTCAAATGACAATTGAGGTTTCAGTAACAAGTGTTAGCAACCGGTTGTATATAGGTCGGGACAGTGAAAGTTAACCAAAATATATTGATCTTGCATCTGCCATGATACTATGCACTTCTTATAACTGTATGAGTTAAATATGACTATCTCTTCTGATGTTCGTCGATACATAGTAGAACTAATTGCTGCCTCTGAAAATGTGGACCTTATAGCTAAAACCGATTTGCTTATAAACGCTTTCGAAACTGCAGGTGAAAATCAAGAAAAATTGCAAAATGCTTGGCAAACAGTCGCTATTGAATTAAACAATGTTTATTTTGAAAATTCTAAATTTACAAACATACAATTTCACGATTTACAACAACATTTGACGTCGCTAATAACCCTTATAAATACCAAATCTTCAGATATCGACAATAATGCGTATTTTATAAATACCCTATGTTTTATTATGCATCATCTTTTTCTGACTAAACTACAACCACCGCCATACTTTCCTGACACTTGTGCAATTTAACTTATATGAAAGATGCTAGTTGATCACAATTTAAATTTTCTTGTACAAAAAATCTTTGTAGCCATGGTAATTGCTTATAAAAACCTAAACCCGACAACACCTACATTGTATTTCTACGTTTCATTCCTTTAGTTAAAGGTCTTTGGCTTAACGAGCTCTCAAATTTGCTGGCTGCAGATTCAACAATAGGCACATTTTTAACTGAACCCCATACAGTACCAAATAGTACGCTTTCGGAATTTCGATTAGACGTGTAGTTCTGCGCTTGCAGTAATAATTGACGTACACCTGGGTTTGAATCTGATTTTATTAATTTTTTAATTTCTTGTTCATCTTGCAGTGTAAAATCGAGTC
>Ga0206973_1094_pt1 | contig 22044 bp, 19 predicted proteins | sample Alteio_BWOrgHeat_83_FD_152927 | JGI IMG/M metagenome (GOLD analysis project Ga0206973, IMG submission 152927) | Enriched cells from forest soil in Barre Woods Harvard Forest LTER site, Petersham, Massachusetts, United States -... | ecosystem: Environmental > Terrestrial > Soil > Temperate forest >...
GGGGTTATGTAATACTGTTGGTTGTTTTGTTTATTTTATTTCAAAGCATATTCTGGCTGGCGCAATACCCGATGAACGCTATCGACTGGAGTTTCTCGCAGATCAGTGGGTGGTTAACATCTGTTTTACCAACAGCATGGTGGAGCGATCTTATTATAAATGGTTTAATCGCAGGCTTAAATGGCATTCTTGTTTTCGTTCCGCAAATAATGATTTTATTCGGATTGATAACCTTGCTTGAAGATACAGGTTACATGGCACGCATAAGTTTTTTGAGTGATAAACTGATGCGTAAAGTTGGATTGAACGGCAAAAGTGTAATGCCGATGATCAGCGGTTTTGCATGTGCTGTTCCTGCAATCATGTCAACGCGCAATATTGAGAATAAAAAAGAAAGGTTGCTTACAATTCTTGTAACACCTTTAATGAGTTGCAGCGCACGATTACCTGTTTATACAATTTTGATAGCACTGGTAATTCCCAATAAATATTATTTAGGTTTTTTGAGCCTGCAGGGTTTGGTGATGATGGGCTTATATCTTTTAGGAACCGTAATGGCGCTTATTGTTAGTTATGGTTTTAAGTTCATCATTAAGATGAAAGAAAAAAGCTATTTCATTCTCGAGTTGCCTGTTTATCGCGCACCACGTTGGAAAAACGTTGGAATTACTATGATTGAAAAAGCAAAAATATTTGTAACCGATGCAGGAAGAGTTATTCTTTTTATCAGTTTATTATTATGGGTTCTCAGCAATTATGGGCCGCCAGACCGCATGCGCACAGTAGATGCAAAATATGCAGTATTGCAGCAACAAAATAAATCAGAACAACAGGCAGTTGTTATAGAGAAACAACATAAATCAGAAAAACTTCAAAACTCTTTTGCAGGTATTTTAGGTAAAACAATTGAACCTGTTATTAAACCTTTGGGTTACGATTGGAAAATAGGTATTGCATTGATTACTTCATTTGCCGCAAGAGAAGTTTTTGTGGGCACAATGGCAACGTTATACAGCGTTGAAGATAAAGACAACAGCACTTTGCAACAGAAAATGCAAAGCGCCGTAAATGAAGATGGAACCAAAGTTTATACTCTACCTGCAGCTTTATCGCTAATGGTGTTTTATGTTTTTGCAATGCAATGCATGAGCACACTTGCTATTGTAAGAAAAGAAACCGGTTCGTGGAAATGGCCAACCGTTCAATTTATATATATGACGGGGCTCGCATATCTGATGAGCTTATTAATATTTCATATTTTTTAGTACTGAAATATTTTCGAAGTCTTATTCACGCAGAAGAAAAAAAACTATAACGGTAAGCAAGCCAACAACAATTACAACCAGCGTTAATTTATTTTGCAAATGCTTTAGTCTTTTGCTTTTATCATTTCTTGAATTGTAAATAGAATAATTGCTGAAAAAGAACCAATTCTGAATCCGCCGGTTTGTAGTGCTTAAAAAAAACAATACAGTCTTCACTATAATTAATACCAGGAATAATATAATAAGAGGATATAAAAAATATTCGTACTTCATACCATTAACTTTTATCAATGGCAAGCAATTAGATAAGCCTAAGGTACAAAAAAACAGGTTTTAATTAACTGCATTAAGTTGTTTAATTAATATCATTTGTATGCATCAATTAAATATTAAAAATTCTCTGCAACTTTTTAATTTCCTTAATTGTCAATACTGCTGTCAGCAGGTATAAGCTATGCTTTCAGTACATTTTTGTAAATTCGTTGTGTATGAGTGAACAGGCAATTGAGCAACAGGTTACATTACCAAAATATAATCTTACCCCGGAACAGGAAAAGAAATTAATCCTCAGGCAATATCGTGCTTTACTAAAAGTATTACGTCCAAAGTTTAAAAAAGGCGATGAAGAATTGATAAGACGCGCGTTTGAAATTGCAGCCGAAGCACATAAGACCATGAGGCGCAAAAGCGGCGAGCCTTATATTTTGCATCCTATTGCGGTAGCTATAATTTGTGTTGAAGAGATCGGTCTTGGCGTTCGTTCTACTATTTGTTCTTTGTTACACGATACCGTTGAAGATACTGATGTAACTATTGAAGATGTTGAAAGAGAATTTGGAGGCGAGATAGCACGTATTGTTGATGGCCTTACTAAAATTTCAAATGTTATTGATACAAGCACTAGTCAACAGGCAGAGAATTTTAAAAAAATATTACTTACGCTTACTGATGATCCACGTGTAATTCTAATCAAGCTTGCAGACCGCCTTCACAACATGCGCACGCTTGATTATATGAAGCGTGAAAAACAATTAAAGATTTCCAGCGAAACAATTTGGGTGTATGCGCCGCTTGCACACCGTATGGGGTTGTATAATATTAAAACAGAACTTGAAGACCTTTCAATGAAATACCTTGAGCCGGAAGGTTACAGGGAAATTGCGCAAAAACTTTCAGAAACAAAAAGAGAACGCAGCCGCTACATCAACGAATTCATCAAACCATTAAAAGAGAAATTAAAAAAAGCAGGTTTCAATTTTGATATTTATGGAAGGCCGAAAAGCATTCATTCCATCTGGAATAAAATGAAAAAGAAAGGCGTTGATTTTGATGAAGTGTATGATCTTTTTGCCATTCGCATAATAGTGTATTCATCACCCGAAAAAGAAAAAGAAGAATGCTGGAAAGTGTATTCATTGATCACAGACGAATACCTGCCTTCGCCTGAACGTTTGCGCGATTGGATAAGCAATCCCAAAAGCAATGGCTATGAAGCGTTGCATACAACTGTAATGGGACCGCAGGGAAAATGGGTTGAAGTGCAGATACGCACCAACCGTATGAATGAGATTGCTGAAAAAGGTTTGGCTGCGCATTATAAATATAAAGAAGGCAGTGCCGATGAAGACCGCTTTGATAAATGGTTTGCACAAATAAGAGAAGTAATAAGCAGCCAGGATACAGATAGTGTTGATTTTTTGCAGGATTTTAAAACCAGTTTTCTTGCTGAAGAAATTTATGTGTTTACACCAAAGGGTGATGTAAAAATGTTGCCTGTAAACAGCACTGCCCTTGACTTTGCTTTCACGATACATTCAGCAATTGGAAGCCGTTGTATCGGTGCAAAAGTGAATCACAAACTCGTTCCTATCAGTCACAAATTGCGCAGCGGAGACCAGGTGGAGATAATTACAAGCAATAAACAAAAACCTACAGAAGACTGGCTGAAGTTTGTGGTTACTGCAAAAGCGCGGGCCAAAATAAAAGACTCACTCAAAGAAGAAAAAAGAAATATTGCCGAAGATGGAAAAAGTATTTTGCAGCGCAGGCTGGAGCATATGAATATTGCATTCAACCAACAGAATATTGATGAACTTATAAGTTTTTATAAAACACCTTCGCAGCTTGATTTCTTTTATAACATTGCCATAAAGCGGAATGAACTAAAGGAACTAAAAGATGCAATTGTAATTGGTGGAAAACTTGAAATGCCCAAGCTGCAAAAGAATGTTGTTGAAGTAAAACATGAAACTGAATATAAACATTCATCTAAAAAAGATTCTGAGCTAATAATCTTTGGCGAAAGCAGCGATAAAATAAAATATTCTCTCGCCAAATGTTGCAGCCCTATTCCGGGAGATCTTGTGTTTGGATTTGTAAGTACAGGTAAGGGACTTATCATTCATAGAACGAATTGTCCCAATGCAGCGCAGCTTATGGCTAACTATGCTCCGCGCATTGTAAAAACAAAATGGGCAAAGAATAAAGAAATATCTTTCTTAACCGGCGTAAAAATCATCGGCATTGATGATGTTGGTGTTATTAATAAAATAACAAACATAATAAGTGGTGAATTGGGTATTAATATTTCTGCACTTACTATTGAATCCGGTGAAGGTTTATTTGAAGGAATGATAAAAGTATTCGTTCATGATAAAGAAGAGCTCGAAGATCTTGTAAACAGGCTGAAACAATTAAACGGAATACAGGAGGTGCAAAGGCTTGATGATGAAGATGCTAATTTTTCTTAGGTCTTTTTGTATTCAACATGGTAACTGCAGGTTTCTTAATGCCAGGCTGTTTAAATGTTGCCTCATTTTTTTTTGACGCACGCCTGCTGCTCCACAAACCATACGCAGTTTTTACCAATGTAATTAACCCAAGTTTTTTTGCTGAGCTTACTATATTTTTTTTAAAACTGAATCCTTTTGCAAAAGGGTTTGCAAACATTGTTGCGCCGCTTAGCAATAATTTCCATGTACCGCTGCTTATTAAATTATTTAAGAAAGAAGGTAACAGGTTTTCCGTAGCTGACTTTACAGCCTGTTTCGGAAGTTTACGTATGTCAACTTCAAGTTCAGTCTCCTGTTTTTTTAAGTCTTGTTTTAAAGATTGAATTTCTTCACGCAACTCTTTAAGATCTGTTATATGCGAAAGATCATATTCACCTTTTGTAACAACGATTTTCGATAACATGCTTAATCTTTTTTTGTTAAGAGTTTAATGAATTTATTGACGAAAAAATCCTGTAACATTCTTCTAAGGAACAAGGCAGCGAAAAGAAAAAGAACAAGATAGAATAAGGTGACAATGCCGAAACCAATAACAAGACTGCCTGTTAATGATGCAAGCCAATATCCTGCCGTAAAGCTTAAGAATATCAAAAGAAATAATGCAACAATAACAATAACGGTAATTGTTATTAAAGCAGATGCAAGCCTTGACACTTTTTCTGTTGCCTGCAATCGTAAAAGCAATATGCGCTTATCAACATACTGCCTCAACTTACTTTTTGTATTCTCAAAGTAATTCTCTTCCTGGTTCATTATTTAATTTTTATTGAGTAATTCGCTTTTGCTTAGCCGGCATATTCGCTTACCTTGTCTTCAACATCATCAAGCACTCTTTTTCCTTTCTTAAGTAAGTCTTTCAATTGCTTTCCCAGGTCTGAATATTTGCCTTTGATATTATCTTTTGCATCACCTGCTGCATCAGATATATCAGAAATTATTTCCTGGCCTTTATCACTATTGATAAATAAAGCAATGGCAACGCCTGCTGCTACGCCAAGTAATATGCCTCCTAAAAACTTTTGTCCTGATGTCATAACTGTAGATTTAATTGGATGAATATTTGAGTAATAAAATTATCATTAACTAATTTAGACCAATGGAAAAAAATCCTGTAAAAGAAATTAACCGCTATATCTTTCTTGCTATAATAATAATTTTTGCTTTTTTTCTTTTTGCCAGTCTTCAACAATTTTTTCCTGCTTTTTTAGGAGCGCTAACTTTTTACATTTTAAGTAAACCTTTTGCAGGATGGTTAGTGCAAAAAAAAGGCTGGAGCAAAAATATGACTGCGATATTAGTTATCATTATTTCTTTCTTTCTTATTCTTCTTCCCGTAGCCGGCCTGATAAGCTTGTTGTATAACAAGATTAGTGCCGTCTTGTCTAACCCCGATTTAATTTCAAATTCAGTAAAACAGGCAGATGAAATGCTGCAACAAAAATTTCATGTTTCTCTTGTTTCAGATGATACAATAAATTCCATTAAGTCTAAAGCATCAGATGTGTTATCTGTTGTATTGAACAAAAGCCTCGGTTTTGTTTCTACCGTAATAATGATGTATTTCTTTCTCTATTTTATGATGATAAACATGAATCGCATGGAAGCTGCGATAGTGCTATATCTTCCTTTCAAAAAAGATAAAATAAAAATTTTCGGAAATGAGTTGGTGCGCCAAACTTTCAGTAATGCAGTAGGTATTCCGGCAATAGCGGTAGTACAAGGTTTTGCAGGCTTCCTTTGTTTTTGGATAATTGGTTTGAAGGAAGCAGGGTTTTGGGGGGTAATAACAGGCTTCACTTCTTTTATACCTGTTGTTGGAACCGGCCTTGTGTGGGTTCCGGTAGCAGCATACATGCTCATCATCGGGCATACATGGCAAGGCGTTTTTATGATATTATATGGCGCTTTAATTATGGGTACTGCCGACAACGTTGTGCGATTTATACTCGCCAAAAAAATGGCTGATGTTCATCCTATTATTACGGTGCTTGGGGTAATTTTAGGGTTGCAGTATTTTGGGTTTTTAGGATTGATATTCGGGCCGCTTCTTATCTCCTACTTCTTTATTCTATTAAAAATATATTATGTAGAATTCCAAAAACCGGTATTAGCTAAGCAGTCGAAGAAACGGCAAATTGTTCCTGTTTATATGCAGCCCTTTCTTGGCATCAAACGAACAAAAAAGAAAGGGCCAACAGATGTGCATGCCGAAAACCCCAAGCAGTCACAACATTAAGGCTCAATATTGATGGAGAAAACAATCATGCGTGATTTAAGATCACCCAACACATTAGAGAATTTTAGATCGGGATCCCTGTCATGAATGTTGGTAAGCCCGTTATGTATTTTTATCTCCGGTGAAAGTGTTACAAACTTGAGGAAGAAATTAAATCCAACGCCTGCTTCAAGACCATAATCTATTTTATTCAGCTTTATAAGATCCTGTGCATTGCGCTCGTTCGAATTACTGGCAAGGTCAACATCATAAGTTAAGCCGGTCATCATATACACACGAAAATTATCAATGCGGTCTGAATTAAATTTTAATTGCAACGGCAAAGAAAATATTGTAGAAGGAAGTGTTTTTTTCTCTACTGCAGATTCAAGTGAGTTGGGGTATTGAAGTGTATAGGTAAATGTTTTTGCCCCACCAATTATGAGTTGAGGCGCTGCTCTTAATTCAAACCGATCGCTCAGTTTTACTGTGGCTAATAATCCTGCAGAAAAACCACCGCTTGCACCAGGCTCAACGGAAAGCACACTGTCGTATTGAAGAAAACGCGGATCTTTTTCTGTGTGCAGATTCATGTTGGAATACCCAAACGTAAGCCCGAAATAATAAGGCAGGTCATCATGATCGGGACGATTAAACTCTTTTTGCGCATTAGAAGACAATGCCATTAAAATTAAAAACGAAATAATTATTTGCTTCCGCAGTAGATACAGCATACTCCTAATGTAAGCGATTTATAATAAGTATTTTTAAAGCCGGCTTTATTCATAATATTCAGGAAATTTTTCCTGTCGGGAAAAGCCTGTACAGAATTATTCAGGTATTTATACGCCTTACCGTTGCTGGCAAACAATTTTCCAAAAGCGGGTACCACAGTGAACATATAAAAATTATAAAAGCCTTTCAATAAAAAATTCTTTGGCATTGTGCATTCAATAATTGAAACTTTTCCACCAGGCTTAAGTACCCTGAACATTTCATTTATCCCTTTTTCGAGATTCTCAAAATTTCTCACACCAAATGCAACGGTTATTGCATCAAACGAAGAGTCACGATAATTTATTGTTTCGCTATCACCCTTTACCAGCTCAATTGTATTGTCTAATTTTAGTGCTTTTATTTTTTTTCTTCCCAGTTCAAGCATGCCTTCAGAAATATCAATACCAACTATTTTTTCCGGGTGCAAAATTGAATTGGCAGTAACTGCAAGATCGCCCGTGCCGGTAGCAACGTCAAGTATTATTTTTGGGTTAATGTTTTGAAGTTCCTTAATGCCTTTTTTTCTCCAGCCTTTATCAATGCCTGCGCTTAAAAAATGATTCAGAAAATCGTAACGGCCTGCAATGGAATCAAACATTTCAGCTACCTGTATTTTCTTGGTAACATTACTTTTTTCATCGGGCACAATTTTATCATGTGCATATATTGCCATGCCGCGAAGATAGGTATCCGTAAATAACAACATCATTTACACTTTTGCTGAATCTTGCTGTAGCGGTATTCAATGCTTTTAATAAAGTTGTTAATGTATTTTTCGCGGCATAATTGTTGGTTAATGTTTTCGCAAAACTGCATGAGAATTTTTTGCATTATACATCCCCGTTTTACTTTGTACATTCAGCAAATTGTTAACTCGTAAATACAGCTATGCAAACAGGAGAAGATATAAGAATATTAAATGAAAAAATACAACACGCATCAAGATTTACAGAAACATTACGCGATGCTCTAAGTAAAGTTATTATTGGCCAGCATGAAATGATAGACCGGCTTATCATTGCACTATTGAGTAATGGCCATATTTTACTGGAAGGCGTTCCCGGACTTGCAAAAAACGCTCACTATAAAATCACTGGCACAGGCAGTAAATGCAAAATTCAGCCGCATACAATTTACGCCCGATCTTTTGCCTGCAGATGTTACCGGAACAATGATCTATAATCAGCAGCGTAACGAGTTCTTTGTGCGCAAAGGGCCCATCTTCGCAAATTTTATTTTGGCTGATGAAATAAACCGCGCACCAGCAAAAGTGCAAAGCGCTTTACTTGAAGCCATGCAGGAAAAGCAGGTAACTATTGGTGATCAAACATATTTATTGGAAGAACCTTTTCTTGTATTGGCAACGCAAAATCCTTTGGAGCAGGAAGGCACTTATCCTTTGCCGGAAGCGCAGGTTGACCGCTTTATGATGAAGATTATTGTAAGTTATCCTGATAAAAATGAAGAGCAGCTAATCATAAGAAGCCAGGTGCAGGATATTCCGCCAACAGTAATTCACCCGGTAATAAATCTTGATGAAATCAATACAGGCAAACATCTAACAAGACAGGTGTATATTGATGAAAAGATAGAAAAATATATTGTTGATATAGTTTTTGCAACAAGGTTTCCCGAGCAATATGGCTTATCAAAACTGAAAAGTACCATCAGTTACGGCGCTTCGCCAAGAGCAAGTATAAATCTTGCGATGGCTGCAAAAGCACATGCATTTATGCAGAAGCGCGGCTTTGTAATTCCTGACGATATAAAAACAATTTGTAAAGATGTAATGCGCCACCGCATTGGCCTTACCTACGAAGCAGAAGCAGAAAATATTACAGCAGAAACAATCGTATCAGAAATTTTAAGAACAGTTAATGTGCCGTAGGCAGTTTTTAGTTTTCAGTTTATAGTTTAACAATGAATGGTTCAAACTGAAAACTTCTAACTATAAACTAAAAACTTTCATGGAAGTAAGCGAACTATTAAAGAAAGTAAGAGCGCTTGAAATAAAAAGCAGGCGTTTAACCAATCACCTTTTTACGGGTGAATATCACACTGCATTTCGCGGACAGGGAATGTCATTTAAAGAAGTAAGAGAGTACCAGGCCGGCGATGATGTGCGTTTCATCGACTGGAATGTTTCTGCGAGAATGAGTAATACTTACAGCAAAGTTTTTGAAGAAGAAAGAGAGTTAAGTGTGTATTTATTGATTGATGTTAGCGCCAGCAGTTTGTTCGGCACATTCAAACAAAACAAGAAAGATTTAATTACAGAAATAGCTGCGGTGCTTGCATTTTCGGCCATCAGTAATAATGATAAAGCAGGGTTGATCTTCTTTAGCGATAAAGTTGAAAAATATATTCCGGCAAAAAAAGGTAAAGAACATGTGTTGTATATGATGCGTGAAATGATAACGCATCAGCCTCATTCAGCCCACACTGATATTACAAAAGCGCTTGGTTATTTAAACAATGTAACAAGGCATAAAAGCATTGTTTTTATTTTGAGTGATTTTGCTGATGCAGGATACGAGCAAACATTAAAAGTTGCTGCCAAACGTCATGATATTACAGGCATACAAGTTTACGACAGGCGTGATATTGAATTGCCAAAGTCAGGATTGATACAAATACAGGACGCTGAAACAGGCGAAACAATTTTATTAAATACAAGAAATGGTTTTAACCGGAATGAATATAAACGCCAGTTCAAAAAAATACGCGAAGATGCACAATTGAATTTCAGGCTTGCAGGCGCTGATCTTATTCAGCTTGCAACCGGTGATGATTATGTAAAAGCTTTACAGGAATTTTTTATGAAAAGAGCATGAGGAAAAAAAGTGAATGGTCAATGGTCAATGGTGAATGGTTTGTTCGCAATGCGAAATATATTTTCCTGCTTTTCACTTTTCACTGTTCGCTTCTCACTTCTTCCGCACAAACTGTTTCGGCTTCTTTAGATCGCGATAAAATTTTGTTAGGTGAACAGGTAACGTTGCAGTTTACATTAAGTGGTGTAAACTCTGCTGACTATTTTGTTGCAAGCTGGCCCCAGTTAAACGATACACTCGATCATGCAGAGGTAATAAATAAAACGGCCGTTGATACAATTAATGTAGATAACTCTTATACTTACCAGCAAAAATTTATACTTACTTCATTCGACTCAGGTTACTGGCAACTCGGCCCTTTTGAATTTATACTGCAGGACAGATCATCAGGAAAAGAAGTAACAGTTGCAACAACGCCTTTGTATTTAACTGTGCTGCCAGTTGATGTAACTTCTATGCTGGACTTTCATCCGATAAAAGATATTAAAGATGTGCAAACAACATTTGACTGGACGCCTGTTATAATTGGTGCAGCCATCCTTCTGCTGGCAGTTATTGTTTTCATTCTTATCAAAAAAAGAAGGAAGAAAAGAACAGAAATACCAAAGGTTATTTTAAAAGGAACTGCTTTTGAACGTGCACTTGAAAAATTATATGCGCTGCAAAAAGAGCCATTGTCATCCACGCAGCAAATAAGAAATTTTCATTTGTCAATAGATATTATTACAAAGGAATATTTTGAAGAAGCAACACATATCAAGGTAAAGCGAATGACGATAGCAGAAATGTTCTCACGCCTGAACGTTTATATACGCGATGTTACATTACGAAAAAAATTTCAACAGGTATTTGAGCTGAATGCTGCTGTAAAATTTGCGAAGTATATACCATCGAATAAAGAAAGCAGTAATACTTTAACGGAGATCATAAACAGCCTGCAGGAAATTGATGATTTTGTAAATCTTTCAAGAAACAATGCAAATGCTAACAGAGTGGTATCAAAATATTGAGTTTGCGCATAGCTGGATATTAGGTGCATTGTTATTGCTGCCGGTACTTATTTATGAGTATGCAAAAAGGAATAAAAAGCAACAGGCATCAATGCTTGTTACGACAACACATTTTGTAAAAAGCTCACGCAGCATAAGAACTACATTACGTCACTTACCTTTTATTTTAAGATGCTTCGCAATTGTTTGTCTTGTCATTGCTTTAGCTGGTCCGCGTGAAAAATTTACAGAAACAAAGACTGAAGGAGAAGGCATTGACATAATGCTGTGCTTTGATATAAGCGGCAGCATGACTGAAAAAGACTTTACACCAGATCGTCTGGAAGCATCAAAACAGGTTGCTTCTGCTTTTGTAAGCAATAGGCCGGGCGATGAAATCGGCATTGTTATTTTCAGCAATCTTAGCTATTCACTTTGCCCTTTAACAACAGATCACAATGCAGTTTTAAACCAGATCAAAAGTATTGAGAGCGGCTATCTGCAGGATGAAGGAACAGCCATTGGCAGTGGTATAGCTACAAGTGTTGACAGGTTGCGCAACAGTAAAACAAAATCAAAAATAATTATACTGCTTACTGATGGCGTTGATTTTGGAGGAACCATTCCACCGGATGTTGCTTTGCAAATGGCAAAGTATTACGGGATAAAAGTATATACGATTGGTGTAGGTTCAGAGAAAGAAGTAGATGAGGTTGTTGATTCGCCGCTTGGTCCTGTTGTACAACACAAGACTTTGGAGTTTAATGAACCTTTATTAAAAAGATTGGCTACTGAAACAGGCGGTCAGTATTTTCATGCTACAGACAATACAGCGCTTCAAAAAATTTATGCCAGTATTAATCAATTAGAAAAATCCAAAGTGCAGGTAACAAGCTATGATCGTTATACAGGTAAATTTCAACCGCTTGTAATTGCTGCACTAATTTATCTCTTGTTTGAAGCGCTGCTGCGTTATACAGTGTTTAAAAAATTCCCATAAACAATTTTATCAGCTTTGCGCATTAATCAGAATCATGGCTGTATTCAATTGCCTTGGCTTCAATATATTTTTTAAAATTGGAAAGGTCACGTTCAACCATTTGTCTTAATCTCGGGTTTACAAAACTTGCAATGGCAGAACCAATATATCCTGCAGGCGGACGGTAAGTAATAAGCACGTTCACTTCAGTTCCACCGGTTGTATCAGCAAAATATATTTTACCTGCTGTCTCAAGTTTTGAACCCGGCAAAGAACGCCAGCTTAATTCACGGCCTTCTTCCTGGTCAATAATTTCTGCATTCCACTCAACTGCAGGCATACCACCCGGCGTTTTAAGTATCCAGCGGGAATGTGCTTCATCAATCACCTGTATATTTTTAACATGCTTTAAAAACCTCGGAAGGCCTTCAAGATTGCGCCAGCTATTATAGGCAAGTTTTCTTGGAGCTCTTACAATAAAACAGGTACGAATATTTACTGCAGGTGCATGCCTTTCAAATTCCTGTTTCTTTATTATAGCAGTTAGCGGACAATTACCAGAAATTCCCCTGTATAAAAAATAAATTCCGCCGTAGCGGAGCGCTTTTTTTAAAATGTTTTGCCTGCCTTTGGCTGAAGCTGAATACAGGAAAGCTCCAGCAGCCAATGAAATTATACGCTCCCTCTTGCCTACGTTTATTACGTTACTGCTTTCATATAATTTGGTTGCATGAGGCTGAAAACTGTTTCCGCTGAGTTTATAATTATGCATATTGAAAATTATATTTTGTGAACTGCAAAGCTCATTCCACTTATTGAATGGTATATCAAAAGTTCTCACAAGGATTCCAAAACCTTTGAGAGTAATTTGTAAGGTTCTGAAAACATCTGCAATTAACTTCGTACGATGCTGGCAACAATTTACAGGTCTACAGGAAGTTGGTACATAGCTAAAACAGAAAATGGCTCTGTATATAATGCGCGTATGAAAGGCATTTTTAAAATTGATGCTATTACTTCAACCAATCCTGTTGCTGTTGGCGATGTTGTTGATATTGAACAGGAAGATGCTACGGGCAATAGTGCATTGATTGAGAAAATTCATGAACGCAAAAATTATATCGCGAGAAGTTCGCCACGCAATAAAAAGCAACATCACATTATTGCTTCCAATATTGACCAGGCTTTATTGCTGGCAACTTTAAAAGAGCCGAAAACATCGCAAGGCTTTATTGACAGATGCCTGGTTGCCGCAGAAGCTTATCATGTTCCTTCGATAATTGTATTTAATAAAACTGATCTCTATAAAGCCAAGGAGTGGGAAACCTTTGAAAAGCTCAATTTAATTTATGGAGATATTGGATACACGGTAAATAAAATAAGCATGAAGACTTTTGAAGGGCTTGATGAATTAAAACAGTTGCTTCATAATAAAACCACTTTATTTTTTGGGCATAGTGGCACCGGAAAATCGACGCTTATAAATTACCTGCTTCCGCAGCTAGAATTAAGAACCAGGGAAGTTAGCAACTGGAGCGGAAAAGGCATGCACACTACTACATTTGCCGAAATGTTCGACCTGCCGTTTGGCGGAAGAATAATTGATACGCCGGGTATACGGGAGTTTGCTATAAATGATATGGATCGTTCTGAATTATCGCATTATTTTCCTGAAATGCGGGCTGAGTTAAATAACTGCAGGTTTAATAACTGTCTTCACATTGAAGAACCAGGTTGCGCAATAAAGGGAGCAGTAGAAGAGGGAAAAATTCACATAGAACGTTATGTTAGTTATTATAACATTCTCGAATCAATTACAGAAAATGATTACTGACCAATGCGCAGACGGCCGGCAAGTTTATCTGCATACTTTTTATCCTTGCCATTATACAGCAATATTACACCATTGTAAATGCTGTACTGAAGCGAAAGGGCACCGCCTTTGTAAGTGTAATTCCATTCAACAATAAAAGCATCGTCAACTTTGGATGTTAAGTGCACGTGACGTGTCTTACTTAAAACATTTGCCAAACGATAAAATTCCTGAAGGTTTCCACTTTCATTAATTACCATTTCTGTCTGCGTAGTATATTCAAAAGGTTTCATTTTTTACAGTTACCATATGTTAGCAATATTCATTCCATTTGTTACAAACTAACCGGTTGGTCACAAATTTTTAACCTTAAAAAAAACTGTGGTCTGCAACTTCAGAAGCATTGCTGCTTCAGTGGTGTTTTCAATAACAGAAAGTATCAATTGCGGCCAAGGGAATTCTATGGGGATAGACAGAGCGTTTTCTTATTTCGCTGCATTTATTTCAGAAAACCAGGAAGAATATTTTATATAATTGTTAGCAATCCGCTCAATTTCGCTGTTAATATTATCTTTAGAAATGTCTTTAACTTTTTTGGCGGGCACGCCTGCATAAATAGAACCTGATTCTACAACCGTGCCCTCTAATACAACGGCTCCGGCTGCTATAATAGCATTGCTTTTAATCTCGCATTTATCCATAATAATTGATCCCATGCCAATAAGCACATTGTCGTTTATAGTGCAGCCATGCACAATTGCATTATGGCCGATGGAAACATTGTTACCAATTATTGTCGCATTTCGCTGGTAAGTGCAGTGAATTATGGCTCCATCCTGAATGTTAACCTTATTGCCGATGCGAATATAGTTTACGTCGCCACGCACAACGGCATTAAACCAAACGCTGCAATCATCACCCATAATTACATCTCCTATAACCGTTCCGTTTGGAGCTATAAAAATATTATTACCGAATTGAGGGGTTTTATCAAGACAAGGAATAATAAGAGCCATAATGTTTAAGTTTGGAGTTCAACACGAACTTATATATAAAATGCCAGAATGATGAGCGTTATTTCAAATCGTGATATTTTTTTCAAACATATAGCACAAACTTCTTCTGCGCCGATCGGATTGGAAATTTTGAGAGCAGAGGGTATCTATCAATACGATATTTCCGGCAGCGAATATATTGATCTGATCTCAGGATTCAGTGTTGCCAATATCGGGCATTCCCATCCGAAAGTTATTGAGGCTGTAAAACAGCAGGCAGAACGTTATATGCATCTGATCGTGTATGGAGAATTTATTGAATCGCCTCAAACTGCTTATGCTAAACTTCTCACTAACCATCTTCCGGCATCACTTGATTGTGTGTATTTCACTAACAGCGGCACAGAAGCTACAGAAGGCGCTATGAAACTTGCAAAACGTGTCACGGGCAGGCCCAATATAATTGCGTTCAATAGTAGCTATCATGGCAGCACGCAAGGAGCTTTAAGTGTTTTGGGCGATGAGTATTACCGCAATGCTTTCCGGCCACTATTGCCGGGAATTTTTCATGTGGATTATAACAGCAATGAAGTTTTTGATCTGATTGATAATAATACTGCTTGTGTTATACTTGAAACCATACAGGCAGAAAGCGGTTTAGCTGTCCCAGATAAAAGTTGGATACAGCAATTACGAAACGAGTGTACAAAAAACGGCGCTTTGCTGGTCTTGGATGAAATACAGGCAGGTTTTGGAAGAACCGGAGCCTTATGGGCTTTTGAACAATTTAATATAGTTCCCGATATTTTATTATTAGGGAAAGCACTCGGCGGAGGTATGCCATTGGGCGCTTTTATTTCGAGCAAAGAATTAATAAAACAGCTAAGTTTTAATCCTGTGCTCGGACATATTACAACATTTGGAGGTCATCCTGTAAGCTGCGCTGCAGGCAAAGCTGCCTTTGAAGTATTATTAGATGAGCATTACATTGAAACAGTAAAAGAAAAAGAATCTGTATTGATTGAACAACTAAATCATCCTGCCATAAAAAGATTAAACCACTTTGGTTTATGGGCTTCATTACAATTTGGCTCAGTGGAAATTGCACAAAGTATCATACATAGATGCGTGGCGAAAGGTTGCATCACCGATTGGTTTTTATTTGCACCTGATTGCCTGCGCATTGCTCCTCCTCTTTCAATTACCACTGAAGAAATAATAAAAGCATGCAAAATTATTACAGAGTCAATTCAGGAAGAGGCATTATAAATACGAATTATAATCTGGAAAGTTTACCGTTAAAAAAGTTTAAAAAATATTGTATTATCTTTTTATTAAACACAAAAAAAAATATTAATTTTCAACTTTAGTTTTTAATCGACGCCTATTAATTAGCATCAAACTTATTTTTTCTAATAATATACTGGTTATGTTTCCCTGTCCGTCCTGTTTTTCGGGACGGTTTTTTTGCCCCATAATACATAATTACTTTACGTTTGCGCCATAACTAAAAATAATGAGTATAACAGTTGTAGGTACTATGGCTTTTGATGCTATTGAAACTCCATTTGATAAAACAGATAAAATAATTGGCGGATCGGCAACGTATGTTGCCTATGCTGCTTCAAATTTTGTACATCCCATTCAACAAATTTCAATCGTAGGCTATGATTTTCCGCCCGAAGAATTACAAAACCTTGAACAAAGAGGTGTAAAAACTGATGGAGTGGTAATTGTAAACGATAAGAAATCATTTTTCTGGAGCGGGCGATATCATTTGGATATGAACACCCGCGATACTTTGATTACAGATCTTAACGTGTTGGCAGATTTTGATCCGCAGGTACCCGAAAGCTACCAGGATTGTGATTTTCTTATGCTTGGGAATCTTGTTCCGGCAATTCAGCAAAAAGTTATAGAACAGTTCAAAAAACGTCCGAAACTGATAGTAATGGACACAATGAATTTCTGGATCGAAACAGCCCCGGAAGATTTGAAGAAGGTGTTTACAATGGTTGATGTGTTGCTGGTAAATGATAGCGAAGCAAGGCAGATATCAGGAGAATATTCGCTGGTGAAAGCAGCAAAGAAAATTTTAAAGATGGGACCAAAATTTCTCATTGTAAAAAAGGGAGAACACGGTGCTTTATTATTTAACGAAGACAATGTGTTTTTTGCGCCGGCATTACCGCTGGATGAAGTGTTTGATCCAACAGGCGCTGGCGATACATTCGCAGGTGGTTTTATTGGTCATCTTGCAAAAACACAGGATGTATCATTTGGAAATATGAAGACTGCAATTATTGTTGGCTCCGCAATGGCAAGTTTTTGTGTTGAAAAATTCGGGCCGCAACGTTTGAAAGAAATTTCACACGCGGATATAGAAGAGAGGATAAGAGAATTTGTTCAATTAGTAAGTTTTGATATTTCTTTGGTATGATTTTTTTAAAATAAAATCCCTGTAAAACCTTATATGAAAAAAATATTGAGCGGTGTTTTCATTCTTTGTTGCCTTATTTATTCATGTCATAATTCCAAACACAGCAATGAAGAAGGAAAAGAGATACAGGTTGATAAAAGCATTACTAAAAAAACATCATTCAATAATTTATTTATAGACAGTAATGCAATAAACAATTTTCTGGACAAGCATTCCGAATATCAAAAATTCAAACAACAATACAACGATTTTTATAAACTGCGCAATTATCAGTGTGCATGGTTTGACAGCAGCGGAATGGGTGAACAGGCTTATAATTTTATGAACCTGCTTGCCAGCGCCGTTGATACTTATAATGACAGCAGTCTGTACAATAAAAAGCTCTCCAATGAAGTAGATGCATTTAAAACTGATACTTCAAACAAAGCTCTAAAAGTTACGCCGGATATAAGCGAAACAGAATTAAAACTTACTGGTCAATTCTTTTTATATGCTTCTAAAATTTATGGCGGCTCTGATATGAACATGGAAGAATTAGGTTGGTTTATTCCCCGCAAAAAACTTGACCTTACTATTTTGCTTGATTCGTTGATAGAAAATAAATCAGACATTAAAAACTCAGAACTGCAGTTAAGTGATGCCTATAAAAAATTGCTTGATTTCCTGCCGCTTTACCGCAAAATAGATATGTCTGTAAATTGGGATTCTATAGCATATCCTGACCAGGCTTTTCACAAAGGCGTTTCATCACAAAGTATTAAAACAATAAAGGAACGCTTGTATGCTTTGGGTGATTTGAGTGAGAATGATAGCACAGCAGTGTATGATACTACACTTTTACATGCAGCAAAAAAATTCCAGGCAAGAATGGGACTTAGCCCTGACGGAGTGATTGGAAAAACATTTATCAAGCAATTAAATGTTACTCCTGCAAAAAGAATAGAGCAAATTCTAGTAAACCTTGAACGCCTGCGTTGGATGCCCGCTACCAATGACAGCAATACTATTATTGTGAATATTCCTGAGTACAAAATGTATGTGTATGACAGCGCCAGGCTTCAATTTGCAATGGATGTAGTTGTTGGTTCAGCAGCTACCAGCACAGTTATTTTTACAGGTAATTTGAAATATATCGTCTTCAGCCCTTACTGGAATATTCCTCCAAGCATTATTAAAAAAGAAATTTTGCCGGGTATTGACCGTAACAAAAATTATCTCGCAGATCATCACATGGAAGTATATGGTAAAGGAGCCGGCGGTATTCCTGAAGTTCGTCAACTACCCGGTTCAGATAATGCTTTGGGACATGTGAAATTTTTATTCCCGAACAATTTTGACATTTATTTTCATGATACAAATAATCATGGAGCATTTAATTCTTCCAATAGAAATCTTAGTCATGGTTGCATTCGTTTAAGCCAGCCAAAAGAATTAGCTATGTATTTGTTGCGGGATGATACAACCCATTACAGCAGTGTGAAAGTGGATAGCCTGATGAATTTAGATAAAGAAAAATGGGTTACGTTAAAGAAACCAATTCCTGTTATGATAAGTTATTACACTGCTTTTGTTGACTCAAGCGGCAGACTTAATTTTCGTAGCGATATATACAAACATGATTCTGCAATGGCAGCTAAATTATTTACACCAAATAATAATTTAATGGCGCAGAAATAATTTATGATGTTGCAACTTCTCCGGTTCTGAAACCTCTTGATTTTTCAAGTACAATATTGATCATCGCGGCAAGCGGAATGAATAAAAACATTCCCGGAATGCCCCAGATTATTTCACCTGCAATGACTGAGATTAATGTAACAAGCGGGTTTATTTTTATGCGCTTTCCAACAATGAAAGGTGTTATAAGGTTTGCATCAATAATATGAATGATAACAAAAACCAATAACACTTCAAGGCTTTGTTTTCCATTGCCATCAATAACCGTTATAAGCATATTTAATAATGCCGCAGTATAAATCCCTATATAAGGTATGATGTTGAACATACCTGCAAAAAAGGCCATTAGTATTGCGTACTTTATACCAAGAATTAAAAGTGTTATACAACTTAAACTCATCAATATAAAAATCTCAGTTAATAATCCTTTTACATAATTCACTGTTGTTACATGAATGCTTTCAGACATTTCTGTGATTTTCTTTTTGTCGGCATGACTGAAGAAAGACAGTATAAAATCATTTAAGACTTTCCTGTAATAAAGCATATAGAAAATAAAGAAGAGTGCAAGCGTAAAGAAAATGATCAATGAAAGGAAACTGGTTACTGTAAAACCTATGGCACCGAGCAAGCCGCCAAATAATTTATCAATATAACTTGTTTGCATATCATCAGTAATATTGAAATGTTGTGTTAACCACGCCTGAAAGTTTTTTACGATCGTATTCAGGTTTGTTTTTAATTGAGGAATATCTTTTACAAAATGTTGTACTTGTGAGCCAACAAAATACAATATAAAGCTGCAGCTTAATGCAAGAATCAATATACACAACAGTGAAGAAAGCAATCGGTTTAATCCAAATTTCTCAAGTCGCCTGCTAAGCGGATATAAAAATATCGCAATTAAAAAAGAAAAAAATAAAGGGATAAAAAGGAGCTTTCCAAAATAAGCAAGTAATAAAACTATTATCAACCCATGCAACGCAAGTACGGTGTTTACAAGTGAGACGTCTTTATTTTTTTTCACCATATAATATAAAAGTAATGCAGAATAAAAAGCAAATATTGTTCTCTTTATTCTGCATTCTTTCCTGATGACAGTTTTTAGTAAATCAAAACTGCATTATCAACTCTATCTATTCATCTACTGTTTCGCCGGTGTAAGCACTTACAGGTTCGCAGGTACATACAAGATTACGGTCGCCATAAGTATTATTTACTCTTGCAACAGCAGGCCAGAATTTATTCAGCGTAACATAATACAAAGGAAATGCTGCTTCTTTTCTTGAATAAGAATGAGTCCATTCATCAGCACAAACAACAGCTTGCGTGTGTGGTGCATTTTTTAAAGTATTATCTTTTTTATCCGACTTACCTTCTTCAATATTTTTTATTTCATCACGAATACTCAGCATGGCATCGCAAAAGCGGTCAAGCTCTGCTTTGTCTTCGCTTTCTGTTGGCTCAATCATAATTGTGCCCGGAACAGGAAAGCTCATTGTTGGTGCATGAAAACCGAAATCTATCAATCGCTTTGCAATATCTTCTGTTTCTATATCTGCAGATTTTTTAAACGGACGCAGGTCAACGATAAATTCGTGCGCACAGGTTCCATGTGTTCCGAGATATAAAATATCATAATCGTTCTCCAATCTTGCACGCATATAGTTTGCATTCAGTATTGCATACTTACTCGCTTTCTTCACACCTTGCTTTCCTAACATTCTTATATATGCATAACTGATAAGTAAAATTGATGCAGAGCCATAAGGTGCAGCAGAAACAGAATTGTGAGTTGTGAGTTGTGAGTTGTGAGTTGAAGACACTGACAATTCACCACTCACCACTGATGTATGGCCGGGAAGGAATGGCTCTAAATGTTTCTTCACGCAAATTGGTCCCATGCCGGGGCCACCACCACCATGCGGAATAGCAAATGTTTTATGCAGATTCAAATGACAAACATCGGCACCGATTAAACCGGGAGCAGTTAAACCAACCTGTGCATTCATGTTGGCGCCATCCATATAAACCTGCCCACCATGCTGATGAACGATCTCCGTAATTTCTTTTACGGTCTCTTCATACACACCGTAAGTACTCGGGTATGTGATCATGATGCCTGCAAGATCAGCCGCATGTTGTTGTGCTTTTGCTTTCAGGTCATTCACATCAATATAACCATTTTCCAAAGCCTTTACCACAACCACTTTCATCCCAGCCATTACTGCTGATGCAGGATTGGTGCCATGCGCAGAGATAGGAATCAGCATTACATTTCTATGCGCTTCATTATTGCTTTCATGATAGGCTTTGATGGTTAACAAACCTGCATATTCGCCTTGTGCGCCACTGTTTGGCTGAAGGCTGCACGCATCAAAGGCTGTTATCTCGCACAAATAATTTTCAAGTTCTTTTATCACCTGCTGATAACCGCCGGCCTGTTCAACCGGAGCGAAAGGATGTATCTTGCTCCAATGATTCCAGCTTAACGGAATCATTTCTGTTGCAGCATTTAATTTCATTGTGCAACTTCCGAGCGAGATCATGGACGTGTTTAAAGAAAGGTCTTTATTCTCCAATGATTTTATATAACGCATCATCTGGCTTTCGCTGCGATGAATATTAAAAACAGGATGCGTTAAATAAACAGAATTGCGTTTTGCGAACGCAGGGATATGATCAGGTGTTGCATCTTCTGCAATTTCAAAACCAACCGGATCAACATCGTTTTCAAAACAATTGATAAGATCATACAGATCATCAATCATTATTGTTTCATCCAATGAAATACCAATAAGGTTTTTGCCTGTGTGTCTTAAATTTATTTTCTGACGCTCTGCTTTTTCATGAATTGTATCAGCATCATTAGCCTTAACTGTTATTGTATCAAAATAGTTCTGCGATATAATTTCAAAACCTCTCGCTTCAATTCCTTCCGCAACAATCTGCGTTAACAAGGCCACACGCTCAGCAATATTTTTTAATCCTTCTGCGCCATGAAACACGGCATACATTGCTGCCATATTTGCAAGCAATGCCTGTGCAGTACAGATATTTGAAGTGGCTTTCTCACGTTTAATATGTTGTTCTCTTGTTTGCAAAGCCATGCGTAATGCACGGTTATTTTGCGCATCAACACTAATACCGATTATTCTGCCGGGAATGTTTCTTTTGAATTCATCTTTTGCCGCAAAGAAGGCTGCATGCGGACCACCATAACCTAACGGCACACCAAAACGTTGCGCAGAACCAACCGCACAATCCG
>Ga0206973_1095_pt1 | contig 21856 bp, 14 predicted proteins | sample Alteio_BWOrgHeat_83_FD_152927 | JGI IMG/M metagenome (GOLD analysis project Ga0206973, IMG submission 152927) | Enriched cells from forest soil in Barre Woods Harvard Forest LTER site, Petersham, Massachusetts, United States -... | ecosystem: Environmental > Terrestrial > Soil > Temperate forest >...
CCGCTCTGCTGCGGAGTATTGCGATTCCGGCTTCACCACCATCGCTGACGCCATCTTGTAGGAAATCAAATTCCCCAGCGCCAGCGTCAGCGTGAGAATCACAATCTGAATGCCCGCATAAAAGACGGTCAACGACGGACTATTAAAACGATCCTTAAACAAGTCGGCATAAGTGACCAATCGCGTCCGGCGAAACCAAACCGGAGTGAACCAGAAAAATGGCGTCGCAAAAAGCGCCTGGAATCCGATCCACATCCCCGCCGCCCCCTGGCGATAAACTTCCGTGCCGATGATCGACGCTTCATTGGTATCCGCCATCATGCCGAAGTTGAGGAAGAACTGAAGCACGCTCCCGAGTTTCCGCCCGCCAATAAAAAAATCCGCTTCGCGCCTGGCGCGTCGAGACAAGCGAATGCCAAGGATCATCATGATCGTGAGCACGAACAGGACGATGGCAATGTCCAACCAATGGAGTCCAAAAAGATCCAATGCAAGCGTACTCCGCATGGCCGAGAGGTGATTGGGTTCCCAGTATATCGGCCATACTTAAAAATACCGCCGCTAAAATACGCAATTTATGCTAGTTTTATGCGCATATTTAAGACGATTTTTCTGTAAGCTCGACGATGCCATTATGCCATTTAAATTATTGTAAATAAAATGGTTACATTTTATTACAGAATATCGAAGATAATAAAATTCCAAGATATGTGATGGAATATAAATTAAAAACGCATTTTATGTTTGAACTATGCGGAATGTGTTGTATATTTTTTGTATGAAGACGCTCGTTCAAGCTCGAATCGCCGAAACGCTCCAACTCTCGCAAGGAACCGTTTCTCGCGCCCTGCGCAATCGCCCCGGCATTCGCCCCGAAGTGCGGATGAAGGTGCTCGAAGTTGCCAGCCAATTGGGATACCAACTTCCCTCCGGCAATCAGGACGATCTGCTCGACACAGATCGCGGCCACTTCATCGGCATCCTTCTTCACGCACCGCATGATCGCTGGCGCAGCCGCGATGGATTCCTCTCCGGCATCAGCGCGATGGCTCCCACGCTCGATGCATCTCTCGTCCTTCATCATGTGAACACCATCGAATGCGAAAGCGTTCTGCTCCCCGAGAATCAACCTCCGGTGATGCGCCGCGGATACATGAAGGGTCTTGTGTTGATTTTCCGCTGGCCGCACAAAGTGGTGCAGGAACTCTCGCAACGCTTCGCATGCGTCTCGGTGCAACACGAATATGCGGGCCTGCCCATTGATGTCGTCGGCGCTAATCACGTTCAGGCAATGCAGGATCTGGCAAAACATCTCTATGCACTAGGCCATCGCCAAATAGGTTTCGTCGGCCGTTGCAACGAACTTTCCTGGTCGCGCTCTCGTTTCGCGGGCTACGTGGATGCCTTGTGCCAGCACGGTCTTGAGTATTCCCCCGAGCGCGTCATCGACGTCGCCACGATGGATCTCGAAGGATACGAGCGCCCGATTGATCCCTGGGCAAAGCACATCGACCGCATCATTGCCCAGATGAACAAGGGTGTTCGCGCATGGATGTGTTCAAGCGATTTCGTGGGATACGCGGTTTGTCGCGGGCTTATGAATCGCGGCATCCGAATTCCGGAAGACGTCTCGATTACCGGCTTCGATGCGATACGTGAACCTTCATTCGGTTGCCCTCTGCTCACCGCTTCCGCCGTTCCGCAACATGCAATGGGCGCCGCGGCGTTGAAAGTCGTCATCAGCCGCCTGCGCCGTCCTCATGAACCATCGCACACGCTTTTCGGATGCTCACTTCGAGTGGGCGCATCCACCGGGCCTGCGCCTGCTAAATAGTTTTTATCGTGGCGGGCCGCATGTCATTCGCCCGCCGCGTTCCACTCTGAGGGTCGCTAAAAAATTCGCGCATGAGGCGGCGGGTTTGCAGCGATTGTCAATTTTTTTTGAGATCAAGGAAGAAGCGAGGGTGCTTTATGCATCGACGAGCACAAACCAATTCACCTGAAGCGCAGGAAAGCCGCGGCAATCGTTTCCGCAATCGCGCCTTCACGCTCATCGAACTGCTCGTCGTCGTGGCGATCATCGCACTGCTCATCGCCATTCTCCTCCCTTCCCTCGGCCGTGCCCGCTCCCAGGCCAAGACCACCGTTTGCGCTGCAAACCTAAGGGCCATCGGACAAGGCAGTGTTGTTTACAACAGCCTCTATGACCAGTTCATGCTTCCCGCTGCTTGGATCAGCGGCGGTCTTAATGGGCCACGAGAAGAAACCTGGGAGACGATTCTCGTACATGAAAACATTATTCCCCATCCCTCACCCACCGCGAAAGCCGCCATCGCCGTCGACACAACCCAGTACACTCGCTCCGTTTTCTATTGCCCGGAAAATCTCACGGGAGCATGGCATCGGCAGGCTTCCACTTCGACTTCCGTATGGTATGACCCCGTCAATCCCGTCTTCATCGACAGTTGGTACTGGATCAATGGCCAGTCGCAGCAATACTCTCCACTCGGTGCCGCCAATTGGAACAGCGGCACGACGCCCGCTATGGAAATGTACGACTCCGCCAGCGGCCTCCGAAACTACACGCCAAAAACCACCACCTTCCTCTTGCACGCCCCTTCCTCCCTCATCCTCCTCTATGAAGGCGACGGCGACAATGTCCGAAACGTCGCCTCCGGAGCCACGGACCTCCGCTGGCTCGCTCCTCACAACAACAACACCGTCACAAACATCGGCTACGTCGACGGACACGCCGCCCGTGTGAACTACAAAATCCACCCCGCCAGCGACGTCTCCGGCAAAGGCAAACCTCTCGGTGGCCTTCCCGTCGGCGGCCCGCTTGAGTACCCATTTCTTCCCAACCTCTACTGGTATACGGATCTCTAAATAAAAGTGATCAATCCACGCGGATTGATCTGATTCATCGCGATACATGCCGAGGGACTGTGCTGATTCGTCAGCACTGGAGGGCTTTGTTCGCACTATCTGGAACTTGTTTTAATCCTAGAGGAGGATAACGATGGCCACGCGGACCAATCTCAAAAACAGTGAAAAGTCATTTTCGATGCTTGCTATTGCAATAGCTATCGCGGGTGCAAGCGCCATCACACCTCAAATTGTTCGCGCTGATCTAACTTGGGACAGCAGCGGCATCACTCCCTCCGCTCCTGTCGATGGCAGCGGAAACTGGGACACCACTCCGCTCTGGTCGAACGCAGCCGGCGATATCGCCTGGCCCAATGACACCACCACCGCTGTCTTTGGAAACGGCGGCGCCGCCGGTACAGTCACCCTCAATACGCCCATCACGGTAGGGGGGCTCACTTTTAACGCCGTCGCCAGCGGCAATTACCTGATTGCAGCCGCTCTTCCCGCCGACACCCTGACCCTTTCCGGCGCTACTCCAACAGTCAACGTCAACGCAGGTGCCACTCCCACCATCAGCGCTATCGTCGCAGGAACCTCCGGCCTCAATTACACCGGCACCGGCATGCTCATCCTCAGCGGCCCCAACACCTACTCCGGAACCACCACCATCAACTCCGGCCAACTCCAAATCACAAACGCCGCCGGCTTCGGCACCAGCACCGTCAACATCATCAGCGGTGGAACCGCCAACGCCAACAACACCGGCAACGTCACCAACGCTTTCAACATCGCCGGCAACGGCAGCGGCGCACAACTCGGCGCACTGATCAACCAGAACCACAGCGAAACCTACAACGGTCTCATCACCCTTACCGCCAACGCCCGCATCGGCAACGGCGGCTTCACCTCCACCTTCACCGGCGGCATCACCGGCAACGCCAACCTCGAATTCTTCGGCAACTCCAGCGGCACCGCCACCTTCAAATTCAACAACAACGTCGCCCCCGCAGGCGTCTACAACTGGACCGGCAACACCACCATCACCGCCGCCGGCTCCGGCAACACCCTCCTCCAATTCGGCGCCAGCACCATCTTTCCCGCAACCTCCGTCGTCACCCTCAACGCCACCAGCACCGGACTCGCCGAGATCGACATGACCGGCCGTTCTGAAACCATCGCTGGTCTCAACTCCTCCGGGAATGCCGCTAACGATAGAATCTTCGACAACGCCACCGGCAATTCCACCCTCACCATTACGAACACCGCCGCCAGCTCCTTCGCCGGCACGATCAGCTCCGGTCCCAGCACAGGCACCCTCAGCCTCACCAAAACCGGCACCGGCATGCAAACCCTCTCCAGTGCCAACACCTACGCGGGCAATACCACCATCAGCGGCGGCACGCTCTCCGTCACCAGCTCGCTCCTCTCCACCGGCAACGTCGTCCTTAACGCCGCCACTCTCGCGGGCACCGGCAGCGTCGGCCTTCTCAAATTCAACAACGCAGCTGCCATCATCAATCCCGGCGCAACCGGCGCCGGCTCCGTCGGCACGCTCACCGCCGCCAGCCTCACCACCACTCAAACCGGCACCATGCAATTCGACCTCTTCAACGGTTCGCTCCCCGCGACCAACGACGCCGTCGTCGTCAACAGCGCCGTTACATTCACCGCCGCCACCGCCATTGCTCCCAGCGCGGGTGCTCAAGCTGGCACTTACACCATCCTTACCGCACCCAGCATCACCTACACCGCAACCCCTCTCCTCACCACACCCACCGGCATTCGCTCCGGCACCACTTACACATTAGTCAACAACCCCACCAACATGCAGGTCGTCGTCGCCGGCGGACCCGTCAATATCACATGGGCCGGCAGTGTCGCAGGCTTCACTGCCAACTCCGCAGATGGCGCAACCTGGGACAACCTCATCGGCACCGGTCCCGGCGTCAGCAACGATCAAAATTGGAGCAACGCCAGCACGCAGGATTTCTACTACGAAGGCGACAACGTCACCTTCGACGAAACCGGCTCACCGAATCACAACGTCAATCTCACGACAAATGTCTCCCCCGGCAGCGTGACTTTCACCAATGCCGCAACCTACACCATCAGCGGCACAGGCGCTATCGTCGGCTCTACCTCTCTTGCACTAAACGGTACCGGAACAGTCATCCTCACAACTGCCAACACGTACTCTGGCGGCACTACCATCGGCGCCGGCGCAACATTGCAAGTCGGCGATGGCTCCAACACCTCCGCAGCCATCGGCACCGGCCCGCTCTCCATCGCAGGCTCACTCATCTTCGATTACAGCGGCAACCCCTCCGCAACTTCCTACACCGTGATCGGAGCCGGCTCCATTTCTCTCCCCACCAACGGCACGAAAACCTTCTCGCTCCACTGGACCGGCAATAATTCTGGCTTCAACGGCAACGTCTCCATCGGCAACGGCAACCGCCTCGAAGTTAGCGGCGCTTCCGCAAATCTCGGCCCAGCCGCCAGCATCACCGTGCAGAATGGCGGCGCTTTCTATTCCAACGGCGCAGGCAACTTCGCCGGCAGCCTCGCCATCGCTGGTTCAGGTTGGAGTGCCGACCCCACCGCGGGAACTTTCGGTGCGCTCCGCATCGATAGCTCGCCCACCACATTCTCCGGTCCCATCCTCCTCACCGGCAATGCCGAAATCTATGTCACCGGCGCCGCCGCCACCATCTCCGGCAACATCACCGACGCCAACAACGGCTTTACTCTTGCCAAAGCAGGAAGTAATTTTCTGATCGTCAGCGGAAACAACACCTACACCGGCGGCACCGACATCGCCGGCGGCACACTCCAACTCGCCTCCGCAACCGCATTGCCCGGCACCGGCATCGTGACTTTGGGCTCCGCAATCGCCCTCGGAAGTTCCGCCGCCAACGCCAACGGCACACTCGATCTCAACGGTTTGAACGCCATCGTCGGCGGCCTCGCCACCAGCGGCACCAGCACCTCAAACACCATCGGCAGCAGCAGCACGACAAGCCCCAGCACTCTCACCTTTGCCGGTGGTACGAGTTCCTTCTCCGGCAAAATCGTCGACGCACTCCAAACCGGAAATCAAACCACCGCCCTCTCCGTCTCTTCCGGCGCACTCACCCTCACCAGCGTCAACACCTACACCGGCAACACCAGCGTCAACGCAGCCGCAACGCTCACCATCGCTCTCGGTGGTGATATCTCCGCGGCAACTCCATTGGTGGTGAACGGCACTCTCAACTTTGCCAACGCAACTCAGACCATTGCCTCTCTGAACAGCTCGACCGGCGGCACGGTCAACCTCAACACCACCGCCCTCACCGTTACCGGCGGCGGCACCTTTGTCGGCACCGTGCAGGATGGCGGAACCAATGGCCGGTTGATCATCCCGGTCGCCGCGACCTTCACCAGCGGCCCGGTCAACGTCACCACACTTGAAGTCGACGGCAAACACATCCTCGCTTCGACCAGCCCCAGCAAGATTGGTTCGCTCGCCCTTGCCGGCACCTACGGCGGCTCCGCTTCCGACACCACCAGCGTTTGGACCGGTTCGCTCGATCTCACCATCTCCAAACTCATTGTTGAAGACTCCAGCGGCACTCGCGCTGCGGACCTTGCTCAAATCAAGAATGAAGCGCTTACCGTGAACACTGCCGGTGGCACCGTCGGCATCTACAGTTCGACCGCCAACGCCGCTAACATGGCCGCAGGCAAGGTCGTCAAAGTGGTTGCCGTCTCTGACAACGCGGTTCGCATGGCCACCTTCCCCGCGGGTTCCACCAACTTCGGCGGCGTCAACAATGTCGATGTCAGCAGCATCCTCGTCGCGGCTGTGTTCAAGGGCGATGCCAACATGGACGGCGTGGTCGACATCCAGGATCTCACCGACGTCGCCAACCACTGGCAGCAGTCAGTCACCGACTGGTCGCAGGGCGACTTCGACGGTTCCAACTTTGTCGACATCCAGGATCTCACCGCTGTCGCCAACAACTGGCAGGCGGGTGTCGGTGCGGGCGGCGGCAGTTCGTTTAGTGACGCACTTGCTCAGATTGGCGGGTTCAAACCTGCGGCGACACCGGAGCCGGCTTCACTGGCGGTTCTGGGTCTTGGCGGGCTGGTTCTGTCGAGCCGCCGCCGTCGGCAGGCGTAAGATTTTTCGGGTCAAAGTGAAGGCGGCGTTTCCCGTTTGGAACGCCGCCTTTTTTTTGTTGTTGGCTTGAATAAAAAAAATGATTCAGATGCGAGTGCCGCGGGTCCAGACGGCGCGGGGGGTGGGAGCTTGGGTGAGGATTTCGGTCATCACGTCGGTGGAGGTGCGATTTTTGGGGTCGATTGGGAGAACGATGAGGTCGGCGGTTTTTCCGGTGCGCAAGGTTCCGCGATCGGCTTGCATTCCGAGTGCGGCGGCGGCTCGGCGGGTGATCATTTCGAGGAGGGAATAGGGGTTGCCGCGGTCGCGTTTCCAGAGGAAGGAGGCTTCGCGGAGGATGGAGAGGTCGGGGTTGCTGGCGAGGGAATCGGTGCCGAGGCAGACGTTGATGCCGGCGTCGAGCATTTCGCGGTAGGGATGTTTGGTGGTGGCGTCGTGGCCGAAGTAGGCGCGGGTGCGCGGGCAGTAGGCGACGCTGGCGGGGGAATTTGCGAGCAGGTCGAGTTCCGCAGCGCCGGCGTAATTGACGTGGGCGAGGATGACGGGGAGTTCGTGGGCGGCGTCGAGGAGACCCCAGTGTTTTGCCCAGCGGATTGGGCCGCCGTCCATTTGGGGGATGGCATCGTCCAAAATATTCATTTTCAGCATGACGTCCCAATCGCGTCCGAAGGGGCCGCTGAGATCGCGCAGGAAATCTTTTTCTTCGGGGTGTTCGGCGAGGTGCATTGCGACGGGCATTTTTTTTGCGAGGGCGTGCGTCAGGATTTTTTTGAGGACCGGACCTTCGACGGTGAAGGGGGCGTGCGGGGAGACGGCGATGGTTGTCCATTCGCTTTTGTTATCCGCTTCGACGGTTTGCAATAATTGATCGGCGACGTTGCGCATGCGTCCGAGGCCCACGACTTCGCCGAAGGAGACGGCGTGGAGATTTCCTTTGGCGAGAGCTGATCGGGAGATGGAGCAGCGGCGGGAGATGTCGCCGACGCATGTGACGCCGAAGGAGAGGGATTCGGCGATGCCTTCCCGGACGGCTTGGGTGATGACGGTTTCCAATTGTTCGGGAGCGGGATAATTTTGCATGAGCTGGGCGACCCATTTTGTGAAATGGCCGGGGAAAGGGATTTTTCCGCGCTGGTAGCCGAGTTCGAGATGGACGTGGGCGTTGATGAAGCCGGGGAGCATTACGCCGGGGATGTATTGTTCGGGCAAGTCGCCAAATTTTGTGCGCAGGTCTGAGGCGGTGCCTACGCCGAGGATCAGGCCGTTGTGGGTGATGACTCCGGCGCGGCCGATGATGGCGGTGTCCGCGCCTTCCATGGGGAGGATTGCGTCGCTCAAAATGAGAAGGGGTGGGGTGGTTGGAATCATGGCCCCATTGTGCTTGCGGATGGCGGCGCGTCAATAATGGCCGTGGCTGCCGCCGCCGATGTCTTCGCAAAGATGTTCGCGCTGGAGGCGGTCGTAGATTCCCTTCATTTGGCCGAGGCGGTCTTTGGCGGCTTTGCGGCTGACTTCGTAGTGGAAGCCGTCGCGGAGGCGGCTTTCCCAGTAGCCGTAGTCGTGCTGGGCTTTCCAGAGTTTGAGGAGTTGCTCGATGGTTTTGCCGGCGTTGTGGAATTGGCGGGACTGGTTCCAGAGGCCGATCATGCCGAACTCTTCCATGGCGAGGGCGTCGGCGAGGTGTTTGGCTTCGGCGAGCTGGGTGTCGCGCTTGCGATGCTCTTTGAGGATGCGGATCATCAGGTCCATGTCGGGGGCGGGGAGAATATCCTTGAGCTGATCGGCGGCGGTTTCGGCGGCATCGTCGTAGGCGCTGTCGTCGGGCATTTTGGCGGGACCGGCGACCATTTGGGCGACGCCGGCGTAGAGTGCGGCGACGCGGGCGAGGTCAATGCGCTCGGCCCGTTCATTTGCGCCTGCGGCGATGTGATCGATTCCGCGCACGACTCGCATGGCGCGGTCCAGCGCGTAGCGCGCGGGTTCGATTTGTCCTGCGACTTTCACGACCAGCGAGCGGCTCACCAATGCTTGAATCGCCGCCCAGTTTTCGACCATCACTGCCATCACGCACCCCGTTTCCACACCGAACCAAGCGACACCACCCACATTACCGATCGTCCGACCGAGATGCAAAGCCACGACAAATTACGCCACTTTGTTATTTTCCGGAGGCCCAGTCATATATTGCCTCACAAACGTCATCTTGCCAAGGGTTCACATTGCCTTTGTATTTATTGCAGAGGATGCTGAAGACGATGCGGCGGGGTTTGCCGCCGGCGGAGGGGACGTCGATGAAGCCGCTGAGGGTGCTGACCCCCGTAATGTGGCCTGTTTTTGCGTGAATGGCGTCGGCGCAGGGCTTTGCTTTGAAGCGGTTTCTGAGGGTGCCATCCTCGCCGGGGGTGGCTAAACAGTTGACGAAAGCGTCGGCATCGGGGGTTGCTGCGACGTGAGCGAGGACGGTGGTGAAGACTTTTGCGGCGACTTTGTTCTTGTTGGAGAGGCCGCTGCCGTCGTCCAAGGTTGCCCAGTCATCCTGAATTCCCAGATTTGCCAGGTAGGTTTTTACGGCGGCGGGGCCGTTGGTCCAGCTTCCGGGTTGGCCGGTGGCGTCGTGGCCGAGGCGCTTGCAGAGGCTTTCGGCCATCATGTTGAGCGAGTCGGTGTCGGCGCGTTTGATGACGGAGAGGATGGGGGTGGCGTGGGAGGCGAGAAGGGTGGCTCCGGTGAGTTGTTCGCCATCTTCGATGCGGCGGACGTTGCCTGTGGCGGTGATTCCCTGGTTGGCCAGGACGTCGCGCAGGATGGTGCCGGTCCAGAGGCCGGGGTCGTAGATGGGGACGGAGAGCGGGGTGGTGGCGGTGGCGGAGATGGTGCCGCGGAGTTCGAACTTGTTGGAATCTGCGGGGCGGATGAGGGAGACGAGGGTGCGCGGGCCGCGGGAAGCTTTGTTGACGACGGAGACGTAGGTGGTGTGGGGGATGAGTTCGACGGTGACGCCTTTGCCGGTGAGGGTGGGAAGCCAGTCGAGACAGTTGGCGTTGAAGTTGAGCCCCCCTACCGGTGCGGAGTACCAATCGAGGCGTTGATCGGCGGGCCAGTTGGGGTGGACCCATTGGGAATCGAAGACGCGGTCGTCGACGATGAGGTCGCGGTAGCTGGTGATGCCGGCGTTTTTGAGGGTGGCGGCCCAGTCTTCGAAGGGTTTGGTGACGGTTTCGCCATTTGCGGCGGCGAGTTTGGAATCGCCGAGGCCGGGGTCGCCGCCGCCGACGATGAGGAGGTCGTCGCCGACTTTGTAGAGCATGGTTTTGAAGGCGGCTTTGGCGCCGTATTTTTCGAAGGCGGCGGAGGTGGTCAGGAGTTTGCAGTTGCTGGCGGGGCCGAGGGGGGTGGTGGCGTGGTAGCCGTAGAGTTCGACGGGGCCTTTGGGGGTGACTTCGACGACGTCGAGGCTGATGGATGCGCCTTTGACCAGATCGGAGCCGAGCAGGGCTTGGATGCGGCCTTCTAAGGAGCCGCCTGCTCGCGCGACGCTCGCAGCCATCAGTGAGAGGAGGACCCCCGCCAGACTCTTTTTTCGCCACTCCATAGCGACCAGCCTTCCGTGAAAAAAACAGACAACTTTCCAGAGATGCCATCATCGCCCGGCACCCCGCCTTGTTGCAAGTGCCGGGGGTGGAGCGATGCGGGTCGCTTGTGTATAATTCTCGGCATGAAGAACTCACCCACCATACGCCGAGTCGCCATTCGCGCGACGATCCCCATTATCAAGGGCTAACCGGCCGCCCCCCATCGCGCCGCTTAGCCCATCCCTGCCATCATCAAACTGTCATTGCCTTTGTGCCCTTGTGGCTCAGTGGTTTTCCATAACGAGAAAGATTTTCCCATGACTGAACCTGCTGCTCCCGCAACTCCCAACTATAAAGACACGCTCAATTTGCCGCAGACGAATTTTGATATGAAGGCGAACCTCACGCAGCGCGAGCCGGTGATGGTGGCGAAGTGGCAGACGGAGAATCTCTATAAAAAGATTCGCACCGCGCCGCATCCGAAGGGGAAGTGGGTTTTGCATGATGGGCCGCCGTATGCGAATGGCGATATTCACATGGGGCACCTGCTCAATAAGGTGCTCAAGGATATCACGATCAAGTTTCGCACGATGCAGGGGCATGATTCGCCGTATGTGCCGGGGTGGGATTGTCATGGGTTGCCGATTGAGTCGGCAATTCAGAAAGAGCTTGGGCCGAAGTTTCGTGAACTTTCCAAACCTGAGCTTCGGCAGAAGTGCCATGACTATGCGATGAAGTATGTGAAGTTGCAGGGGGATTCGTTTCAGCGGTTGGGGATTCTTGGGGAGTTTGAGAATCCTTATCTCACGCTGGATCATCGGTATGAATCGGGGATTCTGGATGTGCTGGCGGAGTTGGTGCAGCGGGATTTGGTGTATCGGCAGAAGAAGCCGGTGCACTGGTGTGTCAATGATCGGACGGCGCTCGCTGAAGCGGAACTCGAATATCAAAATAAGAAGGACACGTCGATCTATGTTTTGTTTAGGCTTTCCGAGCGGAACTTCAAATTCAATAAGCAACGCGAAGGAAATGAAACACTCGATCTACCCGCAAATACTCCAATCGATCTGATGATTTGGACTACTACTCCTTGGACATTACCCGCAAACAGAGCCGTCGCTGCAAGTCCCGAATCTAGCTATGCACTTGTTCAGTACAAGGACGCAGAAACGGTTCGTAGTGTTATCGTCGCTGAACAGTTAGTTGAAAAAGTCTTTAATGTCGCAGGAATATCAGGCCACGAGGTGATCGGTTATGTCTCAGGCGAAACATTTGGGCGAACTATGCCATGGTATATGCATCCTCTCGACAGTCGTGAACAACCACTCCTCACCGCATCTTTTGTGACTATGGAGGACGGTACCGGCCTAGTTCACATTGCCCCAGGTCACGGCAAAGAGGATTACAGTCTGCGAGCAGACATTTCTCGCGCTCACAATATGAGGACAACCTCGACCGTTAGTCAACAGCCTGAAGACGCAATCTACAACCCCGTCCTCGCCGACGGAAAATACGACGACACCGTCCCCGAATTCCTTCGCGGAAAATCCATCTGGGACGCCAACCAACTCGTTATCGACAAGTTGAGGGAAAACGGCACCCTTTTCCACGCCCAGCAATTCGACCACGAATACCCCCACTGCTGGCGCTGCAAAAAACCCGTCATCTTCCGCGCCACCGAACAATGGTTCGTCAAAGCCGATCATGGAAACCGGCTCTATGGTGTAGGAAATAAAAATGAGGTCCTCCACGCAAAGAGTCTCGATCAAGATCTTCCCGAACCATCAAATTTGTGGCTCACGGCCTACGAGTGGGTGCGCAAACCCGAAAGTACAACATGGATTCCACCATGGGGTCGACACCGGATTGCGTCTATGCTCGCGACCCGCCCTGACTGGTGTATCTCGCGGCAGCGCTCATGGGGCGTCCCCATCCCCGCTTTTTTCGATGCGCAAGGCAAAACGCTGCTCAATGAAAAATCTGTTCGACGCATTGCCGGGTATTTCAAAGAGCATGGGGCTGATTCGTGGTACACCCATACTCCCGCGCAGCTTCTTGGCGTTGATCCCGCAAAACCAGCCCAGGGATTGCAATCCCTGGGCTTTAATGCAGATGTGGATGTGACGAAACTCGACAAGGGGCATGACATTCTGGATGTGTGGTTTGAGTCGGGGGCGTCGCATCATGCGGTTCTGGAGTGTACGCATCCGGAGCTTGGCTATCCGGCGAATATGTATCTCGAGGGGTCGGATCAGCATCGCGGGTGGTTTCAGTCGTCGCTGCTGGAGGCGTCGGGTTATAAAGCGGAGCCGCCGTTTAAGCAGGTGCTGACACATGGGTTTATCGTCGATGAAAAGGGTAAGAAGATGTCGAAGTCGGAGGGAAACGACATCAAGGTGAATGATGCGTTGAAGCAATATGGGGCGGATGTTTTGCGGTTGTGGGTGAGCAGCGTTGATTATCAGAATGACATTGCCTGCGGGCCAAACTTGCTAAAGAACATGGGCGAGGCGTATCGCAAGATTCGCAATACGATTCGTTATCTTCTGGGGAATCTTTACGATTTTAATCCGAATGAACATATCACGGAGCCCGCGCCGCATTCGATTGATCGGTGGATGCAGAATCGGGTGAATGCGTGGGCGAGCGATGTTCACACGGCTTATGACACTTACGAATTCCATAATGTTTTCAAACGGATCTATGAGTTTTGCAATGTGGAGATCAGCGCGATTTATGCGAAGGCGATCAAGGATCGTCTTTACTGCGAATTGCCGAACTCGGCCAAGCGGCGGGCCAGCCAGACGGTTTGCTATCGCGCGCTCGTGCATCTGATTGAGCTTTGCGCTCCGGTGCTTGTTTTCACGGCGGATGAATCGTGGGCGGCGCTGCGCGAGCTTCCCGGGTGCGGGAAACTTGAGGCGAGCGTTCACCTGCATCAGTTGTCTGAGATTTCGAATTTGAGATCGGATGAGGCGGCGGATCGACACTGGTCGCTGCTGATGCCGCTCGTCGAAGAGGCGAATAAGCAGCTCGATGAACTTAAGAAGAGCGTTGGTGGGAAGTACAATACTTCGGATGCGGAATTGACCATCATTGTGCCGGCGGTGGCTGATGAAGTTTCACCGCATATCGCGGCTTATGGGCTTGAACTTGAAGACCTGCTTGGCGTTGGGCATCATCGGGTGGAGCATGGCGAAACGTGGAGCGTCAAGATTCATGATGCCACCATGCGGTATCCGTCTTGTGCACGCTCATGGAAACGGCGGCCTGATGTCGGCTCGAACCCGGCGTATCCTGATCTTTCGGCGCGGGATGCTCAAGTGGTAAGCGTGCTTCGCGGCGGCTAAAGTATTCCCGCACACCCGCGGCGAGCTGCGGGTTTCCTCGGAGTGGACATTGATGAAAACCGCCATCGTCTCCGGCGCTAACGCACCCTTCTTCGGCATGCTCGTTGACCTGCTCGATTCCATTGATGCGGTGAGGATTGGCGAGCCTCTCGATTTTTGCGTTCTGGACGTCGGCCTCACTTCCGAGCAGCGCACGCAGCTTGAAGCGCGCACCAAGAAAATTGTCGAGCCGGGTTGGGATTTTAATTTTCCGTTGCGCGACAGGATGCCGCGGCATATGCAGGCGCAGCTGGCGCGGCCGTTCCTTCCCAAACATTTTCCCGGCTATGACCGTTACCTTTACCTTGATGCGGACTTGTGGTTGCAGGATTACCGGGCGATTCAGCTTTTGCTGCTGGCAAGCCATGCGGAGAATATTGCCATCATTCCGGAAATTCACCGGGCCTATTCGCACAATTACCGCATCCACGCGGGCCAGCTTTCCGATCTGGCGAAGCATTATGTGCGGGGGTGGGGCGAACAAATGGGCGTCTCGATGGCCAATATGCCGATCATTAATTCCGGCGTGTGGGCAATGCGTTACGATCTTCCGTATTGGGACGCCTGGGCGGACACATTGCACTTCGCACTTCAGCGCGACGCCAATCACATGTCTGAACAATGTGCGTTAAATGTCGCACTCTATTCAGGAAAAATTGCCTATTATGCGCTGCCTGCGTGGTGCAACTGGATCACGTCGATGGCGGCGCCCATTCTCGACACGGAGACGGGCACTTTTCACGAGCCGCTGCTTCCGCATGAAGAGCTTTCCATCGTTCATCTTGTCGGCAACAAAACGAAGCCGATCGACATTCAATGCGTGGACGGAAAAGTCCGCAAAATGCCGTTAACATATTCTTCGGTACGCAGGAGCATTCGCCCCGGTCCGTCGGCTCTTTAGCGTTTACCCCAAAGGAGCATACATGCCCACGCCGATCCCGCCGCTTGATCTTCCGCCCGCGGTGCCGCTTGAACCCAAGAATCCCAGTTCGCTTTTTGCGATGGCTGTCGCTTCGGTCAATCGCGCTTGCGAAGTGCTTAAGGCGCCGGATTACGTCAAGGCTTTGCTGGGCCAGCCGAAGAATGAATTCATCGTGAATTTTCCGGTTCGCATGGATGATGGCCGCTATCGCATTTTTAAGGGCTACCGCATTCAGCACAACAATGTGCTTGGACCGTACAAGGGCGGGATTCGCTTTCACCCGGATATGTCGCTCGATGACGGCAAGGCGCTGGCCACGTGGATGACCATGAAGTCCGCGCTCATGCGTTTGCCCTATGGCGGTGCGAAGGGCGGGATCAAGGTCGATTCACGCGAGCTCACGGCAAATGAACTCATGCGGCTCACACGGCGCTTCACTTCCGCGCTTGGCGACACCATCGGGCCGGATTACGACATTCCCGCACCCGATGTCGGCACCAATGCGCAGATCATGGACTGGATGATGGACACCTATTTGAACACGCACAACTCCGTCCAATCGCAGGGGCTTCGCCATGTTGTCACGGGAAAATCGATTGCCTGCGGCGGCAGCGAAGGGCGCGAAAAAGCCACTGGGCAGGGCATTGTATACGTACTGCAGGAACTTCTGCCGGAATTTAACATCGCGATCAATGGGATGCGGTTTAGCGTTCTTGGTTATGGCAATGTCTCGAGTAACACCGCGATTATTCTTCAGGGTCTCGGCGCTAAACTTGTCGCGGTGCTTGATCACTCGGGCGGTATCCGCGCGAGATCCGAGGCGGCTATTGATGCGAACGCCCTGGCTGCCTATGTGCAGAAATCCGGTTCCATCAAGGGCTACACGCAATCATTGACCAACGATGAGAAGTGCGATGTCAATACGAGCGCCGTTGATTCCGTGGGCCGCGAGTCCTTCTATAAAACGCCAGTTGATGTTTTTATTCCCGCGGCGCTCGAGCGCATGGTGGATAAGCAAGTCGCCCAGTGGCTGGATTGCAAGGTTCTTGCGGAGGGCGGCAATGGGCCGTGCACGCCGGAGGCGGATGCGCTTCTGCAGAATCGCGGCGTGGCTCTGCTGCCGGCGATCCTGTGCAACGCGGGCGGCGTGACTGTGAGCTATCTTGAATGGGTGCAGAATAAGGCGGGCATTCACTGGGAACTTGAGCGCGTGGATGCGGAGCTGAAAAAGACCATCCTCAATGCGGCCCGTCGTGTGCGGCTGGCGGCCCACCAATACAACATCAACATGGCGACCGCGGCCTATGTCGTCGCCATCGACCACATTATCAAAGCGTACACCCAGCGCGGAATTTTCCCGTAACCGCCGCTCCCCATCCGCCGCTGAAACAATTCAGACTTGAGCCAAACCGAGTCGAGCCGCGACCCGGCACAATGTTTGAGCTCTCACGAGCCGCCCTCGGCGTGCGCAAGCGTTTCGACCGCCAGCCATTCATTGAGCAGCGCCTGCGCCCGCTCAATACTCATGCCGGGAAATGACACCTTGAACTGATTGGCATCAAAATCGTAACTGGCGCGGACCCGTTGAACGGACAGGTACTCGACAAGATCCCACACCAGGGCATTGGGGATGCACGCACATGGATGGCCGGTTTCCTGTGAAATGAGTAGCTCCATTTGTTCTTTCATGGCGCGCTCCGAACTCTCAAGGAACTTCTGGACAAGCGGCCCCGTCATCCGTCCAAGGACAACCGCCAAGACGTTTGCACCGAAAAATTTCTCCGTCTTTCCGCCTGGAAAAAAATCGCGTGACTCAACTCTTGCACGTCCGTGCGAAACCCAACTCCATTGATCGTTCGAAATAATTTTTAAAAGTTTGCCAACTTTTGATAATCTACACAATTCCCCTGTACAGGGGAATCAATAAAAATTATTTTCATAACATATCTTTATTAATTCCATCTTAAGAAGTGCGACAGATTGTGACTATGTGACATTCTTCCCAAACTATTCCCACGTACTCATCTCACGCAGCGCTGTGGCCTCAAAACCATCGGCAGTGTTTGCTCATTGCTCGACCTCACGCCGCATGACCGCCAGGAAGAATGGGAAGATGCCCCCAAAGGCCGCCCGCAGGCCAAACCGTACCAATGGTCGCGACGCCACGACGAATACTAATCCGCGCCGTACAATCTTCTGCACATGCTCTACCGCGGCTTCATCGTCATTGTTCTGCTCGCCATCTTGCTGCACTCCACACGCGCTGACGAACCCACCACCTTGCCCGCCAGGACCGATCCCTTCGGCATCACTTATCTCCATCCCACGCACACCGGCGGGCGCGAATGGTTCGCCAACTGGAACAACCACCACTCGCGCTCTTTCACCAACGCCATCGACCCCGATGACAAATGGTTCGATACCGACCATGGCGATGGCAACTACTCCATCGACGGCAACGGCACTCTCACCGCCACCGGCCCCGTCGTCCGCATGTATGTCCACGATCCCGCCCTCCAGTTCGAATGGGCGGAAAATCTTGAAATCACCATCTATGTCACCCGCATCTCTGAAACCAAACACGTTTCCTACGCGGGCCTGCAAATCTTCGCCCGCACCAACCACGGCACGACCGCACCGGAAACAAAAAACCTCTGCGACACCCGCGGCTATGGCGCGAAAATCTGCGACGACGGCCGCTTCGAACTCGAAAAAGAAACCTGCCACGGCTCAAACAACGGCACGCCCGACGTCGCCACGCAAACACCATGGAAGGAACTCCCCAAGAACGCCCCCATCGGCATCAAATACATCCTCCGCAATTCCGATCACGACACCAAAGTGCATCTCGAAATTTACCGCGACCTCACCAACGGCAAGAACGGCGGCGACTGGCAGAAAATGACCGAGTTCACTGATGACGGCACCAACTTCGGCGTCGCTTCCACCCCGGCAAAGAAATCCCTCGACCCCGCGCTCCCTTTGCTCTACGCCAAAGTACTCCCCGACTCCGAAAGCAAGAAGCCGATGATCTCCGTCTACTTCCGCCACGAGTACGCCACCATGCAATACTCCCGCGCCAGCATCCGGCAGATCGACCCGCTGCCTTGAGCAAGGTTTTCTTTGTAAAGACAAATTTTCTTGACGTAAATACAACCGAATTATATCCTATAACCATGGTCAGACTTCTCAACATTCGCCTCTCCAAGCAAGACGCCGCCGTCGTGGATCAACTCCGGCAAAAAGGCATCGTTGTCTCCGATCTCGTGCGCGTTGCCTTGCACGACGAGTACTCCCGTCAACAGGAAAAACTTCCATCCTCCCCAGCCGATCTGCTCGAGTTGCTCCATAAAAAATATCCCGGCCCTTCTGGTCATAAGTCCCGCCGAATTGACACCACCGACCGCAAAAAGGTCGCCGCCCACCTCCGCGAACGCCTGAAAAAGCGCCGGGCGAAACGGAACCGTCCATGATCCTTGTGGATTCCTCCGTTCTTGTGGCCCTTTGCGACCGCACCGATCGCCTCGCCGATTCCGCACTTCGGCAACTCCGCTCCCTCAAAGAACGCAACCTCCGCGTCACCCTTCCCGTCCTCACCGAAACCTGGCATCTCCTCGAGGAACCCTGGCTCAGAAAAATCCTCATCGAATTTCTCCGCGCCCGCGCTATCCAAGTCTCCTCCCCCGTCGAGGAACAGAAATCACTTCCCAAAGTCTGGCAGTGGCTCGAAAAATACCAGGACCACGACCCCGATTTCGCCGACGCCTACCTCGTCATCGCTTCCGCCGACAAAAAATCCAGCATCTGGACCTTCGACTCCGAGTTCTCAAAACTCTGGCGTCATCTCGACGGCTCCCGTATCCGCCTCACCTTCCCCATCCGCTGAATTCACTTACTCCGGCGTTTCGCTCACGCCTCTCCTCCGCGGCCCGTCAATCCACTTTCCGACGACCTCCACCCACAACCCGCCATGTGCATGCAACCCCTTCTCGCTGAAATGCACGCCGGTTCCGTTCTTTTGTCGAAATTCTCCGACGAGCTTGTCCGTATCCGGGCCAGCCATTGCCACGCCGTCGCTCACCACCGCCGCTTGTGCCGCGCGAGTGTCCGGATCGTCCGGCGTCTGGGGTGAGCCCCAACTCGCCGTCGCCACGAACCACGGAACATTCCAGCCAACCTCTTTGCGCGACTCCGTAATCACCCGCTCCAACATCACGCGATAATCCTTCCCCGGCAACGTATGCCCCTCCGCCTGATGCGCATCCGACTCGCCCTGATGCCACAACATTGCGCGGAATCCATGCGGCCCCAATTGCTTCATCCGCTCCACCATCCGATCATACAACGTCCCCTCGTTCACCCATTTCCCCTCCGCGTTTTTCTTCAACCCATACGTCCGCGACGGCTCGATCTCCACGACGTCACCCTTGGGCAACCACTGCCGCACGCTCGTCGAACCCTTCCCCACCGGCACAATCCCAATCGGCACGTGATACCTCTCCGCCATCAAATCACCGAACACACACCACGGGCCGCCGCCCTTGCCATCCACGCCCGGCAACGGATCCGCAGCTGGACTCCAGCCTTTCCCATCAAACACCATCACCATCCCCGTCTCGCTTTTCGTTTTCACTTCGCCAAAATTTGTCGAGTTCGACTGGCCGCCGGTCACGAAAACTTCGCCCATGCCTATCGGCGCTACAGCGGCCCCTTCCTCCTTTTTCACCCCATGCGAACTGGCCCTCACGCCAATTTCATACCACGCTCCCGCCGGCACCGTCACATCTTTTTCAAACTTCCCGCCATCGCCAATCGCAGCCGTCACCGGCGCGATCCCCAAATCCCGTGGTGCTTTGTCCATGGACGAAACCGTAATCACCACCGCATCCGCACCGGTATCCGTCACCTTCCCCGCCACATGCACCACCCCTTCCTTCAATGTCTGCCGCTGAAAAATCTGATTCGCCACCGGCGCATCCACTTCCACCCCACCAGCAACCACCGGCCCCGGATACACCGGCAACGTCTGCCCCTCCGCACAACCACTCATCCCCAACACCGCCACCAGCACCAAACCAAATACTCGTTTCATCCGCACACCTTTCAATCAATTCACTGCCCACACTTTATCACCACGCCCCACTCCCGTAAAAACAACGAGTATGCGCATAAACGCTTCCGAAAACTCGCCGGGCACATTTCACCCACAACCTCTCTGTGCGTCTCCGTGTCTCTGTGTCTCTGTGTCTCTGTGACTCTGTAGTGAAAAATCGGTCACCCAATTTACTTTAATGTCACATCCTTCGAATACCCGCCGCTCGCTACCGGCTCCATCCGCAAAACCTCCCCGCCCTTCATCTGCAAAACCAAAAGCCCATTCATCGCACTCTCCACCAACTCCGCATTCTTTCCATCCCGCGTAATCCGCATCGCCGGCACGTTCCACGGGTTGCGAATCCGCAGTTCACCATCCCGCTGTGCTGTCACTTCTACCTCGCCAATCACCCCGCCCTTCATCGAAGAGCTGACGAAAAACCCGCCGCGCTCGAGCAACTTAAATTCCGCATCCCACTCTTTTGGCCAGGCTGGAAAAATCCGAATCACCGAAACCCCGCCCGGCTCGCCCGGGAAATTCGCACACAGCGCTGCTTGAATCGCATCCGCCGCATTTCCGAGCCGCTGCACCGTCGTCGTCTGCACGCCCTCATGGATATCCATGCGATTTGCCAGCACGCCGGTATCGGCCTTGAGAGATTGCTCCGGTACCATTCGCTTCACCATGTCCGCACGACCCAACATCGCCCCCGCCAGCGGCACCTTCGAGAGCACGCCGACTCCGCCGCGCCCCGCGGGCTGCGTAGCGGGTTGCGTTGCCGGCTGAGTCGCCACCGGCCGACTCGTCGCTCCACCCCGCCGCGGCCCACCACGGTTTCCTCCGCGTCGCCGCCCGCCTCCACCACCACCCGGCCGCTGCATTTCATCGAGCGTGGAATTCGCCAGCGTCAAATCCGCCGTCCCCGATTCCAAATCACCCAAATCAAAAAACCACTCCGGCATCGTGTTCCCATCCGGCCCGCCCTTCGCATTCCCCCGCTCCTTATCCGCCGCCTCAGACGATGTCCCGCGCACCCACACCGTATGGGCCTTGGTAAACCAAGTTGCGGGCACCAACTTCGTCGGCAGTGGCGCCAAATGTTCCAGCACCTCCTTCCACTTCCCGCGCAAGTCCGCGTCCACGCCCAATTTCTCCGACGCCTTCACGCCAATCGTAAACATCGCCCGCATCCCCGAAATTTCTTCATCCGTGTCCGTCGCATCCCACACGCCTTCGTTGCTGTTCACGTGATAAATGTGATACACGCCGTCCTTCCCCTTCTTCAAATTCGGAAAATTCCGATAAAACTCCGCCACATCCCGAATCACCGGATACGCCCGCTCCCGCAGCCACGCCTCATCCCCCGTGTACTCATATTCCGTCCAATACTGATACGCGATCTTCGCCCCGCGCGAAAAAATATGCGTCACCGGCCCGTACGGACTCTCGCTCCGCTCCGTCACCTGCCACTTCCCATCCACCCACTTCCCAGGCCCGATCCAATTCCACCGGCTCGAATACGCCAACCGCGCCGCTGCATAATCCCAAAACTTATCCGACACCTCGTCCCACGGCTTTTGCATCAAATACAAAGCGCGCATCTCCGCCGCAATATCCGCCGGCAGCGGGGCAAGGCCATCAAACGAAACGGTCTCGGGAATAAACGCCCCGGCACTCCCCCACTCCTCTTTCGCCGCAACCTCCAGCGACTTCAACATCCCCGAATACATATCAAACATCGGATCCATCAGCTCAAAATGATCCGTCGCAAACAGCACATCATTATAAAGACAACTCTGATTCGCTCCCCAAAACATCGCCCCCCACTCCCGCTTGTCCCCGCCG
>Ga0206973_1096_pt1 | contig 21824 bp, 18 predicted proteins | sample Alteio_BWOrgHeat_83_FD_152927 | JGI IMG/M metagenome (GOLD analysis project Ga0206973, IMG submission 152927) | Enriched cells from forest soil in Barre Woods Harvard Forest LTER site, Petersham, Massachusetts, United States -... | ecosystem: Environmental > Terrestrial > Soil > Temperate forest >...
TTTTTTGCGAATAAGGTGTATCCTGAACAGGCGAAAGGCCAGTTCCTATACCATAATATGTCTGATGCAATGTATCGGGTATTCCACCATCGCAATTAGTGCCCGTGTATAATGCATCATCATAGCGAAGCATATAGTTTCCGGGCTGGAAATCAGTATTGCCTTTCACTAGCACACTATTTCCATGGCAAGTGCCATAATAAAACCCTGTAGGTTTTACCCATGCGCATACTGAAATTGTATTGGACATATTCAAACTTGCACTGTTAGGTATTTCTATATAGTTATCAACACCGTTAAATTGATAAGCACTATTCGCATTACCATAAACATCATTTGTAAAGGTGGCGTTATTAAAGATTGGATTATTTCCATTACCGCTTGCGTCATTGGCATTGCCATTGAATGGATAATAAGCCATCAGTCCTTTACTTAAATCAACCTGTGAAAATGATTTCAATGAGAACAGGGTAAAGAATACAAGGGTTATAAGATAAAACCAACACTTCATAAACAATTAACGTTGCTGTTGCAGCGAGCAAATTAAAGCATAATCAACCAAATCAAAAAACCGGTCTTCTCAAATATTTCGGATTATAATTACCATCCTCTGTTCATATCCCAATTCTCAAACTCCTTAGCTACGGCAGTTAAGAATGAAGCGCCCAAACTACCATCAACAATTCGATGATCATAACTCAGCGATAAATACATCATGTGTCGTATTCCAATTGTATCGCCTTGTGCTGTTTCAATTACAACTGGCCTTTTTTTGATTGCACCTACCGCAAGAATTGCAACCTGTGGCTGATTAATGATCGGTGTTCCCATCAAACTGCCAAATGTTCCAACGTTGGTAAGCGTGAACGTTCCTTCCAAAGTATCATCGGGTTTCAATTTGTTATTGCGTGCGGCATCTGCAAGATTGTTCACTTTTTTACTCAAGCCAACCAAATTTAATTCATCAGCATTTTTGATTACAGGAACAATCAAATTACCACTTGGTAATGCTGTTGCCATTCCGATATTCAAATCTTTCTTTACAATAATTCTGTCGCCATCAACAGAACTGTTTATCATCGGGTAGCGCTTCATCACCCTCACCAAACAATCAATAAAAATTGGAGTGAACGTAATTTTTGTGTTGTTCTGTTTTTCAAAATCTTTTTTAATTTTCTCACGCCACAAAACCATATTTGTTACATCTGCTTCTGCAAAACTTGTTACGTGAGCACTTGTTTGTTTGCTGTTCACCATATGTTTCGCAATCAACTTGCGCATGCGATCCATTTCAATTATCTCAACATTACCTTCATATTCCTTCGGTAATTCTTCTGCATATACTTCTTCAACAGGCGTCTGCCGTACAGCAACAGAAGCATTCTGCTGTCTTACGTTTGATGGTTCGTTCTTCACGTTGCTCACCTGAGGTGTGCTGCTTCTGTTCGCTACATAATGCAGAATATCTTTCTTCGTAACCCTTCCTTCGTTGCCTGTGCCGGAAATGTTTTCCAGTTCCGTCATGCTTATGCCTTCGCTATTGGCAATGTTCATTACCAATGGAGAATAAAAACGATTCACTTTAAATGCACCATTTGTAGGTTGTGTATGATGCACCGGCGCGTACGGGATTCCCTGCTCATCTATCTCTTCTGCTCCTTCTTCATGCACATCGCCAACCGGTGCCGGCACAAATGTTCCGTTATCTCCGTTAGATGCATCCGCATTTGTTTCAATTTTTGCAATCACACTTCCAATTGGCACCACATCATTTTCTTTAAATAAAATTTCAGCAATTCTTCCTGCTGTAATGCTGGGCACTTCGCTGTCAACTTTATCGGTAGCAATGTCCAGCACAGTCTCATCCTGCTGCACCATATCACCCGGGTTTTTATGCCATTTTAAAATGGTTGCTTCCATTATACTTTCGCCAAGTTTCGGCATCACCAGATCTACAATTGCCATAATTATTTTTTTATGTTTTGTTTGGGGCTACCAGCTATCGAACAACTTTCAGCTTCAGTCCGGGTTTTCCGTTACAAGTCCGGCACAAGCCAACACACAAAATTTTCACCGTGCTTTTCACTTCAAATGAGTGAAGCGAATTCATGAACACAATTTAAAAACAAATATGAAGTTCATAATCCCGCAGCCCGTAAGCAAATTAATATCAGCGGCGTTATTCAATTTTTCTATAGCCACAATCGTTTCGCACCAAAGGTAATTGAAACAGGTTAACTATCATTCTTTACAAACATGCACAACAAATACAAAGCATTTACAGAAGTTAATTCAATGTTTCTTTTCCTGTCAAACCTGAAATGCATTTTCTTCGTTTCAACTCTTTCAACATTGCCAACGGCCATCCAAACAGTGCCTACAGGTTTTTCTTCCGAGCCTCCGCCCGGACCCATGATTCCTGATACCGCTACAGCATAATCTGTTCGCATTACATTCAAAACACCTTTCAACATTTGCTTTACCGTTTCTTCACTTACTGCTCCAACAGATGCAAGCGTTTCATTGCTCACATGCAATACATTTTCTTTTATGCTGTTATCATAACTCACCACACTTCCTTTAAAATAATCCGAAGAACCAGCTACAGATGTTATGAGATGTGCAATATATCCACCCGTGCAACTTTCAGCCGTAGTTACTGTTTTATTTTTTTCTTTCAGAAACCTCCCCAATAAAATTTCGAACGGAATATCTTCATCAACAGCAAGCACATCTTTTACCTCATTTTTTAAAATGCTGAAAACTTCGTCCAGCTTTTTTTCAGTTGATTCTTTTTCGCCCTGCGCTGTTAATCGTAAGCGCACCATTCCGTAATTAGGCAAATAAGCAAGCCTGATGTTTTGCGGCAGACTGCTTTCAAAATTTTTTATGCGTTCTGCCAAAAAACTTTCACCAATACCAACAGTAAGCAATGTCCTGTGACCAATATAAGGTAACGCAAATCGTTGCTTCAGCAAGGGCAAAACATGTTTCTCCATGATAAATTTCATCTCATGCGGAACGCCGGGCATGCTTATAAATATCTTCCCGTTTTTTTCAAACAACATTCCCGGCGCTGTACCAACATAATTCTTTAAAACAGTTGCCACATCAGGCACTTCAGCCTGCTTCCTGTTTGAATCAAGCAAAGGCATCGGTCTTTTAAAAACATGCCCGAATAAATAGGTTACATGCTCCAGTGTTTCTTCATGCATTACCATTTTACCACCAAAATATTTGCATAATAAAGGCTTTGTAATATCGTCTGCGGTTGGTCCTAATCCACCTGTAATCAGTATTACATCTGATGCTGCATTTTCATCGTCCAATGCCTGCCATATTTCATTTTCAACATCACCAACTGCTACTCTCCTGTGCACCCATGCACCAATTTCATTTAGCTGCTGCGCCATCCACGCGCTGTTGGTATCTATTACCTGGCCAATTAAAAGTTCATCGCCGATTGTTATTATTGAAACTTTAATATTCTCCATAAAAAATAAAGCAGCAAATTTATAAAGCAACTGTCTTTTAAACATGAAACTAATTTTGCTGGCTGTATCACTTTCACTTTTTATTTATACGCAGGCGCAATACACAGCACCAAGAATAGAAGCTTCTTTTGCTCCCGGTTTGTTTTTTGAACAATTGAGTAATGATGCATTAGTTCCACCCGACCATGCTAACAGCAGCCGCCTCGGAGATGTTGTTTCTTTTGCTATGCAGTATGCTGCGCCATTAAAAAATGAACGGTTTACTTTAAAAGCGGGCCTTGGTTTTAGCCAGCGGCATTACAGTATAAATAAATACAGTTTTGGAGAATTTATATCGAGTATTTTTCTGTTTGATTCTCCTTACCACGGCGATACATTTAACCTGAGTTATGTGCGTTTCACCAACAATTATTTCCAGGTGCCGCTTTCAGGTTCTTACACGCTTACAAGGCCACGCCATAATTTTCAGTTGGCAATAGGCTTAAATCTTCGTTCAGATTTTTTAATTGGCAGAAAGGCAGAAGTGGTATTTGATTCAGCCTATAAAATTCCTCAGCCCGGCGATATTCAAAGTGCAAAACAGGTGTACACGCGCAATGCATCAACTTTTGTTTTTACAGCAGAGCCTTATATTGAAGCATCTTTTTCAGTTCACAAAAATTTAGGGTTGCTTTTTCAATTCATGCCGCTTTCTTATTATTCAACACCGCTTGATAAACGCTTAACTGTTACAACCGTTGAGTTTTTTAGTTTTAAATTTGGCGCGTTCTATAGCTTTAAATAAAAAAGAATGCGCAATTTTTTTCTGCTTGTTTTTATTGCCTGTTTTTTCAATACTTCCGCACAAACTGTTTCTCAAAAAATAAATAATGCACTGAATACTTTTTTGAAAGACGAACAGCTTAAACATGCAATAGCAGGCTTGTATGTTACCGATGAAAATGGCAATAAAGTTTTTGCTCTGAATGAACAATATGGATTGGCGCCTGCAAGCACGCAAAAAGTTTTTACTTCAATTGCTGCCTTAAGTTTACTGGGAAAAGATTTTACTTACAAAACAGAAATTGGTTACAACGGAAATATCAGCAACAACCTTTTAAACGGAGATGTAATTATTAAAGGTTACGGCGACCCGACATTTGGCAGCTGGCGATACAGTAAAACACAACCTGATTCTGTTTTAAATTTTATAGTTACTGCAATTAAAAATTCAGGTATTCAAAAAATTAATGGTAATATTATTTTGAATGATGGCGTATTCAGTTATCAGCCAACACCCGGTGGTTATATCTGGGAAGATATGGGCAATTATTATGGCAGCGGAAGCTGGGCAATTAACTGGCGGGAAAATCAATATGACCTGGTATTAAAACCCGGCAAAAATATTGGCGACACATCAACCGTTATAAAAACAAATCCAACCTTATCAATTCATGATTACAGCAACTTTATAACCACAGCTGATGAAAATTCGGGAGATAATACTATTCTTTACTTACCTCCTTATGGCAGCAGTGCTTTTGCAGAAGGAACCATTCCAAAAGGTGTTAAAGACTTTACTGTTTCAGGGGCGGTTGCTTACGCAGCAGACCAATTTAAAACAGAGCTTGATTCTTCGCTTAAAAAAAACAGCATCACTGTATCGGGAGATATTAGTACAGGCGCTTCGCTTGAAAAGCAGCGTATAAAAATTCCTTCCGCTCAACAAAACATCGCAACATATACTTCTCCAACACTTGACAGCATTGTTTATTGGTTCCTGCAAAAAAGCATTAATCTTTATGGTGAATGTTTATTAAAAACCATCGCTTATCAAAAAGATGGATTCGGTTCAACAGATATTGGTGTAAATGAGATAAAAAAATTCTGGCAACAAAACGGTGTTGATTCATCATCACTAAATATTTCAGATGGCAGCGGGCTTTCACCGCAAAACCGTGTAACTACTTATGCATTGGTAAATGCTTTATTGTATGCAGAAAAACAAAACTGGTTTCAAAGTTTTTACAATGCATTGCCTGTTAGCAATAACATGAAATTAAAAAGCGGAACTATCAGCGGAGTAAGATGTTTTGCAGGTTATTATACCGCAGCCAGTGGTAAAAAATATGTACTTGCAATTATGGTTAATAATTATGATGCAGATAAAGGCAGTATAACACCAAAAATTTTTAAAGTGCTTGATGCATTGAAGTAATTAAAACTTTACTCCTTTGTATAATTCAGGAATGGCAAGCTGAAAGTTTATGGGTTCTATTATAAGGAGATCATTTATTGAATTGAATTCTTCAAATATCCATTTGCCTTGTTCCTTTCCTGTAATAATTTTTATGTTGATGGTGCACGAATCAATGATGATATAGCGACCAGGAAGTCATTTTTTACGCTTTGATTTTCCCTTATCTCTTACTTACACAACTTACCGTACAGGTTGGCATCGCTCAAAAGATGCCAACCTGTTTTTTTACATAATCTTTTATAAAAAAATTACTGTGCCGGATAAAGTGGTATACTTATACCTGCAAGCTCATTTGGTCGGTCGTTGTTCGGTAGTTGTTCGGTCTACTGGACCGAACAAGTACCGTATAAATAACGATGATAGAATATCGAAATATACTAACAGGACGGATAGTAAATACCTGTGGAAATACAATAAAGCGTTCGTATATTTATCCGGTTACCGGATGCATATCCATTAATATATTGCTTTACCGGTCAAGGGCTGGTTATATACACTACCTCTTATATTCCTGTTGAATCTTAGGACGAACCACGCAGTAAATACCAAGGATGTATCAAGGAAGTACCAAGGATATACCAGGGAAGGGTCAACCACTATAAAACTTCACCTGTATATATAAGTTCCCGGAACTTTTTCTTATCCCGGGTTCACGTAATTTAATTATCAGAAATATTTTGCCAGGGCGCTTTGCAGATCCGGCGGAATGTTTACACGTTTCCAGTTTTGTTTTTGCAGGAAATAAAGCACTACCCTGCCGGCAGCAAGAATTTTATTCTCTTCATTAAAAACATCCTGGAAAAATTCTATGTGATAAGATGTTGGCAATGCACGCACCTGCGTTTGTATAGTAAGCAGCTCATCATAAGTTGCAGGACGGAGAAAACGTGTGTGCAATTCAACCACAGGCATAATCACACCTTCATCTTCCATTTGTTTATATGTAAAACCCAGGGCACGTATGCTTTCTACGCGGCCAATTTCAAAATACTGAGCATAGTTGCCGTAATACACAACATTCATCTGGTCTGTTTCTGCATAGCGCACACGTATTTGTGTTGTTGACTGGTACATGTATGATCAAAATTAAACAACTACTTATTTATCATTCCGTCAATACTTATTTTTCCGGGGCCGCAAAAAAGCAACGTAACAAAAGCACCAAGATATACTAAAGCAAGTTCAGATTCTATAATAGATTTTCCCGCATCAGCGCCAAAAATACCAACAAGCATCATTATAATTAATGGAATTACTGCAAGCCTTGTAAACAATCCAAGCACAACAAATAATGCACAAAGTACTTCTGCAAAAATGGAAAGTATCAGCGAAGTTTTTGTGCCAAGTCCAAGAAAATTATAGAACTGAGGTTGTATGGTTGAAAAGTTTATCATTTTAGAATAGCCATGCTTAACAATTATCAGTAATCCAAATACAATTCTTAAAAACAACATGGAAAAATTAAAAGCTGCTGCACTGTATTTTATTGAAAGAATTCTTTTCACGCCTGTTTTTGTTTTAGTTATTATTAGTTTGTTTGAAGGATTATTACATACTAAAATAATGCCTCTTTTAAATCAACCATCATCAGGCAAAAATAAAATTCCTGAATGTTTATCCACAACTAAAACACACATTGTTTGCTTTACTTTTTCTGCACACTACCTTTAGGCGGTTTTACTTTTATTTAAGAAAGTATTTAAAATATTTACGAGTACACATCGTTGAGTTAATTTATGCAATACAAAAAGTTGGCAGCTTTATTTTATCTTCTTTTACTGTTTGATTTTTTATGCGCACAATCAACAAAAATTTATAACGATCCTGATGCTGAGTTTAAAGAAGCAAAAGAATTATTTCAACAACAGAAATTCAGCCTGGCTTATCCACAATTTGAAAAATTATATTTAGACAATACAAGACAAAGCAACATCCCGATAAGTGTGCAAACAGAAGCAAAATATTATGCCATTGTTTGCCGGTTGCAGCTGAACGATATAACTGCGGTTAATGAAGCAAGAGATTTTATTACGCTTGAACACAATGCACCGCGTATAGAAATGATGTGCTACCAGTTAAGCGAGTATTATTACAGGCATGGAAATTTTTCAGATGCGGTCGGCTATTATGAAAAAAGCAATCCTGCTAACCTGAGTAACACAGAAATAGCAAACATGAAATTTCATGAAGGTTACAGCTATTTTGCCATGCAGCGTTTTGAAGATGCAAAACCTTTTTTTGAAACTGTTGCTCAAATTCAATCTGACTCTGATTATTATGATGCCAATTATTATTACGGATACATTGCCTTTGCCAATAAAGATTATACGCAGGCTTTAAACTCTTTTAAGATAATAGAAAAGCAACCGAAGTATCAGCCAATCATTCCATATTACATTGCCGAGATATATTACTACCGCGGAGAAAAAGATGAAGCGTTAGCGTACGCTGAAAGTGTTTTACAAAGCGGTAATCAATATTACGATCTGCAATTGCGCGAACTGGTTGGTCATATTTATTTTGAGAAGGGAAAATACAAACAGGCTTTGCCTTATCTCGAAAAATATGTTGCGAATACACCAAAGGTTAGTCGTGAAGATCTGTATGAATTATCTTATTGTTATTATGATGGGCAGCAGTTTAAAAAAGCAAGTGATGGTTTTAAAGAATTGGGTGGAAAGCAAGATACGATTGCGCAAAACAGTATGTATTTGCTGGGCGATTCTTATTTAAAACTCGGCAATAAAGCCGGCGCAAGAAATGCTTTTTTGTTTTGTTCTTTGAATAGTTCTGATGCGCAACAGAAAGAAATATCCAAATTCAATTATGCAAAGCTTTCGGTTGAGTTGGGTTATACTGATGTTGCTTTGAATGAATTGAAAAGCTTTATTACAACTTATCCCAATTCGCAATACAGCAACGAAGCAAAAGAATTACTGGTTAATGTTTTATCCAACACCAACAATTATGCAGATGCGCTTAACCTGATTGAATCAATTCACTCGCAAAGCGACATTGTAAAGAAAGCTTATCCTAAAATTTTATACGGAAGAGCTGTCGAGTTGATAAATGACCAACAGATTATTCAGGCTGATGAATTGCTCAATAAGCTTTTTGCAACAGATTATAATGATGCTTATAAAAGCCTTGCCAATTTTTGGAAAGGTGAAATTGCCTACAGGCTTAACAATTACGATTCTTCAGTTTATTATATTCAACAATATTTAAAAGCCCCGGTTTCGAATGGTGAAGTAAGTCAGTTGCACGCACAATACACGTTAGGTTATGCGTATTTGCGTGAACAGGATTATACGGATGCATTGCGTAGTTTTCAACAGGTTGCGACAACTATAAGCAGCAGTTCGCAGGCATTGCAGGTTGATGCTTACCTGCGCGAAGCCGATTGTTATTTTATGCAAAAGCAACTGAGCAAAGCATTGCAGATGTATCAATCGGTTATAGATAATCAATTATCATCTGCAGATTATGCTTTATATCAACAGGCGGTTATTGCGGGTGCCAATGAACAGATTGCACAAAAGGTTTCTTTGTTGCAATCCATACAAAACCGTTATCCGTCTTCCTCATTAATTGCAGATGCAAACATGGAAGTGGCCAACACTTATCTCGCGAGTGAACAATATGATGCTGCTATCAAACCATTGAACACAATTCTTACAAGTAAAAATTCGGATGCATTCAAGCCGCAGGCTTATTTGAAATTAGGTGTGAGTTATTATAATTTAAAAGACAATCAAAGCGCACTCAACAATTTTCAAAAGCTTATTTCAACTTATCCTAATGCACCTGAAAGTGATGAAGCGGTAGATTATGCGCGCGATATTTTTATCAGCATGCAACGGCCTGATGATTTTGTTTCATTCATGCAAAAAAGTGGTAAGCCGGTTAGTTATTCAGAACAGGATTCATTAAGTTTTATCTCTGCTCAAACAGCATATAACAATCATTCTTACAGCAGTGCATTGCAGGGTTTCAATAATTACTTAACAAAATTTCCCAACGGAAAATATTTTATTGAAGCCAATTATATGTCTGCTGATATTTATAATACCAACAAAGATTTTCCACACGCGCTTAATTATTATAAAACAATAACGCAAAATGCGCCCAACAGTTATGCAGAGCAAAGTGTATTGCAGGCTGCCCGTATTGCTTATTTTGAATTGAAAGATTATAAACAGGCAGAACAATATTTTGTGCAGCTAAAATCTCTTGCAACCACACCTGAAAATAAACTGGAAAGCGAACGTGGGTTGTTGCGTTGTCAATATAAGCTTGATGAAATTGCAGATGCTTTGCCGAATGCACAAGACCTGTTGCAACAAAAAGATATTGCTTCAGATGATAAAGCGATGGCAAGCCTTATCATCGCGAAAAATTATCAAAACAATAATCAGCTTAATGAAGCCAGCGATGCGTACAAAACTGTTGTGGCAACAGGAAAAAGTGAATATTCTGCAGAGGCGCGCTATCACATTGCAGAAATTTTATTGCAGCAAAATAATTTAAAGGAAGCAGAAAAAGCAGGCTTTGATGTAATAAACAAAGCAGGCAGTTACGATTACTGGATAACAAAAGCGTACATTCTTTTAGGCGATGTATATCTTAAAGAACAGGATTATTTTAATGCTGAAGCAACGTTACGCAGCGTTGTGCAAAATGCAACCGATGCGCAGCTAAAACAGCAAGCTCAGCAAAAATTGAATGAGGTACTTGCAGAAAAAGATAAGAACAGTAAAGTGGTTCAACAGTAATTAAAACCTGAAAGCATTATTTAAAATGAAACAAGCAATTGCATTTATACTTTTCATATTTACAGCACAGTTTTCTTTTGCGCAGCGAACAAAACACAAAAACACAAAGCCACCACAAAAGCAAACCGAAAAAACTTCGTCATCTGATACGGCGCTGCCGCCAAGAACAGTTGTTGTTACTTCTGCATTTACGCCGGTTTTAAAACAAACTTCAAAGATCAGTTTTAACGGTGCAACACCATTGCCTGATTCTGTTCGCCCAAAGCTTGATTATGATATTCCTGTGCAAAATCTTTCATTCAGTTATCGTTCACCTGCGTTAAAAGCGATGGCTGAAAATATTGATTCAACATCACATTGGAACAATTCAAATTTTTTAAAGCTTGGCTTTGGAAATTATACAACGCCATATGCACAGGCAGGTTTGTCTTTTGGTGATGGTGTGAACTCAGTTGTTAATCTGAACGGAAAGTTCATCTCATCAAAAGGTCCGTTGCCATTCCAGGATTACAGCAAGCTCCATTTGGAAGGCATCGGTATTTTTTCATCTCCTGAAAATAAAAATGAATGGACTGCAAACGCTGCGTTTGATAAGAACACGCAATATTTATACGGCTTTCAACCTGATACTTTAAAGTTTTCAAAAGATGACCTGAGGCAAAATTTTACAGATTTCCAGGCAAAGGTTGGATTGCGCAACAAAACAGAAAATGCTTTTGGAATTGATTATAATCCTTCAGCAGGTTTTGACCTTTTTGGTGATAATAATAATGGCAAAGAAAACACATTCATGTTTGATGCACCTGTTACAAAAGCAATAACACGCATACTTGATCTTGATGTTGGCATAAGCGGAAGTTTTAGTCAATTTAAAGGAGATACAACAAATATCAAAAACACAATTTTTTATGTAAGTCCGGCGCTTGCATTTAAAACACCAAACACAAAAATTGTTGCAGGCTTAACACCTTCGTGGAGCAATAGTTCTTTTTTATTGCTGCCTAATTTTACAGCAGATATTAAACTGAATGAAGAGAAGTTTATTCTGCAGGCAGGCTTTATCGGCTATTATAACAAAAACACGTATGAATCGTTGTCAAACTTCAATCCTTTTATACAACAGCCAACGGTGTTGCTTAATTCATTAGTGAAAGAATTTTATGGCGGGTTTAAGGGAAGTGCCGGCGACCATTTTACATACAATGCAAGATTATCATTCTTAAAAATTACCAATCAGCCTTTATTTGTAAATGATACCATAACGGGCAGATCTTTTGGAACAGTGTATGAACCTACATTGGATGATTTGCGCGCGCATGGAGAAATTGGTTATACATCAGGCGAACAATTTTCATTGCTTGCAGGCGTAACATTTAATAAATACAGCAGCTTAAGTGTGAATGATGCAGCATATGGTTTGTTGCCGATGGAATTTAACGGTTCGTTCCGTTACCAGGCTATAAAAGATCTGTTGCTTAAAGCTGATGTTTATTTCTGGGATGGAACAAATTATCGTGGTAAAGACCTGCAGACGTATAAACTTGATCCTGGTTTTGATTTGAACATGGGCGCTGAGTTTTCTTTCCTGCCACAATGGAAAGCATGGCTGCAATTCAACAATGTTTTTAATAATAAATACCAGCGCTGGAACCAGTATCCTGTTCTTGGTTTTAATATGTTGCTCGGAGTTGTATATTCGTTCGGCGATTCAAAAACGAAATAATGTATAACGAGGTTAATAAATTTTTTGCTTTATATCATCATCTTGTTTTGCCGGGTATTGGAAAATTTAGTGTTGAAACAAAGGCTGCACAAATTGATTTTGCCAGCCGTAACATTGCATCAGCCCAAAGCAAAATTATATTTAGCAATGAAAAATTACAACCTGAAAAAAAATTCTACAGCTTTCTTGCCAATGAATTAAACATTAATGAAGAACAGGCAATTATTTCTTTTGCAATCTTCATTTCTGAAATAAAGGATGAGCTTGATGCAGATAAACCCGTTTACTTTAAAGGCATAGGAACATTAGTGAAAGAAAAAACACGTACAATATCATTTCAGCCTGAAACATTACCTGTATTTTTTCCTGTGATAACTGCTGAAAAAATAATCCGCAAAAATGTTGGCCATACAGTATTGGTGGGTGAAGAAGAAAAAACTTCTGATGAAATGCATGCTGCTTTACTTCAACCGAACACAATACAAAAAGAAAGATGGTGGATTGCCGCTGTTATACTTGCAGTAATTGGCATTACAACAATTGCATCTTATTATCTAACGCATAAGTAATGCAACATAGAAAAGGAAACTGAAGCTGCGCAATGCTATGCAGTACAAGTGTTGCGCAACGATGTTTAACCGGAGTTCATTCGCCGGTAACCAAAAAAAATAATTCAAACAGCTTAAAACTTTATCTTATTAAAAACATTGTTATTACAGATGCACAAGCCTCTGTTTTAAAATTATGTGAATATAAATGTAAACGCCAATCAATTACACATTTTCGTACGTTTGCCGCTCTTAAAATACATGCATGAAGAAAATAAACTGGAGTAAGGTTACATCCCATCTTATAGCGATTGCCATTTTTTTACTCGTTGCAATTATTTATTGCAAGCCTGCATTGCAAGGCAAAGTTTTGCAACAGGGTGATATAATTCACTGGAAAGGAATGGCGCAAAATTCTTTTAAGTATAAAGAAACACACGGGCATCTTCCTTTATGGACGAATGGCATGTTTAGTGGTATGCCTGCTTATCAAATTGCGATGGATCCCAAAAACCCATTAAATCTTATTTACCTGCATAAAGCTTTTTCCTTGTTTTTGTTGAAGCCAGTTGTTTTCTTTTTTCTTCTGTGTATAGGATTTTACTTTTTAAGCCAGGTTTATAAAGTCAATTATAAAATAGGTATAATGGGCGCGCTCGCATATGCATATGCATCGTTCAGTTCTATATTAATTGTTGCAGGTCATGAAACGCAGGTATTGGCAATGGCGTACATGCCTGCATTGTTAGCCTCAGTATTATTGGTGTATCAAAAAAGATATTTAATTGGAGGCGCCTTAACAGCTTTGCTTACCGCTTTATTTGTTGCAATGAATCACTTGCAAGTGACATATTATTTTTTAATCGTTGCCGGGATAATGACAATCTGTTATTTAATTGAATGGATACGCGCAAAGGATTATAAGCATATTGTTAAAGCCATGGCTATTGTTGCTATAACAGGACTGATTGGTGTTGCTTCAAATGCTGTAATACTTGCAACAACTTATGATTTTTCGAAAGCAACCATGCGCAACGGTGTGCTTAATTTGGATTCAACAAAAAGCAGCACTGAAAAAACCACAGGCTTGCCTATTGATTATGCGTTTCAATGGAGCTTTCAAAAGTCAGAAGTGCTTTCAATTTTAGTTCCGAATATTTATGGCGGTGTTTCCGGTGGAGATAATGGCCTTGATAAAGATTCTCATTTTGCAAAGTTGGCTACTCAGAACGGAGTACCTGAAGACCAGGCTGCACAATTTGCATCAAGCATGCCTGCCTATTGGGGCGAACAACCATTTACATCCGGACCCGTTTATTTTGGCGCGATCATTTGTTTTTTGTTTTTATTCGGAATGATCTATTTAAAGCGAAAAGATAAATGGTGGATGTTAATAGCAAGTGTGTTGGCCATTATGATGAGCTGGGGAAGGTTTTTTCCCGAGTTCAATGATTTTCTTTTCAATCATCTTCCAATGTATAATAAGTTCAGGGTTCCAACCTATACACTTATTATTCCGCAGTTACTGTTTCCGCTGCTTTCGGTATTAGCGTTGCATCAACTATTTTTTGTTGAAACTGATAAAGCTTATGTATGGAAGAAATTAAAAATTGCGGGCATCGTTATGGCAGGCATTTTTTTAATTGCAGCGATGCTGTATTCAAGCTTTACTTATGAAGGATCAGGCGATAGTACTGTTATAAGTGAGCTTGCTCAAATGACAGGTGGTAATAAAGATGTAGCAAACAATTTTTATAATGCATTAAAGCAAGACAGGCAATCTTTGTTTGGAAGTGATCTTATCCGTTCACTGGTTTTTGCCGGCCTTGCATTTGTTTGTCTTTGGGCGTTTGTAAAAGATAAAGTTAAAAGCTCTTACCTGCTGATTGCTTTATTATTGTTAAGCTCAATAGATGTTCTTGCTGAAGGAAGAAGATATTTAAGTGATGACAAATTTCAAACAGAAGAAGACCAGGAGTCACAAAATTTTTCTCCCTCAGCAGTTGACCAACAAATACTGCAGGATACCGGATATTATCGTGTATTAAATTTAGCTACAGACACATATAATGATGCAATGACATCATACTTTCATAATTCAATCGGTGGTTATAATCCTGCTAAGCTTGCCATTTACCAGGATTTAATTACATATCAGTTAAGCGGTAAACTAAACATTAATGTGTTGAATATGCTTAACACAAAATATGTAATTATAAAAGGTCAGCAGGGAGATGTTGTGCAACAAAATCCCGACAATCTTGGGGCATGCTGGTTTGCAAAACAAGTTGTTTTTGTAAAAGATGATGCGGCAGCAATGCGTGCGTTAGATAATAACAAACCTGCTGACAGTGCTATTGTTGAAGAATCAGAAAAAAGTAAAATTCCATTTACATCAAGTGCAGACAGCACTGCTAAAATTCGATTAATAAAAAATGACAATGATGTAATAACTTATCAAAGTGAAAGCAACACCAACCAGTTTGCAGTATTCAGTGAAATATATTATGATCGGGGCTGGCATGCATACGTTGATAATAAAGAAATACCGATAGTGAGAACGGATTATGCTTTACGCGGGCTCGCTGTTCCTGCAGGTAAACATGATATAAGGTTTGAGTTTAAGCCAACATCATTTTACGATAGCCAGACAATCGAAATTATAGCATCCGCAATAGTTTGGTTATTATTGATTGCAACTGCATTCATAGTTGTAAAACGAAAATCAACACAAACCATATAAAAGAAAAGTCTCCCGAAATATCGGGAGACTTAATTTTATTTTGTTTACAATAAACTGCTTATTTTTTCTTTGCAGCTTTCTTTGCAGCTTTAGGAGCAGCTTTTTTAGGAGCGGCTTTCTTTGCAGCTTTAGGAGCAGCTTTTTTAGGAGCGGCTTTCTTTGCAGCTTTTTTTGCTGTTGCCATAGTTTGAAATTTTAATGGTTAGTAAAATAATTGTACTAAAGTATAAACTTTATACTAAACACCAAAAAAATAAATGATATAAAGTGGATAACATCTTTATATCATTTAAAACATCAACAGTAAAAAATAATAAGATTAAGCTTCTGCCGGAGATACTATTGAAATAGTAGTTCTGTTCAATCTTGTTTTTTTGAATTCAACTACACCATCAGTTAGTGCAAACAAAGTGAAGTCTTTTCCAACACCAACATTTTTTCCAGGATGATAAGTTGTTCCTCTTTGACGAACAATTATATTTCCTGCAATTGCAGGTTGGCCACCATAAATTTTTACACCTAATCTTTTACTTTGAGAATCGCGGCCGTTCTTTACACTGCCTTCGCCTTTTTTATGTGCCATAATTTTTTATTTTGAAAATTTATAAATCTTGAAATAGTAAAACTATCATTTCAAAATTTTAAGCTATGCTTTCAATTTTAATTTGTGTGTACTGTGTTCTGTGACCACGTTTCTTGCGGAAACCTTTTCTTCTTTTCATTTTAAAAGCAATTACTTTATTGCCTTTCACTAATTCATTTACGATCTCAGCTTTAACAGTTGCTTTTGCATCTTTGCCAGCAGAAAGTTTTCCATCAGCATCTACCAATAAAATATCAGAGAACTCTACTTTGTCACCACTTTTGCCTGCAATATGAGGCACATACAAGCTTTGCCCTTCCTGCACTTTGAACTGCTGTCCTGCAATTTTTACAATAGCAAACATAATTTTTAAAATTTGGACGGCAAAGGTAATGGTTGAATCAATATTAATGAAAAGAAATTTGCAAATATTGTTTTAACTATTTGCTTTGCGACTTTTTAAAACTGGATAATAATTTTGTCACTTAGCGTTTGCAATATGTATTTAAAATCCTTGTTTGCCCGTCCTTTTGCTAATTATATTTATAATAAGACAAAAAAATGGATGGAGACGGCAGTTGAAGATCAGGAAAAATGGATGAAATTGCTGGTTAAAACAGCTAAACAAACTGAGTTTGGTAAAGATCATAATTTTGAAAGCATCGAATCTTATGAAAATTTTAAGGACCAGGTTCCTGTTCGCGATTATGAACAATTCAAGCCTTACATAGAAAAAATTAAAAGCGGCAAAGAGAATGTGCTTTGGAAAGGGAAACCGCTATATCTCGCAAAGACAAGTGGCACAACAAGCGGTGTAAAATATATTCCGATAACAAAAGATTCGATTCCCAATCATATAGATACTGCAAGAAATGCATTGTTGTGTTATATGGCACAAACAGGCAATTCGTCATTCGCCAATGGCAAGCTTATTTTTTTAAGTGGCTCTCCTGAGTTGGAACGTATTGGCGGCGTTCCCACAGGACGCTTAAGCGGAATCGTAAATCACCATGTGCCGCGTTATTTAAGAAGTAATCAATTGCCTTCTTATGAAACAAACTGTATTGAAGATTGGGAAACAAAACTGGATGCAATAGTTAAAGAAACCATCAACCAGGATATGACATTGATAAGTGGTATTCCGCCATGGATGCAAATGTATTTTGACAGGTTGATGGAAGTTTCAGGAAAAAAGGTAGGCGAATTGTTTAAAAATTTATCAGTGCTTGTTTATGGTGGTGTAAATTTTGAACCATACCGCAACCGCATTTTTGAAAGCATTGGCCGAAAAGTAGATCCGGTTGAACTCTTTCCTGCAAGTGAAGGCTTTTTTGCTTTCCAGGATAGTCAGAATGATGAAGGCTTATTATTAAATACTGATTCAGGGATTTTTTATGAATTCATTCCGGCAAATGAGATTCATAAACCTAATCCGCAACGTTTGATGTTGAAAGATGTGAAGGTTAATGAAAACTATGCACTCGTAGTAAGCAACAATGCGGGTTTATGGAGTTATAATGTTGGCGACACTATAAAATTTGTAAGCACAAATCCTTACAGGTTAATTGTTACAGGCAGAACCAAACATTTTATTTCTGCCTTTGGTGAACATGTTATTGGTGAAGAAGTGGAATCTGCTATTACAAAAGCTGCCGATAAACTGGGTGTGCACGTTGTGGAATTTACAGTGGCCCCGTATGTTGCACAGAAAGATGGCAAAAGCTATCATGAATGGTTCATTGAATTTGAAAACACTCCCAAAAACATAGAACGCTTTGCAAAAGAGATTGATAATAATCTCAGGGAAAAAAATATTTATTATGATGACCTCATTACCGGCAATATTCTGCAAACACTTAGAATAGTTCCGATGCGCAAAAATGGTTTTGTAGATTATATGAAATCAATCGGCAAGTTGGGCGGGCAAAATAAATTGCCAAGATTAAGCAATGAAAGAGCAATTGCTTCCGCTTTATATAATTATCAATTACAGAATTAATATTCTCTGTTAAAAAAGGCATCTTCAAATAAAAAATTCAGCTACGTTGTTATAACAGAAGCACGTTTATTAATTCAGTTATCTTTACCCAAATTCAAGGCCCGCAATTATGGTTAAACGCATTGCAATTTTTGGTTCAACAGGTTCAATAGGAAAACAAACTTTAGAAGTTATTGCTGAACATAAAGACAAATTTTCAGCAGAAGTATTAACAGCTTATACTAATGAAAAATTATTGATAGAGCAGGCGCTTAAATTCAATCCCAACATTGTTGTAATTGCAGATGAAAAAAAATACGAGGTTTTAAAAGATGCGCTTTCAAATACGCAAATAAAAGTTTTTGCGGGTGAAAAAGCATTGAATGAAGTGGCATTGATGAATTGTTATGATATTATGATCGCTGCAATTGTAGGGTACGCCGGATTTCAGCCAACACTTAATGCAATTGAAACAGGCAAAACCGTTGGCCTCGCCAATAAAGAAACATTGGTTGTTGCCGGTGATATTGTAATGCAGAAAGCTTTTGAAAAAAAGGTTGCGATTATTCCTGTTGACAGTGAACATTCAGCCATATTTCAATGCCTTGTTGGTGAAGGAAGAAATAAAATTGAAAAAGTTATTCTTACCGCAAGCGGCGGACCTTTTTTAGGCAAGAAGCCAAACTTTTTGGTTAATGTAAAACGCGATCATGCTTTACAACATCCAAACTGGAGCATGGGCGCAAAGATCACTATTGATTCTGCAACGCTGATGAATAAAGGCCTTGAAATGATTGAGGCGAAATGGTTGTTTAGTCTTCAGCCGCAACAGATACAGGTTGTCATTCATCCGCAAAGCATAATACACAGCATGGTGCAGTTTGAAGATGGCAGCATTAAAGCGCAGATGGGTTTGCCTGATATGAAGTTGCCTATTCAATATGCTATTTCATTTCCTCAACGTTTAACAAGTAATTTTCCACGTTATGATTTTAAGAGGCCTTCTTCGCTAACATTTGAAGAGCCTGATCTTCGTACTTTCCGCAATCTTGTGCTGGCAAGTGAAGCATTATTTAAAGGCGGAAATCTTCCGTGCATATTGAATGCCGCAAATGAAGTGGCTGTTTTTGCTTTTCTGCGCAACAGGATCGGGTTTCTTGATATAACCGCAGTAGTTGAAAAAACAATGGAGAAAATTTCATTCATAGAAAAACCTACGCTTGATGATTATCTTGAAAGTGATGCTGAATCAAGAAACTTTGCAGCGTCATTGATACAGCTTTAAACCATTGCAACCATATTTGTTTTGATTAACAAATGAATTATTATCATTGCACAATTTTTTAAACCTGTTTGATTAAGTTAAGCGCTGTAAATAATAGCACTGAAGATGCACAATGAATAAACAGCTGAAGTTGCGACGCAACGAAGATGCCATGATAACCGGAGCCGGCAACCAAAAAATAAATAAACAGTTTTAAATAATCAGGCTAAAAATATTTTAGAATAAGTATGACGTTATTATCAATTGACTGGGCAGGCGGGTTTATAGAAGCTGCGCAATTTATTTTGGCTATTTCAATATTGGTTTCAATACATGAACTCGGTCATTTTGCAACAGCAAAATGGTTTAAATGCCGCGTTGAAAAATTTTATTTATTCTTTGACGCATGGTTCAGCATATGGAAAAAGAAAATCGGTGAAACTGTGTATGGCATTGGCTGGATACCGTTGGGTGGATATGTAAAAATTTCGGGGATGATTGATGAGAGCATGGATAAAGAGCAGATGCAACAACCGCCAAAGCCATATGAATTCAGAAGTAAACCTGCATGGCAGAGATTGATAATAATGGTTGCCGGTGTTATCATGAACATTCTGCTGGCACTGTTTCTTTTTATAATGATAACATATAAATGGGGTGATGATTATTTACCTCCTAAAAATCTTCAATATGGTATTTATGCAGATTCACTCGGCAGAAAAATTGGTTTGCAGAATGGAGATAATATTGTTGCAATAGATAATAAACCTGTAGAAAATTTTACGACTATTCCGCTGGATATAATGACGACTGAAGCAAAAACATTACAGGTAATGCGTAACGGGCAAACAGTAAATATTAATATTCCAAATGATTTTATAAGCGCACTTACACATACAAAGTTCAAGCAGTTTATAGACGTCCAATATCCTGTTATTGTTGATACGGTTTTAAAATCCGATGCAAAATTTTTAAAAGACAGTTTAATAAAAGGCGATAAAATTATTGCTGTAAATAATCAGCCGGTACAATACTTTCAGCAATTTGATAGTCTTAAAAGATTAAACCCAAATAAAGTTGTTACAATAACTGCAATACGCGGTTCAGATACGGTAAATATTAGTGCTAAACTCAACGACAAATCACAGGTTGGTGTTTTCCAGGTATTCCCCACAAAAATGTTCGGCACAATACATCACTCCTATTCTTTTCCCGAATCAATTCCTCTTGGCATAAGCAGGTGTTGGTCAACGTTGGGAGATTACATTACAGGCCTTCAACAAATTTTTTCCGGCAAGGTAAATCCAAACGAATCTGTAGGTAGTGTTATAAGTATAGCAAAAGCTTTTTCAAGTATTTGGGATTGGGAGCATTTCTGGACGCTTACCGCAATCTTTTCTGTAATACTTGCATTCATGAACATTCTTCCCATACCTGCATTAGATGGCGGCCACGCGTTATTCTGCATTTATGAAATTATCACCGGCAGAAAACCAACCGATAAGTTCATGGAATATGCGCAAATGGTTGGAATGATTTTATTGCTTGGCTTAATGGCTTATGCGTTGGGTTTAGATATTTTTAGGTTGTTTAAATAATCTTAGTATAACTCTACTTCAGGGGATGGGGGCATTTCAATTCCGATCTGTTTCATCAACACAGATGCATTCATACTTTTACAAACGCCATCTTTTATTTTATAATCAAAGAATAATTCATCGCCTTTTACCTGCACATCGAAATGATAATTTGTGATGGATGCAGGAAATTCATTTTCCAGTTTTGACAACTCTATATCATGCGTTGCAATAACAGCGGTTGCATCTTTTTTTATGAGTTGTTGTATCAATGCTTTTGAACCTGTATGACGGTCGAAAGAGTTCGTGCCTCTTAATATTTCATCTAAAAGAATAAATGTTTTCACTTCGCTATTCACAGCATCAATTATTGATTTAATTTTTTTCAACTCAGCATAAAACGTTGAAGTATTTTCTGCAAGATTATCTTCAATACGCATGCTGCTCATTAATGTTGCAATGGAAATAGTAAAGATTTCTGCACATACACAAGAACCTGCATAAGCCAATATCATATTCACGCCAATGCTTCGAAGGAAAGTGCTTTTACCCGCCATATTAGAACCTGTAATCAAATCAATTTTTGAAATGCCTTCAACAGAAAAATTATTTACTACGCTTTGCTTCTTTGGAATTAAAGGATGACCAATCTTTTCACCATATAAAGTGAAATGTTCATCAGCAATCAAAGGAAAATTCCACTCAGGGTTATTAAAACTCAGCACAACAAAACTTCCTGTTACTTCAACTAATGTAATTGCATTAAACCAATTTGAAGTCAATAATTTGTTTGCAGACTTCCATTTATTTAAAGCAATCATCTGCCATAGATCCCAGAGAAAAAATGTATTCAAAATAAAGAAGCCAATTACATTTAAGCGCACATCAAAACGATTGAGA
>Ga0206973_1097_pt1 | contig 21768 bp, 20 predicted proteins | sample Alteio_BWOrgHeat_83_FD_152927 | JGI IMG/M metagenome (GOLD analysis project Ga0206973, IMG submission 152927) | Enriched cells from forest soil in Barre Woods Harvard Forest LTER site, Petersham, Massachusetts, United States -... | ecosystem: Environmental > Terrestrial > Soil > Temperate forest >...
ATTAATAAAAATATCCTGCCTTTCAATCATTCTTTTTTCAGCATGTAAAAAAGATTTCCTGGATGTGGATCCTCAAGGCGTAGTAACAGAAGACGTGCTCTCAAATAAAAGCGGCGTTGCACAATTACTTGTTGCAACTTATCATGATGTAACAGGTTTAACTATTCACTCGGGCTGGTGGAGTACAACAGGAACCAACTGGATCTATGGTGATATTACTTCCGGTGATTGTTATCGTGGTGGCACCAACGATAATAATGATGGTATTGTGATCGAGCAATTTCGCGAAACACCTACCACTGCATTTTTCCAGGATAAATGGAACGCAGTGTATGATGGCGTATCACGCAGCAACGCTGTAATCCGCGCAGCAGAAAAAGCAACGGATATGTCAGACGCTGAGAAAACAGAAGCCATTGCTGAAGCAAGATTTTTACGCGGCCATTTTCATTTTGAAGCAAAGAAGATATGGAATAATGTGCCCTATATTGATGAAACAGTAACTGATTTTAAACTTCCGAATGATGCTAATATCTGGCCAAATATCATTGCTGATTTCAGGTATGCTTTTGATAACCTTCCGGTAAAACAAAGCCTGAAAGGCCAGGCAAACAAATGGGCTGCGGCCTGCTATATAGCTAAGTGTTATATGTTCATGAATGATTATAATGATGCAAAAGCTTTGCTTGATTCTATTATTCCTGCAGCCTATGGAGGTAATGGTCAGGGTGCGAATTCTCAGGACGTTCCTTATGCATTGGTTCCGAATTTTGATGACAACTTTAATGGTGCAACTGAAAATAATGCAGAGCAGGTTTTTCAAATTCAGTTCTCTGCAAATGATGGTTCAAACGGCGGTAATGAAAATATTGGTGAAAGCGCTAACACACCTGCATTTTATCCTATCAGCAGCTTTTATACAACATGGAAACAACCTTCGTTCAATTTTGTAAATGCATTTAAAACAGATGGCAGCGGTTTGCCTATGCTGGATGATTACAACAATGAAAATATGGACAATGATCAAAATGTTGCCGGTGATGATTATACCTATGTTCCTTACCAGGGGACGGTTGATCCAAGATTAGACTGGACTGTTGGAAGACGCGCTGTACCATACCTCAACTGGACTGATCAATACCTTGATCCCAACTATACTATCTACAATAATTACTGGGTAGGTTATCCTTCCAATCCCGGTTCTGATCCAAACTTTGGATGGATCAACGACAGGAGTTTTGGAGGCCCTTATAATCCTGTAAAAAATAATTACCGTGCAGACCAGGTGGGCATTTACGGCGACTATTATGCGCAGGGTTATTTAAATGGCAGCGCTGTTAATTACAGCATCATTCGTTTTGCAGATGTGTTGTTGTGGGCCGCAGAATGCGAGGTTGAAGTTGGAAGTTTAAATCGTGCACGCGAGTTGGTAAATTATGTTCGCGCAAGAGCAAGAGATGGCCGTTATGTTGAAGTAACTTATGATTATGAAGGCAGCTATTATCCCTCCGCCAACTATTACGTTGATACATATAATGAGCCATGGACGAGCCAGGATGAAGCACGCAAAGCCGTACGTTTTGAAAGAAGGCTTGAGTTAGGTTTGGAAGGTCATCGCTTTTTTGACCTGGTACGCTGGGGCGTTGCCGCAGATTATATCAATCAATATTTAAGCGTTGAAAAAACACGGTTATCGCATTTGAACGGCGTAAGTTTTACTGTCAATAAAAATGAATATTTCCCAATACCGCAACAGGAGATAGATCTAAGCAATTCAAATGGCAAGCCTTTGCTGAAACAAAACCCCGGGTATTAAAAATTGTTAGGCTGGTTCAATCTTAAAGACTGAACCAGCCTTGACAAAAGCTTTAGTTGATGCAGAAAAGGTCTATATGAAAAATATACTTTGCTGGCTTATTGCAATTATCATTTGCAGCATTGCTACAGCACAAACAAAAAAGTTATCCTTTACATCAAAAGAGATAAGCCGCGTTGCCATTAATGCAAACTATAATTATCAATTCAAAGCATTTGATTCAAACAATAATGTTATTACTTATGCTGTAAATAATTTGCCTGCATGGTTATCGTACAATTCATCTGCACAAACTATTACAGGTAAAGCTTTAAAAGCAGGTCAATATGCTGTTGATATAATCGCTTATACAAAAACAGGCACAACGCATCAACAATTTATGCTTACAGTATATGATAAACAAACGACCGATATTTTGTGTTTGGGCAATTCAATAACAAATGGTGTTGATACGTTCAACAGTTACCGTCGTGATTTATGGCAGATGTTGCATGCAGGCAATTATAATTTTGATCTTATCGGTTCATGGAATAAACATCACGTGGGCAGCGATGCTCCTGTTCCTGATTTCGATATGGATAATGAAGGCCATAGTGGCTGGACATTTGAACAGATTTTAAAACCGCCTTCATGGGACAGTGCAAGAGGAAATCTTCATCAGTGGATAAACACATATTCTCCGGATATTGTTTTAATGGAGTTAGGAACGAATGATGTATTTCAATGCAGAACAATTGATCAGATGTTTGGCAACTTAAATGTGATTGTTTATTTGCTGCGTGAAAAAAATAAGGGTGTAAAAATTTTCCTCGCACAAATTCCGCCACTGGGCAAACAATGGAGTGATAAAAAATTATGCGGTAACGATACAACTTATGCAGAAGCCATTGTCAATTTTAATAAAGCGATCGCTGTGTATGCAAAACAGCATTCAACAAAACAATCACCAGTGATTGTTGTTGATCAGTTTACAGGTGTTGACCCATCTGTTGATATGTTTGATGATATTCATCCCAACACAAAAGGTGAAAAAATTATGGCAGAAAGATGGTTTGATGCTATACAGCCTTATCTGAAAAAATTATCAGAATAAATTTTTTATTTTATAGATGAATAAAATATCATTTCCATTTAAAGTTGGCTTGTTCGGCATCGGACTGGATGTTTACTGGGAGCAATTTGAAGGTTTGAAAAACCGGCTTGAAGGTTATTTAAAAATTGTTGAAACGCACATCGTGCAGAATGCTGAAGTAATAAATCTGGGATTGATTGATACAAGTGAAAAAGCGTTTGAAGCAGGGCATCGATTTCGTCGCGAAGATGTAAGCATTATATTTTTATATACAACAACATATGCACTTTCATCAACAGTGTTGCCGGTTGCACAGCTTGCAAAAGTGCCCATTATAATTTTAAATCTTTCGCCTGAAGCAAGTATTGATTACGATGCTTTCAACATGATGAATGACCGCACAAAAATGACGGGCGAATGGCTTGCACATTGCGGCGCCTGTCCTGTACCGGAGATTGCGAATGTGTTTAACAGGGCAGGTATACCATTTCACCAGGTTACTGGTTTATTGCAGGAGGATGATTGTTGGAATGAAATTGCGCATTGGATAGAAGCGGCACATGTTTGCCATGTGATGCAGCACAACAGGCTGGGTGCAATGGGTCATTATTACAGTGGCATGCTGGATATATATTCTGATTTTACACAACAATGCGCTGTGTTCGGCGGGCATGTGGAAATAATTGAAGTGGATGAATTATCTGCATTACGAAGAGAAGTAACACCTGGGCAAATGCATGAAAAAGTAAATGAATTTTATAATGTATTTGAAGTACAACATGATTGTTCGAAAGAAGAATTAGAGCGAGCTTCGATAACATCAGTTGCATTGGATATGTTGATTGAAAAATACAATCTTGGTTCATTGGCCTATTATTATAAAGGCACAGGTGTTAAAGAAAATGAAGACACGATAAGTTCTATAATCTTAGCTACATCATTATTAACGGCAAAGCATATTCCTGTTGCAGGCGAGTATGAAATAAAGAATGCGCAGGCAATGAAAATAATGGATGCGTTCGGAGCCGGTGGTTCGTTCACTGAATATTATGCGATGGATTATAGAAATGATGTAATACTGATGGGTCATGATGGCCCATGCCATCCCGTTATTGCCGAAGGAAAAATAAAAGTGAAGCCGTTGCAGGTATATCATGGCAAAGTTGGAAAAGGTTTATCTGTTGAAATGCAGGTAAAGAATGGAAATATTACACTGCTTTCTGTGGTGCAACAGAAAGATGGAAACTTAATGTTTTTATGTGCGGAAGGCGAATCTGTAAAAGGGCGGATACTTGAAATTGGCAATACCAACAGCCGTTATAAATTTTCAATTGGCATTAAGCAATTCATGCATTCATGGAATAGTTATGGGCCGGCACATCATTGTGCTGTCGGCATTGGTCATATTGCAAACAAATTAAAAAAACTGGCTGCATTATTAAATATTGGTGTGGTGCAGGTTTGTTGATAAAAAAATCGCATATGCTGTTATTAAGTTATTCAAATTTTGTTTTCCTGTTTTGCATGATGGTTTCATCCTGCAACAAAACAACTTCACAAAACATAAATCAAGACCCTTCTTTTAAAAGAACTTCTTATTATTTCAGCAATGAAGGCAATGATGCAAATGATGGTTCACTGCAACACCCGATGCAATCAATAAAAGCTTTAAATGCGCTTCATTTAAATAACGGTGATTCTGCTTTATTTAAAGGTGATGAAACTTTTGATGGAAATATTTTGCTTACGATAAACAATGCCTCTTCAAAAAATTTTGTGCTTACTTCTTATGGGAATGATACGGCTATCATTAATGCAGGCAATGGTACCGCTATTGAAATTGATCAGTCGAAAAACATTAGCATCAGCAATATAATTTGTAAAGGCAGCGGAAGAAAAGATGGCAATACAAAAGCAGGTATTGCTATCAATAATTGCAGCAACATCAACATTTCAAATATTTATGTAAGCGGATTTCAGAAAGCGGGTCTGCAGTTATATGATTGTATCAATACCAATGTAAATAACATCAATACGCATGACAATGGATTCGCAGGTATAAGTGTTGATGGTGATTATGGCAACAGGCTCAGTTCGCATAACATCAATATTACAAATTGCAGTGCTGTAAATAACCCCGGTGACCCAACAAACTTTACCAATCACAGCGGTAACGGAATTATTGTTGGTAACTGCACCAATGTTTTAATTGATTATTGCACGGCCACTAACAACGGTTGGGATATGCCGCGCATCGGTAATGGCCCCGTCGGTATCTGGTGCTATGAAGCTGATAGCGTTATTATTCAACATTGCATCTCCTATAAAAACAAAACTTCCAAAGGTGGTGAAGATGGCGGTGGTTATGATTTTGATGGCGGCACAACAAATTCTGTTATTCAATACTGTTTGTCGTACGAAAATTATGGAAGCGCATTTGGTATTTTTCAATACGCAGGCGCAGGCAACTGGTATAATAATACTATTCGTTTTTGCATCAGCGAAAATGATGGGAAAGTTTCTGCTGCGCATGCAGGCGCATATATCTGGAACAGCTCGCATGACTCAACTCAATTCAAAGACTTTCTTTTTTATAACAATACCATTTATAACGACAGTGGTGCAGCAATAAGTTATTCAGTCGAAAGCGACCATTCAAACTTTAAATTTTTCAACAACATTTTTATAGCAGCAGGTGAATTATTGAGAGGAAAGTATGGCAGTGACATTTTTCTTGCAAATGATTGGTGGAGTCTGAAAAATGTTTTTAATGTAAACGGAGAAAACAATTTTGCAAACTGGTGCAAGGCTAATAATAAAGAGCAAATGAATGGTGTGATAAAAGGTTTAAATGTAAATGTTTCATTTAAAAACGCAGGTAACACAATGCTTGCTGATGTAAATGGGTTAAGTGCATTTGATAATTATGGAATCGTCGGCATATCTGCTGTAACGCAATCTGGAATTGACTTACAGGCTTTGTCCAATATTAATATTGGTGATAAAGACTTTAATGGAAAAGCTGCAGATAAAAATTTTATGGGTGCTTGCACACATCAATAAGAATAACAACAAAACATACTTTACACATGAAAAAATTGCTTGCCTTTATTTTTTGTTTTATTGTTTGTTTTTCATGCTTTTCTCAGCAAACTATTTTGTTTGATGATGGATGGAAATTTCATCGCAGCGATATTATCAATGCTGAAACAGTAAATTTTAATGATAAAGCCTGGCGTACTGTTGATCTGCCGCATGACTGGAGCATTGAAGATTTGCCCGGCACTAATTCTGCCTTTAATCCTGATGTTGTTAATGGTGTAGGCATTGGTTTTACAACCGGCGGCACGGGCTGGTATCGCAAACAATTTACTATTCCTGTATATCAAAAAGATAAAAGAATAATTATTGAGTTTGATGGCGTTTATATGAACGCAGATGTTTGGCTGAATGGAAAGCATCTCGGCAATCACCCTTATGGTTATACATCTTTTTATTACGATATAACAAATGATGTCAATTGGAATGCAACAAACATGCTTGCAGTGCAGGTAAAGAACGAAGGTGCAACAAGCCGCTGGTACGCAGGCTCAGGAATTAATCGTCATGTGTGGATGAAGATTGTCGCTCCAATTCATATTGCACAACGGGGAACATTTATTACAACGTCCGATGTTGATGCATCAACTGCAATGATCAATATCAAAACAAAAGTTCAGAATGAAAGCAACGGTACATCAACCGCAACATTAATTAATAGAATTATAAACGCAGCCGGCAAACAGGTTGCACAAACAACATCTAAGCAAAACATTAATGCAAATGATAGTTATGAATTCAATAATAATGCAGTTGTAAAATCTCCTGCATTATGGTCAATTGAAAAACCAAACTTATACAAAGCAATAAATGAAGTATATGTGAATGGAAAACTCATTGACAAATCTTCAACAACATTTGGCATTCGCAAAATTTCTTTTGATGTGAACAATGGGTTCATGTTAAACAATGTATCGATGAAATTAAAGGGCGCATGTTTTCATATCGATAATGGCCCTTTGGGCGCAACTGCTTATGATGCCGCTGAAATAAGAAGGGTTGCATTGTTAAAAGCGAGCGGATTTAATGCAATACGTTGCTCACATAACCCACCTGCAGTGGCCTTTTTAAATGCCTGCGATAGTTTAGGCATGTTTGTAATTGATGAAGCATGTGATATGTGGACAAGACCAAAGAACGATCAGGACTATCATCTATATTTTAAAGAATGGTGGCATCGTGATATGGAAAGTATGTTGCTGCGCGACAGGAATCATCCATCAATTATTATGTGGAGCATTGGTAATGAAATTCCGGGAATGGATGATAAAACAGTTGCAGATACAGCGAAATTGCTTGCTGATTATGTTCGCTCAATTGATGACACAAGACCTGTAACAGCAGCAGCAAACAGCGTGAATGATAATAAAGATGCATTCTTTTCTGCGCTCGATGTTTGTGGTTATAATTATGCAAGAGATAAATATGAAAGTGACCACGTACGCAAGCCGCAACGTATCATGTTTGCGACAGAATCTTATCCGTTAACGCAATTTGATTATTGGATGAGTGTGGTTGACCATCCATGGGTTATTGGTGATTTTGTTTGGACAGGTTTTGATTATATCGGTGAAGCAAGTATTGGCTGGCGCGGTTATCCCCAGGAAACAAATTTTTATCCCTGGAATCTTGCTTACTGCGGCGATATTGATATCTGCGGATGGAAAAGGCCACAATCATTTTATCGCGATGCGTTGTGGAAAGAAAACCAGTTGTCGGTTTTTGTAAAGTCGTTACAACCTTCTTTTCCAATCAATCCAAAAAAAGAAGATTGGAGTATATGGAATTGGGATGATGTAGTTGCCGATTGGAACTGGAAAGGATATGAAGATTCAACGCTTGAAGTAAATGTTTATTCATCATGTGATGAAGTGGAGTTGTTTTTAAATCATAAATCTCTTGGCAAAAAACAAACTGATCGCACAACGAAATTTATGGCTGTTTATAAAGTGCCTTATGCTGCCGGAGAATTAAAGACGGTTGGTTATACTAAAGGAAAAAAAGTAAATGAATCTGTTTTAAAAACTGCAGGTGAACCAACGCAAATAAAATTATCTGCAGATAGAAATATTATAAAAGCAGGTGGTGAAGATTTAAGTTATATAACTGTTGAATTGCTTGATGCAAATGGTATAAAAAATCCAAAAGCTGATGATCTTATTCATTTTGAAATTAAAGGCGAAGGAAAAATTATTGGCGTTGGCAATGCCAATCCTGAAAGTACAGAAAGTTGTCAGCAGCCTCAACGCAAAGCCTGGCAGGGGCGATGTTTGGTGGTTGTAAAATCAACACATAAAGCCGGGAAAATTGCTTTAAGTGCAACAGGCGATCATCTCAACAGCGCTAATATTTTAATCACTACTTATTGATTACAAACGCAAAATGGTTATTGAAAATTAAAACTAATTACTGTTTAAATTATTTTAATTACTATCCTTTAAATCTTCCAGATCAATCAACATTTTTAATAACTGGTACTTAAAATACAAATTGTATTTTGCCTGTGCAGTTTTCAATTGTTGTGTATACAATTGATCTTTTGCAAGTATTAATTCTAGAGAAGAAATATAACCAAGCTTATGGCGTTCTTCGAAAGCTTCATAAGCTAACCGGCCTTGCTGTAAAGATTCTGTTTGTAATAAATATTGCTGCTTTGCAGTTATAAAATCATTAAGTAATTGCTGTGAATTTTTTTTTCAATGTCATTTTCAATTTGCTGTGTGTAAAGTTTTGTATTTGAAAGAGTGATTTTTTCTTTTTCAATTGCAAAGTTGTTTTGATATTTATCGAACAGCGGAATTGTTACTAACACACCAGCCGTTTTACCAAAATTGTTATTGAGCTGTTTGCCGAATGCAATGTGAGCGTTATTTAAATTTCTCTCGCTTAAATTATAGTTTGAAAAAATGTTTCCTACGAATGATATGCCGGGAAGTAAATTTCCCCTTGCAGTCTTAATATCCATTTCAACAGATTTTTCTGTGTACATACTTGCCAATAAAGCAGGATGATTTTTTAAAACCGTATCTAAAATTTCAGTAAGCTTAAAATTTTTAGCGGCTATGGTTTGTATCTCCGTTGAATCAACATCTTTTATATTGAATAATGTTTTGGAATTGAAGCCTATCAAATATTTCAGATCATTCATTACCAGCGCAGAATCATTTTGCGCTGCGATCAACGAAGCCTGTTCACTTATATATCTTGTGTTAAGTGTATAATAGTCGCTCTTGCTCAGCTTGCCAACATCAATTTTTTCCTGTACTATATTCAATTCATTTTGCGTTAATAAGTTATCGCTTCTTATAGTGGCTGTTTGCTCTTTGCTGAACATAATTTTTGCATAAGCCATTGTTATGGCTGAAAAAGTTTCAAGAGTATTATTCTGATAATTGTATTCGCTGGATTTTACTTTGTAAAGGCTGCTTTTAATTGTATTCAACGCAGTAAAACCCGAAAAAACATTTAGCTGAAATGTTACATCAAATTCACCACCGCTAAAATTATCTCTTACAAAATTGTTGGTAACCGGGTCTATATTTTTCCCTGAAGAAAAAATATGTTCTGCATTGGCATATATTGATGGAAGTAAATTAAAAGTTGCTGCTTTTTTATCAATATTGCTGGCGTCAATATCATTCTTACTTTTTTTAAGACTGATATTATTTTCTCTTGCAACAGCAAAACAATCCTGCAGTGAATATGTTTGTTGACTAAATGCAAATGCACTTGCAAAAAATAATATGATAAATATTACGAACTTCATGTAGCTTTTGTATCAAACTCTTTAAATAACTTTTTAATGAAGTATTGAAACAATACTAACCTGTCTGTAATTATCTCACCGGAAATATTGTAACCTGATTTCAATTGAAATTGATCTGCATTATCAAGTTTGATCAATGCATAAAATTTATCATTCTCTTTTCTTGCAGATATATAGGTTACATCACCTTTTATAATTCCATATTCTAAATGATAATAAGCATCCAGTTCAATGTGTGCGGACATAGTTGTTTTCACATATTGAATATCGTTTTCGGGTAAAACAACTTTGGCGTAAAAATTATTTTTATCAGGAGATATGCTGAGCAACAAATCGTTTTTATTAATAAGATTGCTCGATTGTTTTGCAGAGAAAATAAAATTTACTGCACCATCTGTTGTCGCGATCAAATATTGTTTTGATAATTCTTTTTCCAGCAATGCAAGGTTTTGGTTTGTCTTTATTAATTCATTCTCTGCATCAATTTTAACCTGGTATAGATCCTGGTTGTTTTCTTCCAGTTGAATATTTGATAATGCAAGCTGGTGTTGTTTTGTTGCATAATCGTTTGAACTTGCGGATTGTTGTGTTGTTTGTTTTTGAAGTTCGGCTTTTACATTGTTTAATGATGTTTGTATATCGTTTGTCAAATCCTTGCCGGCATTGTATTCCATCTTGCTCAGCATATCTTTTTTATAAAGAATTGAATCGGCTTTATTACGTTCCAAAGCATCATTTAATTTTTGTTGCAGCAACACATATTGCTCATTCAAACTTTGGATGTTGTTCTTGATATTTTCATCATCAACTTTGCGACTCGTATTATTCAAATTATTTTCTACGCCAACCTCATTTTTCTTTTTAGTTTGAGTAGCTAATAAAGCTTCAATCGAAAATATTTTTTGTTCCAGGTATTCCTTTGCTGCTTTTTGTGTAGTATATTCTCTTGAGTTAGCATCGTTATAAATTATCATCAATGTATCGCCGGATTTTATTCTTTGCCCTTCCTGTACATAAATTTTTGAAAGCTGTGCTTCAAAAGGCGCTTTAAAATCAAGCTGTGGGCTTTGAGAAATGATTTCACCTTGAGTAAAGGAAACAGTATCATTAATGCGAATCGTAAATAATAGTAATAAGCTCAATACAAGAAATGCAGCCAATATTCTGAAAAACCACATAATAAATTTTTGTGTTTTGGCTGAGTAATCTTCACTATATAAAAAATTATTTTCAGCACTCATAATATTCTGTTTTGTGCAGCGTTGGCGTTTCGCCAACGCTGCCATTAATTAATTGTATGGTTTTATCAAATAGGATATTTTTAACAGGTTCATGCGATATAATAATAAAAGCCCGCTTATGCTCGCTGTTGATAAATGCTTCAATTTTTTCTTTTGATTCCTTATCAATTCCGGATAAAACTTCATCAATGATTATTAATTCTGCATTCGATAAAAATGCACGAAGCAGCAATATTTTTTTGCGCTGTCCTGTTGAAAGATTTCTTCCTTGCTCTGTAATTACAAAATCAAAGCCCTCTGAATTGTCAGAGATAAATTCATGAAAGCCGATCTGTTTTGAGAGCTCTAAAATTTTTCTTGTATCATTATTCTTGTTGAAGCTGATATTAAATGCAAGCGAGTCATTAAACAAAATATCATCATTACTTATCAACAAGATTTTTTTTCTCAACGCTGGCTGATTGTACAACACAGCTTTTTCATTATTGATATAAATGTTGCCGTTTGTGGGCAGATACAGCATAGAGAGTATTTTGCAGAATGTGCTTTTCCCTGCACCATTATTTCCTTCAAGCCTTATTTTTTCTCCGGCTTTTATTGATAGATTGAAATCTTTTACAACAGCTTTTTGTGGCACATATTCAAAACCTATGTTTTCAAATTTGATAGTGATTAAATCGAAATCTTTTATTTTATTCTTTGGCTCTGCTGATTGTAATTGCACATCTTTTGAAGATTTTTTTGCATCAAAATCCAGGTATCGTTTTAAAATGATTTCATTCTCCTGCAGATCGAGATTTTCATCCATAATATTTACAAGTGACCCGAAGATTCTTCCTGATAAAGTAATGAATGTTATGATTTGCCCAACTGAAACAGAATGATTGCTTATTGAATCGAGCGACAGGAAAACGAGAATTAAAATGCCTGCAACAATGATGATGAAATCTATAACTGACGAGTTCAATAAATTTATATAACGCACTTTCTTTTGCACTTTCATCATGCCTTCAATTGAAGGTTGAATACGTTGCTGAAAAAGATATTCAAGGCTGAATGATTTTATTACTTGTAATCCATCAATATTTTCTAATACATTCGAAAACAAACCCGACTTCTGCATAAACCTGCGTTTCTCATTTTCCCTTATTTGCGGTGTAATTATTTTAAACCAAACAACAAAAATTACCATAATAGCAAGAATGATCAGGCTGATCTTCCAGCTAATAATAAAAAGAATGATCAATGAATAAACCGAGATTATGCTATCAGTAAGAACAGTGGTAAAAAATCTTGTAAAAAATGTTTTTAGAGTTAAGCTGTCTTTCATGCGTTCAGTAAGATCACCACGATTAAATGCATGAATATATCTTATAGGAAAACTGTTTAGCCTTTTTATAAATGTTGTTAGAAAATGATTGTCGAAGATGTTGGAGAGTTGAATTGAAATAAAATTTTTATACACTCTCAACAAAAGATCAAATAATTTAAAAACACCTAAACCAACGGCGAATAATATTATAAGATTTGCATCGTAACCAGGTAAAATATCATCGATCAAAATTTGGTTACTGAAAACAAGCAATTGTGTAATTAGTGCTGCAAATAAAGCTGCGAAAATATAGATGTACCATATTTTTTTATACTGATGCATTTCATGAAACAACTGCACATAAGAGCTTCTTTTCTTAGTTTCATTTCCGGTTTTTGAACCTTCATAAGATTTGGAAGCAATTTTTTTTACTGTTAAAACAACAGGTGTTTTTATCGTTAATTTTTCTTCGCCTGATTGTATGGTTTTAAACTCAGCCGGAACAGCATTTAATTGCAGATTATATAGCAGATCTTTCAAAAAACTTTGCTTCGTTTTCTGTTGAAGAGAAACCATAATTTTCTTTGAGATAGGAAAAGTAAGTGAGCTTGTTTGCAACAATCGTTTCATCCTGTTGCATAATGCCATTTGGTTTAAAATTGTAAACGCTTAGCTCGTCTTTTATTAATTGCTGCAACACTTGTGTGCTGCTTATTTTATCATAGTATGCAGCTGTTGTGTAAGCGCGTTGCATAAACTCTGCAACAGACCATTTACCTTTATTTGCTTCAGCAGGATCAAGCACTAGAAACTTTTTTTCCTTCCATTCCATAGATCACTACATAATGTAAGCCCCGTGAATTTTTTATAGGTAAAATACAGGGAAGAAATTCTTTTATTTTATCCGGGTTAAACTTTAATGAGTTTAAATCGAGTAAATTATATTCTGCTGAAAAATTGTGTTGTTCAAAAAAAGTTTTTATATCCTGCAACCATGCACCGTTTGAATCCAGTGAAACCTGGCTAACAATATAATCCCTGTCAATATTTATTTTATAATAATTAAATATTGACTTGATGACGCTTATGCCGCAATCATTATACTTTAATTGTTGGTCTGATTTAACGGCATTCATCACTTAAGACTTTTTTGAAATGCATGATATAATTCTGCAGCAGTTGAAAAGCGTTGCTTTGCTTTTTTTGCAACACATTTTTCAATCACATCTTTAAGCCATTTTGGTATTAAAAAATTAAAATGAGATACTTCCGGAAATGCAATTTGTTTTTCTTTTACTTCTGAAGCAAGCTCTTCCCAGGTTATTCCGTTGAATGGATATTCATTGTATAACAGCATAAACAACACAATGCCGATTTGAAAAACATCAGAATAAAAATCAGGTTTATGCGTAAACTTATTAAAGGTTGTTTTCCTTATTCTTTCCGGTGGCATAAAAAAGTAAGCGCCACCAAAATTTACCAATTCATCTTTATCTAATTCAGTGTTCAGCGCTAAACCAAAGTCAATTATTTTAATAGTATTTCCTGATGTTACAATAATGTTACTTGGATGAATATCTCCATGCACAATATTCCTGAGATGGATCTCTTTAAAAGCTTCTGCAATTTTACCGGCAATACTTAATACTAATTTTTTGGGTGATCTTTTCTTGCGCCTGGTAAATTGTGGTAAACTCAAGCCTTCAACAAACTCCTGGCTGAAGTACACATAATTTTCTTTTATCCTAAAACTATATGCAGCCGGAGAGATTGAACTGTTCTGCAGTGCCTTTAAAAAACTAAATTCTCTTTCAAAGTCTTTTACTTTTCTTTTTTCTACACTCTTTAATAACTTAATTACAGCGACATTTTTTGTTTCGAAGATCAATTGCTTTATAAATTTCTACATCATCATTGTCGCCCAAAAAAGATTCTATTTTGTATTCATCGAGAAGCGCATCTTTCTGTAATAATGGCGCCGATTTCGTTTTGATTGGTTTACAATTTTCATGCACTATAAACTTCCTGTTTTTTATATACCTGAAAAATGGTGTGATAATCTTTTTTAACTCCTGTTCGCCTGTGTTGGTTTCAATTGAGATCTCTTTGTTTATTTCGGCGAAAGATTTTGGCGACTTAAATTTTTCAATGAATAATCTGGTTGTTGGGTTAACAAAAAATTGCCTGTCCTGCAGATCATCTTTTAATAAAATTCGATCTGCTACAGCTGCATTCTGCAATGAAGCGGGAATGTTTAAAAAATGAATCGTATCTGAAATTTTGTATCGCATAGTGTTGTAAAAAAAATAGCACCTGATCGCTCAAGTGCTATCAAAAAATTAAAGCCTGTTAATAATAACCAACATTTGACTTATGTTTTTTTGTCTTTGTTTTTGTTTTAGCTTTTGTCTGGGTTTTTGTTTTGGTGCCATGTTTTCCACCAACGACTTCGTTTACAGAATTGATCTTTAATTCTGACATGATTTTTTCTAACGTAAGCATGATCTTAGAATTTGTTTTTTATAAAGAGCCTACTTTTTTCTAAGGGTGTTCGGCATCGTTCCCGTTTAATTGGTTGCAGCAGGGAAAAAGGATGTAACCGCTTTCTTCAAAATTTTTTTAAAAAATAATTTTTATGCAGGGAAAGTGGCTACTCAAACGGACCAATAATAGCGGGAATGGCAACATTGTTGCAGAAGTTATGATGAAAGAATTAATGTGACTTATTCATTTTCTTACATTGTTTATAAATATTAAGTTTGAGGAATTCAAAAAGTGTTAGAATTAGTTAGTGATCTTATAGTTTGAGTTGAAGCTGCCATGAAAATATTCAGTACAAGGGAGTGATCCCGCATCGGGTACGGAACAGGCTGCACCGTGCTCAATTGAAATGCTGCAGTTGATAAAATAATAAAGCTAATAATTCGCATAGTAATTTTTTGAATCCGGATTACAAATCAATAACCAGGTAATACTAATTAATGAAGAGAATGCATGTTGAGCGGAGTTATTCTGATGCAGCGCTTGTTGAAGAACTGAGGCAGCCTGCAAAAATGAATGGTGCAATAGAGTTTATATACAAAGAGTATTATTCTCTGCTTGAAAATTATATCATCAACAATAACGGAAGCAAAGATGACGCTGCAGATATTATTCAGGAAACGATCATAGCTTTTATAGAAATTGTTGAAGCGAATAAGTTCAGGAGTGAATCAAGTATCAAATCTTTTTTGTTTTCAATTACGCGCAATTTGTGGCTGACAGAATTGAGAAAAAGAAGCAGTGCAGATAACAGGAATAAAATTTTTGAAAAGTCGAAAGACACGACAGAGCAGGAGGTAGTACATCACCTTATCAGAAGAGAACATTTTTCAACCATCAGGCAATTGTTTGAAAAACTGGGTGATAAATGCAAGCAACTGTTGACGCTTGTATATTATGAAGACCTATCGATGAATGATATAATTAAAATGATGCCGGGTTACCAGAATGAACAGGTGTTGCGCAACAAAAAATATAAATGCATGAAGCAACTTGAAAATATGATAGGTGATAATGAAACCATACGTACGCAATTTAAAAACGCATTAAAACATGCCTGATAATTCTACAGATGATATGACTGAAATGCTTGTCCGATACATGGACAATGAACTATTGCCGGATGAAAAAGCAGCAGTAGAAAAACTGATGCATGATGATGCTGAAGTGAATGAACATTATCAGTATTTACTTGCGGCAAAACAATCGATCAGGCATCAAAATTTAAAGCAGCGCGTGCAGAATGTGCATGAGGCATATATTAATTCAAAAAGTGGTGATGAAACCAGCACAACAAAAATTGTAAGGCCTTCTGTGTTTAAAACTTTTATGCGCGTTGCTGCAATATTTATTGCTGTGATTGCAGGTTATGGAGTTTTCGAATATAGTACAACAACAAACCAATCTGTATATAATAATAATTTTATAAATTATCAGTTACCTGTAAACAGAGGAATTAATAATACGAACAGTATTGATAGTTTATATTCAACTGCAAACTATACTGCAGTTATAAACGCTTTTGAAGAAAAGCCACAGAAGAACCAGGAAGATTATTTTATTGCTGCGCAATCTTATTTGCAGCTTAACAATACAGATAAAGCCATTCAATCTTTTTTGGAAGTGAAGAGATTGAATGATGCAAACGCTCAAAAATATTTTGTTGATGAAACAGATTACTACCTCGCATTGGCTTATATAAAAGCCGGTAGCATACAAGATGCAGAAAACTTGTTGAAGAAAATAACTTCCGACAAACAAAATTTGTATTATAATAATGCAAAAGAAATAAGTGATTATAAACTCAAAATATTAAAGCTGAAGAAATAAGATCTTAAAGGGTTTATTTATTTCTCTTCAAATACCTCATATATCCAATAACCAGCAACAGAAATAGTATTGTTGAAATTATAATCCATGTGATCGTGTTTGATTTTTCTTCCTGCATATCACCGATAAAAATTAAATGTGCCCAATAGTTTGGGGTATGAAACTGGCTCATTGTTGCGTCTTGTAAAAAATCTTTTTTGGCTCTTTGTAAAGCTTCGGTATAGGTATAACCTTTATTGAGATAGTTATAAAATTTTTCACTGATATATGCGGTGGATTTATCTTCTGCCTTCCACAATGACGTAACAATATTAGGGCAACCTGCAAATGCAAAAGCCCTTGATAAACTTAAAGCCCCTTCGCTTCTTGATATTTTTCCACTGCCTGTTTCGCACGCACTCAAAAAAACAAGTTGTGTTTGCGGTAATTGAAAATTATATAATTCATACGCATACAATTTATAATTACTGTCTTTTTGATTGGTCTTGTAAAAAGCGATATACGAATTATAAGGTTCATTAAAATTTACTACGGCATGCGTTGCTAAATGAATAACCGATGCGTCATTTGCTGATAATAAGAATTTGTTTTTTGTTGCTTCACTATTTAAAAACTCTGATTGTTTGGGAAATACAGATATTTCGTTTGCAGAAGATGAAAGCACACTAAACTCGTTATTGTTATTGGCGCTTGCATAGGGTGCAAAAGCAACAGCACGCTTTGTTGTAAAAGCAGCTTTATCTTTTTGTAAAAATGGTAAAGCATATTGATATGTGATGGCATAATCCTGCAAGAGATAATTGCCGTTATTTTTTTCAAATGCTTCAAATGGAATATTTACAAGGTTTTCATCAGGGATAATTATGAGTGAATTAACTCCGTTGAGCTTACTTACTAAAGGCTGAAAGAGATGCTCATATAAATATTTTGCAGGAGCATTGTTATACTTTGCACCAATATAGTTGCCTGATAAATTATCTGTAAACTCGTTGATGTTTTTGGCAAGTACTGAATCATAATTGATCTCCGTTTCATCAATTGAGTCATGTTTAACGATGAATACATGCAAATCTTTTGCGCCTTTGAAATAACATATTGCTGCTGTTTGTGCATTCAATACATTTTTCTGGATTGATGTTGCATCAATATTATCTGCAGCGAATTTTTGTTTATAATAAGCAGGATAATTTTTAAAGTCATTGTTTAATGACTGGAGTTTTAAAGCTTCGGTATTGATTTCAGATACAATATTTTTTTGTTCATTGCTGTCATTAGATTGTTGCAACTGAAATTTTAATCTTGATACAGTAATTTTTAAGTTCCTTTCTTTTTCCAATAAAGAATCCGGTAAGCCTGCATATTTTTTTATGCTGTTTTCTTTCAGGCTAATAGCAAGCGAAGCAGAACGGCTTTTGCTTGCCCAATTCAATGCATGTGTTATTTCATTTTTATCATTATTTGTATTGTTGGAAATTAAAAAATCAACTGCTTTTTCATAAGCGCTGAAAACTTTATCAGCTATAAAAAGCCTTGCTTCATCGTTGTCAATAGATTTTTTTATATAATCTGATAAAGCGAATGCGGAATCATAGGTTGTTATAGCGGCTTTAAAATAATTTCCCTTTTTCTGCTGATTATATAACGTTGTAAAACTGTTGGCTTTTGCAATCAATACATCAAATAAATTATAGTCGGCAAAATCCCCCGCGAAGTTGCCCGGGTTATTATAAACGTTATCATTGTTGAACTTATAATCATATTGTATTGCTGCTTTTTGATAATAAGATAAGGCAGCTTCAGGTTTCATTTCCATCATCATCAGGTCACCAAAATATTTACATGTTGCAGCATAATAATTATTCTTTAATTGAGACGAGGTTTGTTGTTTAAATGCTGCAGCAATATTTAGATAATATGCAGCTTTTGCTGTATCATTTTTCATCATATATGCCTGCGCCGAAGTATTATTAACAAGGATACCATCGTTGCCTTCAGTTTTAACAGGTAACTGCAGGTAATGCAGCGCACTATCAGGTTGAGTTTTTATAAGAAATATGCCTGCTATATTATTTGCGATCGGTATAGATGAAGGCTTCTGGCTTAACAATTTTTTATACACAGCCAGCGATGAATCGGGATAACCGGATAATCTTATTGCAGATGCAATATTTGCTGTCATTGCAAAAATTGCATCTTTCAGATCAGGCCTGTTTTTTAAGGTAAGTTCAAGCGCTTTATTAAAATAATTTCCGCTTTGAACGTAATCACCTGCTTCACTATATAAAGCACCGAGCGAATTATACAAATCGCCTGCAAGCCCCGCAGAGGGATAACGATTGATAATTTTTTCAGCCCATGAAAAATAATAAACAGATGAATCGAACAAGCCATTTATATAATGCACATTGCCTGCGGAAAGCAACAGGCGAAACAAAATGGAATCGCTTAAATGAAATTCTTTTTTAAGTTGTAAAGCTGTATAATAATCCTGTAATATTTGTGGTGAGGTATAACCAAGGCCTTGTTTAAGAATGCCGGCGCGTTCATAACAATTATACAGCAATACTGCATTTACGCTATCTGGCTTAAGTTGAGTTGCTATATCTGTATAATATCCTAACGCAATAGAATCTGTGCTGTCTGTTGCACTTCCATAAAAAAGTTCTTCTGCCTTATATAACTGCTGAAAAGATTGTGTTTTTACATTTTGCTGACCGGGCAATTGCGGAAAAAACAGCAATAACACAATGGCGAAAATCAATGCTACACTTCTCTTCATTTAATGCGTGAAAGCACTAAAATAAAAGAATATGTCCGTTATAATTTAAAGTGTATGAACTATTTCTGTGTAACTATAATATAGGGAGGCCTGCATTTTGTTTCGCCCACATCATGTTGTTTATTAGTAATAGTAGTTAAAGAAGTTACGTGCATGCCCGCTAGCAGGCCATCATCATCTGCATCGGTATCATCATCTAACAAAACCTGGCTGCTCTTTGCATTTAAAATATTGACTAAACTATCAGGGATTTGCGATTTTAATTTATAATAATACAGCCTGAAGCTGATCGAATTTAAAGCATCGTTACTTTTATCTCCAATTTTATATTGCATTGCAAAATCTTTGAAAGTACCATTCTTTGGATTTTTACCCAAAGCGCCGTTTAGTAAAGTCTGCCTTAAATCTATTATGCCTGTTGACTGATCTATTGCAATGCCTTGTGATATTAAGTTCTGTCCAAAATTGCAAGTGCCGTTACATGCGATCTGTGCTTGTGTGCTGGCATTGTAAATTGGTATAGATACAGACGATTTATTAACTAAAGTAAATATGCTGTCGCTGTAATTGATGCCGGAAATAGTAATAAACTTTTTTACATGTATCTTTTGAGCCATTGGGTATAAACCAAACAATATATTTTAAACCGGTTTCACTTTTCGTGATGTTGATAGCACCTGAGTTCCTGTCGATTTTCATTACATCGGGAAAAGACCCCTACTTACCATTCTGCACATTTACCGGCATAACTATATAATCAGAAGAAGAAGTTTGCGGATAGAAGATCGTATCCGGGTAAGCAAACAGATCGCAGTTCACAGGGCCGCCACCTCCGCCGTGCGAATCCGAACTAACGGCCGCCTGTAAACGGGTAGAATTGTTTTCTTTACTACAGGCAATAGCCACACAAATAAGAGTCAGCACAATGCCGGCAAGTCTGTTAAATTTCATGTCCTTTTTTTTATTGATGAAAACTGTTTTTTGGTCAGCAAGGTTGCGCGACAAATATAAATTAAACGAAAGCACACAAACGCATATTTAATGTTGTAATGTTTCATACCTGAAAACATGATTTTTTTTTACTGACAAAAATTTGTCGTTACTTAAATAGCAGCAGCTGAAAAAGTGATTCAAACTTTAATCTTCCTTTAGTATAAACTGGTGATTTAAATGTAACCATGTGGCAAACATTTTTATTTTCTTCATCACGGTTATATTTTTTGTGCCTGCTGATACTAATTATCACTGCTGGATAATTCAGTATAAAAACACTTCATCTTAAAAGAATCAAATCAAAAAATTTTTATGAAAAAGATTTTAGCAACTTCATTCACATCAGGAAAAAGCACTTTGCTGGTCATGCTTGCAGGTACTTCAATTATTATTTCTTCCTGCACAAAACAAAGCATTGAACCACCTGCTGCTTCACAGGTAAATTCATTTCAAACCAATGAAGCTTTAGCCGCACGTACTACACCTGCTCCCGGTAACTATCAGGTAGCATTATTTGTAAATGATGCAGATACAAGCACTGCTGAATTTACCGGTTATGTTTTTAATTTTAAAGCAGACGGTACACTTACCGCAAAAGTGGATAAGGCTACGTATACGGGTAAATGGGAATCAAAAGATAATGGTAAAGAATTGAAGCTGGATATTGATGGAACTGCTGCATTGCATCAAATAAACAAGAGCTGGAATGTTCTGAAAATTACAAATGCACTTATCAATTTAAACGATCCTGAACATGGCATGAACGGAAGAGATGCACTGGTATTTACACGTTTAAAATAATTGTGTGCAACGCGATTGACATTTTATTGAAACGTGGATCACCCCTTGAATTTTATTTAGAAAAGAGCCTGAACATTTGTTCGGGCTTTTTTTGTAGCCGGCTGTAGTGCTTGTGGCATCGCCTGTTGTGTCACTCACTTGTACTTTGAGCAGTTGGCAGCACAATAAAATTTCCATTCGTATTTTCGCCGCATTCATGGCAAATACCGATTCGCAAAACACACAATCAGATATTTCTCCTTTTATTTCGATGCGTATTCCTGAATTCCGTTTTCTCGTTACAGGCAGGTTCGCTTTTGTAATGGCATTACGCATGCTAACTACTTTATTAGGTTGGTGGATATATAATTTAACCAATGCTCCGTTTGCAATTGGGTTAATTGGCCTGAGTGAAGTTATTCCCGCTGTATCGCTCGCTTTATATGCAGGCCATGTAATTGACCTCAGCGAAAAAAAGAAATTGTTGATGCGTGGCATCGTTCTTTATTTTATTGCGGTAGTTATTTTGCTATTGCTGT
>Ga0206973_1098_pt1 | contig 21701 bp, 22 predicted proteins | sample Alteio_BWOrgHeat_83_FD_152927 | JGI IMG/M metagenome (GOLD analysis project Ga0206973, IMG submission 152927) | Enriched cells from forest soil in Barre Woods Harvard Forest LTER site, Petersham, Massachusetts, United States -... | ecosystem: Environmental > Terrestrial > Soil > Temperate forest >...
TATCGAATCCAAACCGGTTGGTTTTCAAACCATAGTTTGAATCGAACTGGATCTGTGCGTTCCACGGCGGGAGCGGCAGCGGGGTAAAAGCGACATAATCAGGATTTACGCCGCCAAATCCTCCGGTAAAGAGGACGACGTTCGTTGGGCCGGGACCCAGTGGAATGGTCTCGTAGGAATTTCCCGTGTACGTGCTCCAGCCGCCGGTAAAGAGGATGTTGATGTAGGAATAATCCTGGCCATTCACGTTGACCATCACCTTGACGCCGGTGTTGTCCGTCGCGAAGTGAATATTCATGGCATTGAGCCCTCCATGAGGACCCCCGTCCACATCACTTAGCTCGAAATAAGTATTGGTGGAGGTGTGCATGTTCTGGACGCACCAGCCGTGATACGCCGCGCTGTCGCTCGCAAAATCCGAGCCGTTTCCGACTGTGCCATTGGTGACGCTATAAATGATATTTGTGCCGGGAAGAGTGGTCACGCCATTGGCCGGCGGCCCGTTGGTGGTTTGAACGACCGGCAGGATATTGCCGTTCGCGTCAAAATTCAGCACGTCCACGCAAATGGAACGTAACCCGCCATTACCGGAGATGGCAGCATTATGATAGAACTGGTACCATTGGCCGTTAAATTCCACCACCGATCCCTGGGTGGTGCCCGAGCCGGTCGTCTGCATGTAAACGCCCTGCGATGTCCACGGTCCCATCACATTCGTCGCCGTGGCATATTCCATTTCGTTGCCGCTGGGATTGTTATCCGCATAACTCAAATAGTACAAACCGTTCCGCTTAAACACCCACGTGCCTTCGTGGAAATCATTCAGGTTCGTCACCGCCATGGACGGCGACGCAATCGAAACCATGTCAGGGTTCAGTTTCGCCACGGCGCAATTGCCGCCTCCCCCATAGAACAAGTAGGCCTGGCCGTCCGTATCAATAAACGGATCGGGATCAATCATTGAGAAACCGCCGACCCCCTGGATATAATTCGTCAGCGGTGTAAAATCGCGGCACGGACTGAGACTGGTGGCCACTCCTATCTTCCACGAGTAGTTCCAATTCGTACCACTCGGGTCACTGGGATGGGGAAAATAATAATAGTATTTGCCGTTGGCGAATGCACAGTCTGGCGCCCACATGAATCCTCCCGGCGGCCCGCTCCACACTATCTCGCTGGACCGCAAAACCTCGCCTTCGTCCCGCCAATTCACCATGTCGGACGTCGAGAAAACATGATAGCGGTCCATCAGGTTGGCGCCGATGGGCGGATCAATGTCCCGCGAAGGATAGACATATAACCGTCCATCCGACCACACGTGCGCGGCGGGATCCGCCGTATAAATACTGGTAATAAACGGATTACCGGCTAAGCACGCCGTCACACCGGACGCAACCGCCGCCACCAAAAAAAAGATAGGTTTTAGAAATCGGGTACTAATATCAGCTAACATAGTCTGATATAGCCAGCCGCGGTATCCCCTAAAACGGGGAAAACCAAAAGAATTTGGATTTGGGGTGAGAGACACGAAACCGCGTGCGCACGGAGTGTCAGGCAACCCGGATCACGCGACACTGATTCTTGGCATTGGCGAGTTCCAATTTCAGCACTTCCCCCTGCTTCTTCCCCATCAACTGTTTTCCCAACGGCGATTCTGGCGTGATCACCAGCACTTCTTGTTTATCGTGCATCACCTCCGTGCCGCCCGCCTTCGGTCCGATAAAGTAAGCCGACTTTTCGCCGCTCAATTCCACTTCCACAAAAGCTCCAACATCTACTACGTCGCCCTCGCCAAACTTCCGCGCAGCCAGTTTTTCAAACGCCGCGATCGCCGCCTGTAATTCTGCTGCCTGCTTGGATTGTCCATGCGCCAGGTAAGATGCTTCGAGCCCGCGGGTATCGTATTTATTCTCCGCCTTGCTCGACTCGTGCGTCGCCTCCGTGCGCGAAGCCCGCGCCGCCCGGAAATAAACCTCCAGCTCCTCCGTCAACCGGCCAACGATTTTTTTGATCAGCGTGCGCTTATTCATGTTTGTGCCAAGGCTAAAGCAATAACAGCCCGCCAACTATATCGTCAACTCTCCTGCATTTGCTTAATTTCCTGCTGGCACCCGTTATGCTTTCTTAGGATGCGTACTGCAATATTTCTCAACCGAGCGACATTCCCCTTGACTCTCCAATTTTTCGATGCTTACAATGTGCATTAGCAACGCCAATCGTAGGAAAATCCATGCCGTTTTGGGGCGGCTTGGAAGGTCAGTTCACAAACACACGTCTATGAAACAAAATGATTCATTCATCCCGCGTCAAATTGACCGGATTTGGCAAAAAGCTCTTGGCATCTTTGCAGTTATCATTGTAAGCGCACCAGTGTTGCTACAGGCCCAATATTCTGAAATTAAAATGGGCGAATACCTTAACTATGCGACCGCCGCCGCTAACAATGGCGTCTATGCCGGCATTGATGGCATCGGCTACGTGGGCGTCTTTGGTTCGCCGGCGCTCTATACACCCAATACCGGCTGGGAGGGTCTGCCCGTCGCGCAGGGTTTCGATACCTCCAAGCAGATTTCTGGAACCACTACAGCCATCAGCCACGACGGTTCCGTAGTGGCCGGTTCGGTGGCCGGAACCACCACCAACGGAGTCTCAATTCAGGTGGCGGCCTATTGGGTGAACGGCGTTGAGAACGTCGTCCCTGCCCCGCCGGACGATCCGAGTGCAATCACAGTAATCGCCACGGGTGTTTCCGGCGACGGAACCACCCTGCTGGTGCAGGACGGCACCGTGTACAGCGCCGCGGTTGAAACGTATGTCTTTAACATCGCCAGCGGGACGTTTACTTCCCTGGGTTTCCTCGGGGGCACCAATCATCAAACTTACGCGACGGCGATCAATAACAACGGCAGCGTGGTCGCGGGCTATAGTTTGCTGGATAACGGAAACGTCAACGGATTCATTTGGACTTCCAATAACGTCACCGTCCTGGGTGTCCCCACCAATCATCCGAACACTTTTTATTTGGAACCAACCTGCATGAGCGACGACGGCGCGACGCTATATGGGCGGCTCACTGAAGGAGGCGGCTGGGTAGGGTTTCGCTACAATACCGCCACCGGCTACCAGGACCTTAACCTGACACCCACCGCCTGCACCGCGGATGGCTCCGAAGTCGTCGGCATCGAGGACCTTTATTTTCCAGCCATATGGTCGGTCAGCAACGGCGGCGGCCTTTTGGATGATTTAGTGTCTCAAAATATTGCACCGCAGGCCTTCCCGACCCTGGGAGATCCCTACAGTGCGAATCCCGTCACGATTTCGCCGGATGGCACCGCCATCACGGCCCTTGGCCCGGATGCCTATCCGGTGGACCAAATCTGGTACGGCACCTGGCAGATTTCTGTTCCGTCTCCCCTTAAAACAGGGGCATACGTGAGAGGTACTACGACGACATTCTCGACGCCTTACCAGGAAACGCTCACGGAACCCGCTGGAACGCTCACTCAATATGCTGAATTTAACACCGGCGTATCCGCCGTGCTCGTCACGAAACCGCACTACGCTTCCTCTTTTACCTTGAATGCAGACGGTTCCTTCACCTATGTGCCTAAACCGGGGTACATCAGCGCCGGCAGCGATCCGGAAGATGGCACACCCAACGACCGCTTCACTTACAAGTTGACCAGTGCGAACGGAACAAGCAGCAACGTCACCGTACAGGTTATTGTGGAACCGCCCATGCCCCCCACGGTAGATACGCCTGCCGCGGTAAATATCACCACGACGACAGCCACCCTCGGCGGCGATGTTGAGAGTGATGGAGGCTCCGCAGTCCTCGGCGTCGGCGTGGTCTATGCCCCCATGGACTATGACAGCGACCCACAAATTGGCGATGGGCTGGCCAGCGTGGCTTCCGGGACCGGTACGATGGGCGCCTTTACCGTCAATGTCAGCGGCCTCTTACCAAATACCCTTTACAACTTTGCCGCCTACGCCACCAACAGCCAGGGCCTCAGCTATAGCGACGTCAGTTATTTTTTCACTCCGGCAAACTTCTCAAGCTGGCAACAATCATGGTTCAGCGATCCGACCAGCGGCAACGCTGCCTCGAATGCGGATCCGTATCACACCGGCGTGCTCAACATTCAGGTCTTTGCCTATCTCGGCCCGAACCAGGACCCCAGCACTGCCAGCCCGGCCGAACTTCCACAGGTGCAAATGGGCGGCGGCAATCTTTTCTATAGCTTCACCGAACCCGACGGCGTCAGCGGCATCACTTATGGCGCGCAATGGAGCACGACCATGCTGCCCAATGATTGGCATGCCATTCCTGACACTGGAGATCCCTCCGCTTCGCCGCCCACCCATATTTTCAGCATACCGACAAGCAGTACCCATCAATATATGCGGCTGACACTGACGGCTCAGTAGCCTCCCACTTATGGTGGAAAAAGAGAAACCGGAGACAAGCACAACGCCTGTCTCCGGTAAGATAAACTTTGCGAAAATTACTTCGCCGCAGGGGCGGTAACTTTTTCTTCCCTCTCGCGCACGAGGGTCGCGCCTTTGCCGAGGCGTTTGCGGAGATAGGTCAGCTTGGCGCGGCGCACGGCACCGTGGCGTTCCACTTCAATCTTATCCACGCGCGGCGAATGCAGCGGGAAAATGCGCTCGACCCCTTCGCCGTAGCTGATGCGGCGGACGGCAAAGGTCTCATTCAGGCCCGTGCCGCGTTTGCCGATGACCACTCCGGAAAAAATCTGGATGCGCTCCTTGTCACCTTCCACGACTTTGGTGTGCACTTTGACGGAATCACCGACGTTAAATTTCGCGTCGTCTTTCCGAAACTGTTCGGACTCAATTTTTCTTTGCAATATCTGGTTCATAAATTCAATTTTCTATTTTAGCAAATCCGGCCGGCGTTCTTTCGTCCGCTGCGCCGCCTGCTCTTTCCGCCACTTCGCAATCTCCGCGTGATTGCCGGACACCAAAACGTCCGGCGCCTTCATCCCGCGAAACTCCGCGGGCCGCGTGTACTGCGGATATTCCAGCAATCCATGGCTGAACGACTCATCGCGCGAGCTTTCGTCATCGCCCAAAACTCCAGGCAGCAGCCGCGTGACCGAATCGATCACCACCATCGCGGGCAACGCACCGTTTGTCAGCACGTAATCGCCGATGGACAATTCATCGTGCGCCAATCCGATCCGCACCCGCTCGTCAAAACCTTCGTAGTGGCCCGTCACGAACAGCAAATCTGTCTGCGCGGACAATTCGCGCGCAATCTGCTGGTCGAACTTTCGTCCACCCGGCGAGAGCAAAATCACTTTCGTCGCTTCCCGCCGCAAACTTTCCACCGCTTCAAAAATCGGCTCCGGCTTCATCAGCATCCCGGGACCGCCGCCAAAGGGCCGGTCATCTACCGTCTTGTGCCGGTCATGCGTCCACTGCCGCAGGTCGTGCACATTCAAATCCAGCAGGCCCTTCTTCCGCGCACGCTTGATGATGCTCTCATCCAACGGCCCGGCGAACATCGCCGGAAACAAAGTCAGCACGTCAATTTTCATTTCGCGCTCTTTCGCGGACAAGGACGAAAGCGATTACGACTGTTTGTCGTCCTCGACAATCTCCACCGAACAACGCAGTCCCTTTTTGGCGCTGCCGGCCAAAAGCAGGGAACGGATCGCGTTGATCGTCACGCCCTGGCGCCCGATGATCTTGCCGACGTCGCCGGGGTCCATGCGCAATTCATACACCGTCATGCCCGCGCGTTGGACCGATGTCACGGTCACTGCTTCGGGCTTCTGCACGAGTCCTTTGACCACGTATTCGAGGAACTCTTGCATGTAAATTCTTTAAGCCGCGGGGGCGGGCGCCGCTTTGCCGGCTTTCTTGATAAAACTGGCCACGGTATCGCTCGGCTGTGCGCCTTTGCTGATCCAGTACTGCGCACGTTCCATCTTGATCGTGAAGTTATCGCCCTTTTTGAGCGGGTTGTAAGTCCCGATTTCCTCAATGAATTTGCCGTCGCGCGGGCTGCGGCTGTCGGCCACCACGATGCGAAATGCCGGCATGTTCTTCGTGCCGACCCGTTTCATGCGAATTTTTACTGACATATATGTTTCAAAAGAACGTTGAAAATATCAGGCCGGACGTAATTTGCAAGTCTTGTTTTTGCGTAATTTTGGAGGCTGAATTATATCGTATTTAAATGGCCGAAGTAGCGAAGGAAACTGGCAAGGTGGATGCTGCCCATTTAAGCGAAATGGCAATATACTTGTATCTTTTAAGTCGGAACCTCCCCTTCCCCGCCGCCTGGTGAAATTGAAAACTTGAAACGCTGAACATTAATCCTGAAACTGACGCCAATGAGCCGGCCTTACGAGGAAATTTTGAGCGGGGAAACCTGTCCGCGGAACGCGCCGGATGCGCGCCACGAATTGATCTGCGAGAAGCTGCATACTTTCATGAACGCCGGCGTCGCCAACGTGGCCTCTACTCAGCTCCTCGCGCCGCGAACCATGATCCAGGTCGCCCGCAACACTTCTCTGCGGCCGGATCTCGCCATCATCACCACCGCCACGGGCAAACTGTTTCTCGCCGCGGAAATTGTAAGTCGCGACGACCATGCGACCGATACCGTCATCAAAAAGGAAATCTACGAACAAATCCGCGTCCCCCGCCTGTGGATGGTGGACCCGCGCTACGACAACGTGGAGATCTACCACAGCACGGAGTTTGGCCTCCAGTTGAAGCATATCCTGGCCGGCAGCGAAATCCTGGCGGAGAAGCTCATCCCTGAATTTCAGATCGTCATCAGCGAATTATTTGCCACCCAAAAATAACTTGCGCATTTTGGCCGAACTGTAATTGTGTCTGTACACGTCGGAGTTAATCGCCAACAAAAAAGGAATATTATGAAAATGCTTAAAGCAATGCCGATCCTAGCCGCCGGTCTTTTGGTCGCCGTTTTCACGGGCTGCAGCACCTCTCATCCCAGCAACGAAGTGACCATGAATGGCACCATGGTTTGCGCGAAGTGCAAACTGCATGTCGCCTCCTCCTGCCAGAACGTGCTTCAGGTCGAACAAGGCGGCCAAACGGTCAACTACTTCCTGGTGCAAAACGACGTGAGCAAGAATTTTCACGATAACATCTGCCAAAACGACGGCGAAGCCGCGACCGTGACCGGCACCGTTGAAGAAAAAGACGGGCAGGAGCAATTGACGGCCACGAAGATAATGGCGTCGAAGTAAATCGTTCGCCCGTTTCTAAACGTCAAATATTAATTAAGAAGGCGGCCATAGAGGCCGCCTTTTTAATTTCTGCTTTTAAGAGCGTTTGAAAAGATACCGCCGCCGTTTGGCAGCGAGGAATTTTGGTGTTTTGGCGAGGCCTGAGCGAAGGAGCATGCCCGCAGCGGCCTGTGACTGAGCGAAAACGAAGCCAAAACCCAAAAGAACCGCTGCCTACTCTTCCGAGAAAAGATATTCCAGATCGGTTGCAGTCAGGCTGCGGGCAAAGCCCTCCTCACCCAGCACATCGGCGATCGTCTGCGCTTTGTTCTGTTGCAGTTCCCAGATTTTTTCTTCGACCGTGCCCGGCGCAATTAAACGATACGCGTTGACCGTTTGCGTCTGGCCAATGCGGTGCGAGCGGTCGATGGCTTGCGCCTCCACCGCTGGATTCCACCACGGATCGTATAGGACGACGTAACTCGCGTTGGTCAGGTTGAGGCCCGTTCCCGCCGCGCGCAAACTTAGGAGGAATACTCCCGCCTGCGAATCGGCCTGGAATGCATTGACCACTTCCTGCCGGTCCTTGGTCTGGCCGGTAAGGATATGCGTGCGGATGTTTCTCGTCGCGCAATCCCTTTCCAGCAACTGCAACATCTGGACGAACTGCGAGAACACCAAAACTTTCTGGCCGTCCGCAATCAGCGGATCGAGCAATTCGAAAAGCGTCTCGGTCTTGCCGCTGGCGGTGTCGCTACCGACGAGCGAAGGATGGCAGCAGATCTGGCGCAAGCGCGTGAGCGCGGCCAGCACGTGCATCTTGGACTTGTTCAGGCCTTGCGTCTCGACCGCTTTCATGACCTGTTCGCGGCTGCGGCGCAGTTCCGCGAGATAAAGTTTGCGCTGATCGTCGCCGAGCGGGCAGTCGCGGCGTTCTTCGATACGATCCGGCAAATCTTTCGCGACGTGTTTCTTGAGACGGCGCAGCAGCAACGGACGCAATTTCGCCGACAAACGTTTGCGCGCGATGCGTTGTTCGCTCTCGGCGTTCTCGCCGCGCGGCTCATACGTCTCCAAAAATTGTTCCTGCGTGCCGAGATAACCCGGCTGGATGAAATCCACGATGCTCCACAAATCCAGCAAACGGTTTTCCAGCGGCGTGCCGGTCAGCGCCAGCTTGTATTCGCATTTCAACTGCTTGACCGAATGCGTCACCTGCGCGCCGGGGTTCTTGATGAATTGCGCTTCGTCCAAAATCACTGCGCGGAAAGAGAACTTTTGCAGCTCTTCCAAATCGCGCCGCAACAGCGCGTAATTGGTCACGATCAAATCGTGCTGTGGAATTTGTTTGCGCAAGTTGTGCCGTGCCGCGCCGCTTTCCAGCACCAGCACGCGCGTGTCCGGCGTGAACTTCTCCGCTTCGCGCCGCCAGTTATGCAGCACCGATGCCGGACAAATCACCAACGACGGCTTGGGGTTCTTGGAATTACGTTGTTTGAGCCACGCCAGCCACGTGAGCGTTTGCAGTGTTTTGCCCAAGCCCATATCGTCGGCCAAAATGCCGCCCAACTTGATCTGCGCCAGGTGCGCGAGGAAATCGAAACCGTCTTTTTGGTAAGGACGCAGGTCCGCCCGCAAACCACGCGGCAGGTCACCGCTCGGGATGCCGCGAAACTCTGCAACGCGCTTGCGCAACTCTTTCGCTTCCGAAGTATCGGCAAAGCGCGAGAAACCGTCCTCACCCAGATGCGCCACGTGCTCCATGCCCACTTTTTGCGGGATGGCGACGATGCCTTCCACACCCATGTCTGCCATCGCTTCGTGCGCGTTCTGTACCGCGCCCGCATCCAATTCCACCCAGCCGGAATTCGGCAATTTCACAAATCGTCCGGTCGCCGACGCGAGCCGCTCCAGGTCCGATTTGCTCAACTTCAAACCTTCCGCTTCCCACTCCGCCGACACAGACAGCCAGTCGATGCCGCTGCCTTTGATGATCAATTTCGGTTTAAGCTGGCGCGGCGTGAGGAACAAACGATGAAAGGCGGGATTGCCCAGATATTCCGAATCCTCCGGGCGCGTGTTCCAGGCTTCCGCAAGGAGGCCGAGGAAATTTTCGTTGGCGTCACCGATCCACAAGCCCGGCTCCGGCGTGAACCAATCCAGCCGGCGCAGCCATTGCGTGGCGGGATCCAGTCGCGGGTCGTCCAAAATTTCCGGCTTATCGTGCGGACGCTTCTTCAATTCATTCGACACCCACTCGTGCCCGCTCCAAAACCAAACGCCCTGGTCACGCTGGCTTTTCGCGAGCAAACGCAAACGCACCGTGTCATCGAGCAATTCAAAGACAAACTGCGGCGCGGCCTTGTGCGTGACGCAAAGCTGTTCCCAATCCACGCCGTTGGCCGATTGCGTCTTGCGCAGATGCAGCAATAGGCGATGGCTCAATTTGCGCACCGGCACCGACGGCTTGTTCGCCAGATATTTCAGCACGCGCGGTGGCGGCGCGTTGCGCAGCAAAAAGAACGTGCTCCCCACCAGCGCCAGCGGCGGCTGATGATTAAAGAATTTCGCGTCCGCTACGGAATGAGATTCTCCGCCCGGCAATGCAAAACGATGCGTGAACGAAAGCTCTTTGTCGCCATTATCCAGGTGCGGCGCGAGCGAAATGATCTGCCCGTGAAACTGCAACGGCTGGGTAGCACCCGTCAATTCCAGGCGATGGGTATGCCCCCAGCGCGCGAGCCATTGTAATAATTCCGCATCCGACAAAACCATCGTGTCCGAACCGTCGTTACGATTGCGATGCGTGTCCGCGAGCCACTGGATAAATTCCCAGTCGTGCGGCGCAAACAATTCCTGCTCATGCGTGGCGCGAACAACGAGGTCAATAACGTCGTGCAACGTGCGAACCTTTTCGCCCGTGCGCGGACGCATCAACAAAAATTGCACCGCCAGCCGCTGGCGCGACGGATCTTCCTCATTCGTCTGCGCACGGCAAACCACCCGCAACGCCGCGCGCGGCGTGTCCAGCAACGGCATCGCCTGTGGCGAGAGCCAGTTCTCCAGTTCCTGCACCAGTTTGAGTTCCTGCTCCGCTGCTTCTGCGCGGGCAAAATGATCCAGGCTCGCGTGCGGCTGCAACTCCGGCGGCACCGAACGCTTCGCGCGCAAAAATAAAAACGCCAGCTCCTCCAGGCGCGACTTCCCTTGCGAATTCAGCAGGCGCGGCCACCAGTTCGTGTCCGGGAAATCCTTGCGCGAGAGCGAAAGCTTTTCGAAATAATCCTCCAGCAGCAGCCAGGACCGCTGCGAATCCGGGCAGAGCGAAAAACTCCGCAGGATATCCTCACGTCCCCCAACGGTCTCTTTGGAATCCGATAGCTCCCGGCGCAAATCCGCAAACGCTCCATAGGTTTGCGTCAGCACTTTGTGGTGAGCGTCATACTTCGTGGTTCCAGCCCGTTGCCCGTTTCCGTTTCTGACTAAAATTTTCGGCATTTGAAAAGTATAGAATCATTATTTCCTCATACGCCACAGTCATGGTCAATCATATTTCCAATAAAATTTTACACAGTCCATTCACAGCTCATTGACAGGCCGTTCAAAGCTGCTAAGATAGGTCCCCTTTATGAATAAAAATCCGCGCGTAGCCGTTGTCGGTGCCACTGGCGCCGTCGGCATCGAGATGATTAAAACACTGGAAAAAAGAAACTTTCCCGTGGGCAAACTGATTTTGCTCGCCTCTGCCCGTTCCACCGGCAAGAAACTTCCCTTTCGCGGAACCGAAGTCACCGTCACCGAACTCAAAGCTGATTCCTTCAAGGACGTGGACATCGCCCTCTTCAGCGCCGGCGGCAGCATCTCGAAAGAATTCGCTCCCCTCGCCGCCAAAGCCGGCTGCGTGGTCGTGGACAATTCCAGCGCCTTCCGCATGGACGATAACGTCCCGCTCGTCGTTCCCGAGATCAACCCCGACGACGTGAAGAAGCACAAAGGCATCATCGCCAACCCGAACTGCACCACGGCCATCACGCTCATGGCGTTGTATCCGCTGCATAAGGCGTTTAATGTAAAGCGCATTTTCGCGTCTAGCTACCAGGCCGTCAGCGGCACCGGCGCGAAAGCCATCGAAGAATTGAAGCGCCAGGTCGACGAAATCGTTGCCGGTAAACCGGTGACGAAGGACGTTTACCCGCACCAGATCGCCTTCAACGTGCTGCCGCACGTGGATTCCTTTTTGCCGAACGGCTACACGAAAGAAGAAATGAAGATGGAGAACGAAGGGCGCAAAATCATGCATCACCCCGGCTTCCACGCCAGCGTGACCTGCGTGCGCGTGCCCGTCTATCGTTCCCACTCCGTGTCCGTGAACGCGGAATTTGAAAAGCCCATCTCCGTCGACGCCGCCCGGGCCGTCTTCAAAAGCGCCCCCGGCCTCGACCTCGTGGACGAACCGGAAAATAAAAAATATCCGATGCCGCTGTTTACTTCGGAAAAATATAACTGCGAAGTCGGCCGCATCCGCAAGGACTGCGCGCTCGATAACGGCCTGGCCTTCTGGGTCAGCGGCGACCAGTTGCTGAAAGGCGCGGCCCTCAACGCCGTGCAGATCGCCGAAGAGCTGTTGAAGTAAGAGACAGCCCCTTAATCAAATTATCGTCAGGCGCGGTTTCTTTAAGCCGCGCTCGTTTTATTTCCATCTGGCTTCGCTCAAAAACGCGATGCCCACGATCACGCCGGCCAGGACGAACTCAATCGCTACTACCACCAATATGGTCCTGGCTCTCTGCCGCCGTTTCCAGCGTTGCGAATGCGGGAAGAGTAGCTTCCCCAGATTTCTTTCCAGATAATGAATCATAGGGTCTTCGCAAAAAACCTAGCACAACAATAACAAATAGCACACGTTATTTTCTCTAATCAGTCCTGCTAAACCTCCGCTCTTTGACAATTCAATTTTAAGAATGACTAACGGTCAAAATTCAGTTTTAATTTCCCGAATGAGCAAGGTCAAAAAACTCCTGCACACGCGCTATCGCGTCAATGATTTGGAAAAGACGGTAAAATTTTACCGTGAAGTTCTGGGCCTCGACGAAGTCCGCCGCCACAAATCCCCGCGTGGTTCCGAGCTGGCTTTCCTCAAAGCCCCCGGCAGCGAGGAAGAAATCGAGATCACCTATTTCCCCAGCGGCGGACCCGTGCAGGTACAACCCGATCTGACCCATCTCGCCTTCCTCGTGGATAGCCTGGAAGAGTTTGAAAAGCATATCGCGAAGTTCGGCCTGAAATACTCTGACGGCCCTACCACCAGTTCCAGCGGTTCCCGTTTCGCCTTCATTGACGCGCCCGAAGGCTACGAAATCGAACTCATCCAGCGTGGCAGCAACTCCTAAATTTATGAGCGTACTTATCGTCGGTTCCACCGCACTCGATTCCATTAAAACTCCCAATGCGGAAAATCCGCGCCTGCTCGGCGGCTCCGCCAGCCACGCCTCAGTGGCCGCGAGCTTTTTCTCGCCGGTAAAACTGGTGGGCGTTGTCGGCGAGGACTTTCCTAAAAAGTATGTGGACCTTTATCGCCGTCATAAAATCGACCTCGCCGGCCTGCAAATCCTCCCCGGAAAAACCTTCCACTGGTCCGGCGAATACGAAATCAACATGAACAACCGCCGCACGCTCCTCACCGAGCTGGGCGTGTTCGAGAATTTCACACCGCACCTGCCCGAAGCGCACAAAAATTCCGAGTTTGTTCTCCTGGCCAATATTGCCCCCGCCCTGCAGCACCATGTCCTGGACCAGATGAAGCGCCCCAAATTTGTCGCCGCCGATACCATGGACCTCTGGCTCAATATTGCGCTCAATGATTTGCTCCGCCTGCTTCCGCGCGTGGATTGCTTCGTTCTCAACGACAGCGAAGCGCATCAGTTGACCAAGGAAGACAACGTCTTTTTGGCCATGAAAAAAATCCACAAGCTTGGGCCCAAATACGTCATCATTAAGAAAGGCTCTCACGGCTCCATCCTGTCCAGCCCGAGCGGACACTTCATTTGCCCCGCGTTTCCCCTGCACGACCTCTGCGACCCCACCGGCGCCGGCGATTCTTTCGTTGGCGGCATGATGGGTTACCTCGCCACCGCGCGCGGCCCCATCGAGAAAAATTTCCGGCGCGGTATGATTTACGGCAGCGTCGTGGCGTCGTACTGCTGCGAAGGTTTCGGTCTGAACAAGACCACCAAAATCAAAAAATCTGACATCGAGAAGCGCGTAAAGGAACTGGAAAAGTTGACGAAGTTTTAAAGCCCGTTTCAGCAAACTTCTTTGCGCTGAAAACGCCACCACGACAATAGCAGCATCAACACGACGAAATCCAAAGCGTAAAGACTGAGGAAGCAAACATCTTTTCCGCCTATCATCTCGCCATTAATAATCTGCTCAAAAATATTGAACGGCCGATAGCTGGGCAAAAGGTAATAGAGCGGATTACCGCTTGAATAAAGGCCATTACCGGCGAAAAACGCCAGCGCGCAGGCAATGGCGGGATGCATCAAGAGCGAAAGCAACATCGCCAGCGAACCCAGCATCAACTGCCGGCAAAACATGAGCCAGGGCGCATACTTCATGACGGGGCTGAGCTCCACATGGGATGACGCGGAAAATAAAAGCATCGCCAGGCTGGCAATAATCGCGTAGCCCGCCATGACCACCACTCCCCCCAGATATTTCCCAAGCAAATATTGAAAGCGGCTTACCGGCTTGGAAAGCGTCAATCGGATAGTTCCCTTGCGGATTTCGGCTGTCACCGCCGTGCTAAAAATTAGTAAAGAAACCAGGCTGCCCCCAAAAGAAGCTGCGGCATAAAAAAACCCTTCAATTGCTGAAGCCCCTTGCTCCATGGCTTCCTTCATTCTTTTGTGGTCCTTTTCGCTCATATTTTGAAAGGCCGGCGAATTCGTCGGAACGTCAGAATCTTCAAACTGGCTCGTGATGTTCTTACGTGTCTCGCTCATGATAATCGAAAAAAAGATCGTCGCAGCCAGTGACACCAACATTAGCGCCAGCAGCAGGCGCTGGTGCAACAGGGCCCGGATACTGTCCCGTGCGATGAGAAAAATGATCTTCATAATTTAGGAGGTGGCTCGATCGTCGAGAAAAAGATATTTTCGAGAGATTGCGTCTCCGCCTCGGATCGCTCCGGCTGGATTCCGTGCTGCCGCAACAATTCCTCAATCGCTTCCCTCACCGTCGTATCCGGGCATTTGATGGTGACTTGACCATTGCACATTGTGACTTCCGCCGCCGTGCGCGAAAGTGCTTCCAACACGGCCCCCGGAACATTTTTCAAAAAGAGCCTGACGCTCCGGCCGGTAGAAAGCTCCTGAAGCGTACCAACCCGCTTAAGTTCACCTTTCTCCAGGATTGCGACCCGGTCGCACACCGTCTCCACCTCGGAAAGAATATGCGAACTGATAAAAATAGTTTTTCCACGCCGCTTTAATTCAACCAGGATATCACGAAACTCTTTCCTCCCGACCGGATCAAGGCTTGCGGTGGGTTCATCCAGGATAAGCAAATCAGGATCATGAAGCATCGCCTGCGCAAAGCCCAATCGCTGCAGCATTCCCTTGGAGTATTTGGAGATTGATTTAGTCGCCGCCTCTTCCAATCGCAGCAACTGAAGCAGTTCCGTGATCCTTTGATTTCGGTTTGCGACGGGAACTTCGAGCAGGCCGGCGTAAAATTCCAGCAAACCGCGCCCGGTATAATAATCATGCAGGTTCACCGACTCAGGCAAATACCCCAACCGGCGATGCACCCGGAAGTCGCCTGCCGGAAGACCAAACAAACGCGCGTGGCCGGAAGTAGGCCGGATTAGATTCAGCAGCAGCAAAATAGTTGTCGTTTTGCCGGCCCCGTTGGGACCGAGAAAACCGAATGTTTCCCCTTCCTTAACTTCAAGATTGAGGCCCTTCAAAGCATTCGTCTCAGCCTGGCCGCCAAAAAATTTTGTATAAGCTTTTTCCAATTTTTCTGTGTAGATGGCGGGCATGGGCTATTTTGGGCTGAGGCTAAATTTCGTCGTCAGGCTTTGGATTTTTTGCTCCAGGTCGCCATTATCCCCGGTATAACCCTCCTGCAGCATTTGGATCACCCCATCCTGGTCCACTAGCATCAAACTGGGTATCGCCCGGACGCCATAGACATCTGCGACCTGCCCCCCGGAATCCAAAAGCACGTGAAAGCCATATTTCTTTTGGGTAATGAATTCAGTGACTACACCAGCATCCTCATTTTGGTCAAGGCTCAGGATCTCAAAGTTCCGGTCTTTGAATTTGTCCTGGAGGGCTTGCAGGTCGACCATCTCCATCCGGCATGGCCCGCACCACGTCGCCCAGAAGTCTAAAAGCACAACTTTATGGCCGCGAAAATCCGCGAGCGACACCATGCGATTGGAAAGATCGAGGACGGAAAAACCGGGAGCAAGTTGGCCAACTTTGACATTACCCAGGGTATCAGCACTTCCATGGCCGCGCCCCCTCCCCTGCTGCACGTTTACTTTGACCTCATAATTGATCCAAATCGTCGCCGCCGCGAAAATCATCAGGGCCACAATCCAAATGACTGTGCGCAAGCTGGAATTTTGCGAATCAGGCGTCACCGGCCCTTTGTGGCCGCTTTCAATCGGTTTGTCAAGGCAGACAAAACTCAACTCACGTACTTCGGCGGATGAACATCGCCGAGCTTGTGCTTCCGCAACAGCTCGCAGAATTTTTCAATTCCACGCTTTTCATCGGTGGCCAGATGATACTGGATGTTCCACTCGAAATAATCGCGGCGGAAATCCTCATCGTATTCCTCACGCGACCCAATGATGAATTCCATGGTATCGATGCCGAAATTTTTCGCCTCACGCAATTCGAAGCGCAGTTCCCGGTTCTCAACTCCCCGGCGCAACGCCCAAACTGCATACACAAACGGCAGTCGCGTCATTTCCGTCCATGCCGTCCCCAGGTCCATGATTTCGTGCGTGTGCTCTGAACGTTGAAAATCTATCGCCGGATCTCCAATCAGCAGCACGAAATCCTTTTCCCTGGCGGCTTTGTAATTCTCCAGCGGCTTGAACTGCGGAAACAAATTCTTTTCCGCGAGCAAAACCTTCAGCAGGTTCACCCCCGTCAGCGACGCCGTGTCGCAATAAACTTCCGTCATTTTTTCGAGCGGTTGTTTGTGCGCCAGCAGCACGCTGTAAACTTCACCGAGCGAGGCGATGGCAATCCCGTCCAAAATATCGTAACGATCGTTAAATAAAACTTCCGTGATGCTCACCAGCGCCGCGTCCAATTCATCCCGCCGCAGCATCTCGGCCAATTTGGATGGCGTAGCGAAGATAAGCTCGCTTTCAATGCCGCGCGTGAGCGGCACCGCATTCAGATAAGGCACCGAACCGACGCGAAATTTTTGTTTTTCTTCAGACACGGCCCCAATTAAAAATGAAAAGCGCCGAATTAAAAAGGCAGAAAGAACCAAAAATCACCCTCCTAATGCCGTTATTTTCTTGCGGCATTGGATTTAAAGTCTAATTTTCCCTGACTCTATGGCGGCAAAAACTAAAAAGCGCAAACCGGCCAAAACCCGGAAGGAAACTCCCGTGGCTCCACCGGCACCAACTCCGCCCGCCGAGCCCGCCCCCGCGCAATTTCCCGCTCCTGATTCCCCGGTCTTCGCCGCAAAAACGGAGGGCGACACCACCGCTTTCATTCGCCGCGAAATTGAACGTTACGACGGCGACACCGCCATCAAACTTTACCTGCGCGAAATCGGCCAGGTAAAATTGCTCACACCGCAGGAAGAGATCGATCTGGCTGCGAAGATTAAAAAAGGCGACAAAAAAGCACGCGAACAGATGATCAAGGCCAACCTCCGCCTCGTCGTCAAAATCGCCCGCGATTACGAAGGCATCGGCCTCCCGCTTCTGGATTTGATCAGCGAAGGCAACATCGGCCTGATGAAAGCCGTTGAACGTTTTGACCCGCGAAAAGGCGGCAAGCTTTCCACTTACGGTTCCTGGTGGATTAAGCAGGCCATCAAACGCGCCCTCGCTAACCAGTCCAAGACTATTCGCCTCCCCGTCCACCTCGTGGACAAGATTTCCAAGATGCGCCGCGTCGGCATGAAGTTGCAGGAGGAGCTGGGCCGCGAACCGACTGATGAAGAATTGGCCGACGAACTCGGCATGACCTCCACGCGCGTCCGGCAAATGCGCCTCGCCGCCATCCGCCCCGCCTCGCTCGACGCCCCCATCGGCGACGAAGAATCCAATAGCTTTGCCGAAGTCGTCGAAGACGAAAACGCCGCCACGCCTTACGAAGACCTCGAGGACAAAACCGTCGTTAATATGCTCCGCGACATGGTGGAACATTTAGACGAACGCGAAGCCACCATCCTGCGTTACCGATTCGGTCTCGATGGCGGCAGCGAAAAAACTCTCGAAGAAGTCGGTGAAAAATTCGGCGTCACGCGCGAACGCGTCCGCCAGATCCAGAATCTCGCGCTGAAAAAATTGCGCAAAATGATCGAGAAACTCGAAGCCTCCAAGCAAAAACAGGCATATTCATGATTACCTCTGCGGAAATTGAAGCCGCCATTCGTAACGTGCCCGATTTTCCCAAGCCGGGAATCCAATTCAAAGACATCACGCCCGTCCTCGCCGATCCCCGCCTGTTCGCCGGCACCATTGACTTGCTCGTGGGCAATTTCAAACCCGGCTCGGTGGATGCCATCGTCGGCATTGATGCGCGCGGCTTTATCTTCGCCGCCGCCGCCGCTATGAAACTTGGCGCCGGTTTCGTGCCCGTCCGCAAAAAAGGCAAACTTCCTTACAAGACCCACGAACAGGACTACGCTCTCGAATACGGCTCGGCCACCGTGGCCATGCACATTGACGCGCTGAAACCCGGCGCCCGCGTGCTGCTCGTGGACGACTTGCTGGCCACCGGCGGGACGGCCGCCGCCGCGAGTGCCCTGGTAAAAAAACTGGGCGCGCAAATCGTTGAGATAGTTTTTCTCATCGAACTGAAATTTTTAAACGGACGCGAAAAACTCAAGGGCTATCCGGTTCGTTCTATTGTGGCCTATTAAACGGGCGTGGCTCAATGGGTTTTCGGGTTCGTAAAATGCGGTAAACCTGAATCATTTATATGAGCGCAATTATCGCCGGTATTTTCTTTGGCTTCATCGCCTGGTTCCTCGTCCGCTACCTCGCTGCCGGGCTTTACACCGTCAATCAAAGTGAACGCGCCGTAAAGACCAGCTTCGGCCGTGCGGAACGAGTCGGCGATGCCACCACGCTGCAAGACCCCGTGGCCGCCGCCCTCAGCGACGAAGAAAAAGCCCGCTACAATTATCCCCAAATCCGCGTCATTCCCCCCGGCGGCCCTTATTTCAAATGGCCGTGGGAAAAAGTTTATAAAGTCTCTGTCGCCACGCAGACCATGAATATGGCGTATGACCCCGAATATCCTCAGGCCAATTCCCAGGGCACCATGCTGGAAGCCGTCACCAAAGACCAGCTCAACACCGGTCTCAAGGGACAAATCCGCTGGCGCGTCTGCGAGCGGAATCTTTACGCCTACCTGTTCGGCGTGAAACAACCCATCATTCACGTCATGGGCTATTTCATTTCCATCCTGCGCGAACGTATCGCCAATTTCGAGGCGCAGGCGCAGCCGCCCACCGGTGATGAACCCCACAACATCGCCGCCACCGCCGTTATCGGTATTTCCATCAACGACCTTCGCAAAAATTTGCGCGACATCAACGACCACATGTTCCAGGAATGCGCCGTTTCTCCCGGGCGCTATGGCATCGTCATGGAAGCCTCGCTCATCACCGAGATAGATCCGCCGCCGGATGTGGAATCCGCGCTCGCCGCCATTAATACCGCCTACAACCAGGTTTCGTCCGACATCAGCCTCGCGCAGGCGGGCGCAGACCAAAAGATTGTGCAATCCAAACGCGCCGTGGAAATCGAAACGCTCAAGGCGCAGGCCGAAGTGCAACCGCTCATTGCCATGGCGGAACAATTGGGTGACCTCAAAAAGAACGGCGACCGCGCGCTGGACGCATACATCCGGAACGTTCGGCTGCAATTATATAAGGAAGCCAAAAGCGTGATTATGGAGGCCAGCCATGAGTAGCCTTGTCCTTTTCTTCATCGCCCTGGCCGCCACCTTCTTCGGCCTGTTCATCCTGTTCCCGATCCTCTTCGGCTTCGCGCGGTTGTTCGGCCTTTACACTATCGTCGAAGAACGGCAGGCCAAAGTCTACGTGCTCTTCGGCAAAGTCATCGCCATCATTGACGAGCCGGGCCTACACCTGCTCATTCTCAAGCTTGGTATCAAAGCGCCGCTCGTCAATTTCCTCGGCAAATGCCATTCACTAGATTTGCGGCTGGACCAGGAATATCTCCGCAGCAACCCCGTCAATTCCGAGGAAGGCGCGCCCATGGGCATCGGCGTCTGGTACGAGATGTTCATCAGCGATCCTATCGCCTACCTCTTTAAGAATGCCGACCCGCGCGGCTCGCTCGCCGCCAACGTCAGCAACTCCACCGTTCGCTGCCTGAGCAACCTGAAACTCGCCGACATGCTCCAGAACCGGCATCCCATGAGCCAAACCGTGCGCGACGAAGTCTCGCCGCAATCGCAGGACTGGGGTTACAGCCTCGGCTCAACCTATATCCGCAAAGTGCATTTCCGCGACGCCGAGATGATCAAACAGATCGAAGAAAAAGTCGTGAATCGCCTGCGCCAGGTCACCGCCGCCATCAAGCAGGACGGTGCCAACCAGGTGAACATCATCACCAGCACTGCCGAACAACGCGCCTCCGTCGAATTCGCCAAGGCCGCCGCCATGCGCCCGCAAATCGTCGGCGCTGCGCTCCAACAAATCTCCCAGGACCCGCAAATCTCCGACGCCCTCTTCCAAACCCTGGAAACCCAAAACATCATCGAAGGCCAGGCCTCCATCACCTTGATTCCCAAAAATTCCAAACTCCTCGGCGAACTCGTCGCCAGCACCCAGAACAAACCGGTCGATAGATAAAATGGATATCATCTCCCGGCTTCGTCTGCTCATTTGCCTCGTCGCTCTGAGCGTCGTTTGCGAATGCAGTGCCGAGGATCTGCCGGGAACCATCTCTGAATTGCGCGAAAATGGCGCCTTCGGTTTTCCTCAAAAAGAGGCAACGGTGCTTTGCGACCAGCCCGGGCTGCGTTTTTCCGTCTGGAACAATGACCAATATCTTTTCGCTCAGGCCGTGTTATGGACCAACGATGATGCTTCGCTGGGCAAGACCGAGGACAATCGAAAAGTTGGCGATTGGTCGGTTTTATTGTTGAGGATAAATGCGGACGCGCAAATCGTCCCGAAAGTGGACCGTGATTATATGCTCAATCCCTGGCCGGGAATGGAAGGCATGCACTATCAGGTTGTGCTGAGCCGGGCTTCGACCACTGGCATCCAAAGCGATACCCAGGGCCATGGCGCCATCCGCTATCTCAAAACTGCCGATGGAAAAGCGGTCCGCATAGATACTTATTTGATTCCTTTGGCAGAAATTTCCAGCCATCTCGGTAATAAAATACGGCTGGCTTATTGGGGAAGCTCACCCAAGGCCTCCCTGACCGTCAACTCCGCCGGCTTTGAGCGGCCGGGGAAAAACTACTATGCGCGGAGCATTCCCGCCGCGCAATATAACGGATATGTCCTGGCCAAAGGCGCGCCGATCGATCCACGGCAAGTGCCGGATGGCACCGAAGATGTTTCTCTGCTTGCGCCAAAAAACGTGGCGAGCCCCAAAGTAGGTGAAGTGGCTCCCGAAATCACCGCCGGAAAATGGGTCAACGCCCAAACGCCGTTGACCCTCGCCGGCCTGCGCGGGAAGGTTGTCCTCGTGGAATTTTGGGCGACCTGGTGCGGGCCCTGCCAATTATGCATTCCGCACCTGAACGATCTACAGTACAAATACGCCGCTCAAAACTTCCAACTGGTCAGCCTGGTTCTGGAAGGACATCAAACCATGGACCCGTTTCTCACCAAACATCTTGTTAAATATCCCATCGGCCTGGAAAGCAGTTCCCTGGATGATTACGGCATCGCTTGGATTCCCCATGCTTTCGTCCTCGACCGGCAGGGAAAAATTCTTTGGAACGGCAATTCCGAATCACCGGAAATGGACATCGCCATCGCCAATGCATTAAAACCCTGAACTCCAACTAACCTCGCTCTCTCTAAGTCTTTCGTTTCTTCTTCAATCATTTATAGGTAGTCACTACCTTTGTCCCTTCTTCTTCTATGCTAAAATCCTCCCATCGTGGACCAACGTGTCCACAAGGTAGGGCCGTGCCCCTGCACGGCCGCTCGTTCTTTGACATAATATTGGGGGAATGGATTTGGGGAGCGCACGCGTCT
>Ga0206973_1100_pt1 | contig 21435 bp, 18 predicted proteins | sample Alteio_BWOrgHeat_83_FD_152927 | JGI IMG/M metagenome (GOLD analysis project Ga0206973, IMG submission 152927) | Enriched cells from forest soil in Barre Woods Harvard Forest LTER site, Petersham, Massachusetts, United States -... | ecosystem: Environmental > Terrestrial > Soil > Temperate forest >...
CTGTTAAGAAAATCATTATGATCCTGCACAATACTCTTCTTAACAGCGGCCGGTTGATTTTATTCATTCAGATATTTAAATAATTATAATTATTGTTTAGGTTGAACCCAATATGGATTTACCTGGAGTTGCTCTACTACATACTGAATAACCTTCTGTGCTTTTACACTGTTGCCGGCTGCATCCAATGGTGGAGATACTACGGCTATACCAAACTTGCCCGGGCAAACAGCAAGCAGGCCACCACCAACGCCACTTTTTGCAGGCAGCCCTGAATTGAATAACCATATACCGGAATCATCGTACAAACCTGCAGTAGCCATTACCGGCAAAGTGTACATAACGGTCTTGGGGCTTACTACTGTTTTCTTTGTTACGGGATTTACACCTCCGTTAGCTAAAGTTGCCGCCATTTCAGCAAGGTCTTTTGCACTTACATTCAATGCGCATTGCTTGGTGTAAATATCTGTTGCCTGAACCGGATCAAAATACATCCTGCCGTAAGCATACAACAGGTGTGCAATTGCCTGGTTGCGCAGATTATCGCCTGCTTCGCTTACATATACCGGCCAGTTAAGCGAAAGTTGCCTGCCGGCAAATGCACTTTGAATATCTACAATGCTTTTCCATTTTGCAGCAGAATCAGCACCGGCAATAAGGCTTGAAGCAGCTATTGCACCCGGATTTACCAGTGGATTTATTTCTTTTCCTTTTTGTAATTCAACCGCAACAATTGAATTAAAGCGCATGCCTGTGGCATCTACACCAATCTTATCCTGTATTGCCTGCGGGCCAAGGTCTTCAATTTCTTTTGCCATTGTAAAAACCTTAGATACACTCTGGATTGATACCATTGATTGAATATCACCTTCTGTATAAACCTGGCCATCTGTGGTAATTAATGCGATGCCAAAAATCTTGGGGTCAACGCTGGCAAGCTCTTTAATGTAGTCTGCGTTCTTACCTTCCTGCAGGTCTTTGAATTTATTGTACGCATCATCCAATACTTTCTGAATATTTGCTTTTGTCAAAGTGTTCTGCGCATTAATGCGTGCTGAGGTTACCAGGATTAATAACATGGCTGCAGCAATCGTTTGCCATGAACGTAATAAAGGAATATTTTTTTTCATGATTGGGGTGTTTTAAATTATAATCGTTTTGATAGATTGATTGATTAATTACTCTTCTTTTGATAGAAAACCTGTGAGAAACTGTATTTGAATGAGAATTGTACTTTGGTTGCATTAGACTTGAATCCATCGCTGAAGTTTTGCCTTTCGCCATATTGTAATTCGGCAACAGCCCAAAAATTCTTAAACGGTGCTACAGAAAGATTTACGATTGCATATTGCCCGTTTTTATACGCGTTCGGAGAACCCAGGTCTGTATTGGTTATATGCACACTTGAATAACCAAATGAAGTACACCATTTAGGATTCCAGTAGTGGTCAATAAAAGCCAATATGCCTGATACCGGTAATGCTTTGCCCGTAACCGTACCGTTAGAAGCATCCAGGGTTCCAACATCTACGGGTGCATCCTGCATATAATTTTCAACACCCTGGCCATACACGTACGAACCGCGGAAAATATCTGATTTACCCAGGTTAAGCACCGTGCTGAGGTTAAGTCCCCAGCCTGTAACATGGCCGTTAACGTTGCCACCGCTAACATCAGTCCATCTTAACTGGCGCAGCATACCTGCTATTTGCACATGACCCCAATCGCCGCTTCTTTTATAGTGAGCTGACAGATCGGGCAGCTTTAACTGCGCTTTTACACTATCTATTGTTTCAGGATGTTCAACAGTTCCTTTGTCTGCACTGGTACCGGGGCGTTCCAATGCAATATATACTTCATTCTTTCCTACCAGGGGCGCATATCTTATCTGTATATTCCTGTAAAATACCATCCCGGAAGGGCCCCAGTATTCTGCAGTATTGGGCCAAACATCACCGTCCTGGAATGGGGTATTCGTTTGTCCAACAAGCACTCTTCCCAATTCGCCGTAAAAGTGACGGGGCCTTATGGTTGTCTGGCCTTCATCTCCGCCAACACCCCACATATCAAATTCAAATACGGCTTTGAGTTCGCCCAGTGGTGTTTGAGTATATCCTTTTACACCAAACCGTGTTTGCCTTACACCGAAAAAAACCTGGCCATCCGGTGCATACTGGTCTTTATAAGATGGCAGCTTGGTAATACGCAAAGCATCTGACCATGCCGGGTTTATCTGGTTGAAGTTATAACCCATATCCGTTTGTGCGAATCCATATATTTCAAGATTCCGGGCCATAGATGTGTCCTGAGCACGCGATGAAAACGCAGCAATTAAAAATACAATTACAAGTAGTGGTTTTACTTTCATACTGGTGTATTTAAGAAATTTAGAAAATGGTTTTGTTGTTGTAAAGGCTGTACAAAATTTACATCCCGGCATAGGGGATCTATACAATTGATGTGTTTTTGTGTGCAGCATGTATTGCTATGAAAGCATAACATAGCATCTTAATTTTTATTCAAAAAATGTGGTCGCAATAAATAACAGTGACAAAGTAATATGATTGAGTAATGATTTTACATACATTATTATACATAACGGTATTAATCAAGCCATTTTACGGTTAAGTGTTACGCAGAAGCAGCATTATCCGCAATTCTTGTTTAATTACATTAATTGTGCTACGGGGACTGCAGGAAATTGAGTGTTTAACATGAATGAATTAAGGCATGAAGAAATATATCCTGTTCTATTGTTTACTGATGATTGCAGCCACATGCCTTGCACAAAATAAAGATACCTTATTTTTTAATAAAGGAAGTATTGTAATAGGCGAAGTGAAAAAGATAAAACTGGGAGTGATCACTTTTGACCCGGATGATGCCAATGATATAACTGTTCAACTGCGCAATTTAAAAACACTTTCTGCTGTAAGCGAAGTGTTCCGTATTGAAACTATAGACCACAATGTATACTATGGAAAACTGGTACCCGACAGCAGCCGTAATTATGTAAGGATGCTGCACGGCTCAGATACAAGCCTTTTATATTTAAAGAATATCACTGTTATGTATCCTTATGAAAAATCGTTTATACAACGTTTCTCAGGCAAGGTTGGCTTAGGCTATAATTATACGCGCTCCAGTAATTTCGGCCGTCTTAATTTTGATGGCAGCTTAAATTATGCATCCCGCAAAGAAGAAATATCATTAGCGGCATCTGCCATTTATACTATGAGTGATTCATCTTTTACAAGGGATAACGAAACCTTTTCCCTTAAAAATAACTATTACTTCAACCCTACATGGTTTGCCACGGGGTTTGTTGCTTACCAGCGTAATCTTGAATTGGGTTTGGAAAGGCGTTTCCAGGAAGGCCTGGGGGGAGGCAATAAATTTATTACCGGCCAGCATACTTATGCATGGGCAAGAAGCGGCCTTGTGTTAAACCAGGAAAAAAATACTGAAGGCACCACCAGCGGTACGCTTACAGAAATATTCGGTCAGATACAGTTTAATTTTTTCAGGTTCACCAAGCCTGAGATCAACATGGATATAGCGCAAACCTTCTACTACAGCCTTTCCCAAAGCGGGCGTTTTCGTACGGATGGAGATGCAAGCCTTAACTGGGAAATTATTGATGACTTTAATTTAAGCCTCGGTTTTTACAATAACTATGACAGCAAACCACCTGCTGCAGAAAGTAAGCAGTTTGATTTTGGGGTTAACTTCGGATTGAGTTACAGTTTTTAGGCACCCCACGTACTTTTTCCTACGCAAGATCTGTTGTAAAGCTTTTTCGTAATCTTCTCTGCTTTTGTAAACCTTTTTCCGTATAAGACATTCTTTTGACAGACCTACCTGCAAGCTCACTTGTTCGGTAGTTGGTCGGTACTTCTTCGGTAGTTGTTCGGTACTTGTTCGGTCTATGGGACCGAAGAAGCATCGAAGAAATATCGTATTCTTTTCGTAGAAAACATGAACATGGTTCCCGGATGTTCACTATTACGAATGAACACGCAGAAAAGGAACTTTAAAATAAAATAGAAGCTGCAACAGAGAGCGTTGTTCCGGTTTGTCCGCCCATATAATAGCCAAATACACTGCTTACGGGCGAACGGTTTACAAAGATCACCTGCCCGTTTAACCGCACATTGCGTGTATGAAAAGGATAAAAGTTTGTTCCTGCCAAATATTCATTTGCATTATTAAATGAACCGAATACCTGGGATGTTGCTGCGTACAATTCCAGCTTTTTCTTTATTGGGTATCCGGCTACCTGGATCATAAATCCATTATCTTTTATGGAGCTCAAAGGCAGTATACCATCTGCTGAAAACTTATCCAGCGTTCTAAAGTAATATTCACCCTGGAAAAACAAGCCTTTATATTTTAATCCTGCATCAACTGCATATAAAGTAAAATTGGCTTGCTGTACGGTAACTCCGGGCGCAAGTGAACCGCCTCCGAAAAGTAAACTTGCATCAGATAAACGGATGGAAGTATTGTCGGGAGAATTTTGAGATAAATCGCTGTAGCGGTCTTCGCGGTGGTGCGCAAGTGAAGCGCCAAACCGCGTTGCCGGTTTATCGTGATTTTCCCAGTCGCCGTAACCTCCTCTCGGCCCAAATTCATCAGTGGCAGGCATCCACCAAAGGCTTAAGCCATAGCCTAAGTGACGGTTAAATTTACCGGCAGAAATGCCCAGTTCGCTAAGGTTATCTCCCACTACAGCATTATAATGAAAGTTTGGATGGGTTCACCCGTGGCCCACACAGCACTTGTAAATCCCGTTCTGAAATATTCATCTGCCATCACACGGTCTGTTCCCAGCCAGTAAGGATGCGAACCCTGAAGCGAACGCGTTCCCCCTAATGAATTGATGCCTGCAGTAAGATTAAAATATTTATTGAAGTGAAAGCTCATATTACCGGCTATAGCAACCTGGTTAGTGGCATTCACTGTCCAGAAAGTGATGTTATACGTAAGCTTTGGATCATACACCCAGCCGGTAAGAAATGCCTGTACGCGATGCCAGAGAATATCATTTCTGCCGTCTGTTACATGTTGATTGCCCAGGTGGTCGTAATAAACCTGTGAGGGTGGCATTTGATCCATGTAGCGCGCGAGCATATACCCGCTTATGTTTAATGTACCATACTTTGTGTTTGCAACCTGGAAACCTCTTCCCGGTGTAAAATCGCCCCAGTTTTCTTCGCTGTTGCGAATAGAATCGTTTGGCAACGTTGAAGGGTCGCCCTGAATTGCCTGTGCAGATATAGTTTGCTTTGTACCAATAATAATCAAACAAAAAAGCACGCAGCGAAGCGGGATTGATTTTAGGTTAGCCATATATGGTTGATTTATTATCTTATTCTAAATCTGTATTGCAGATAGTAACAGGTCTATTAAAAAATATTTACTTTCATATCACAGCTTTGATTAAACTAAACTATATATTATGACACGCGTGAATATGAGTTTACGCAATTTTTTATAAAATTTTCTATCAGGGTTGAATTTGAGTTTTGGGAAGATTAAAAAAATCTATGATTTAACCGTAATATATTTCTGATTACCAATTATAAAAGAGACTTCATAATTTTAATTTTTGTAGCTTGAATATTTAGTTTAAACAGAAGAAAATAAAAATATCATGAAAAAGAAAATCGCTCTGTTAGCATTTGGAGTTTGTGCTTGTTCAATGATATATGCGCAATACACAACTGATAAACTGGTTGGGGAAAAACACGAAAATACTATTGATAGCCTGAAAACATCGGAGTATCCTTATTTGCTTCCTATATGGGGCGAAAAAGTTGCTCGTAAAGGGTTTAAGCTTCCGAAATCGGCAGGCATCAGTGCCCAATATATTTACCAGCAATCAGATATTGTTATCAGCAATTTGCAGGTGGGATTCAATGGCGGCCAGAAATACAACCTCGATCAAATCGTAAGGTTTAACAATGCAGTTGCAACATCCAACGGCGTTAATATCAGGCCTGATGTTTGGGTATTTCCTTTTTTAAATGTGTATGCCATATTTGCCAAATCAAAAACCTCAACAGCTATTGATGCTGGTGTTTGGGTGCCCGACAGCTCAACCTGGAATAAAATACTTGATCTTAATACCAAGGCAAATTTTGACGCCACCACTTATGGTTTTGGTATAACACCTACTGTTGGTTTTGGCGGATTTTTTATAATACTTGACGTGAACTTTACATGGACTGATATCAGCGCTTTAAATAAACCTGCTTTTGCTTCTATATTTGGTCCAAGGATTGGCAAAACGATTACCTGGGCAAATCGTCCTGAAAGAGCCTGGACTATTTGGGCAGGTGGTTTCAGGGTTAATTTAAATTCTACCACCGAAGGCAATTTAAGTACCTCAGAGTTGTTTCCCGTAGATGAGTGGGGCAAAAAAATAGACACCGCCAGTATGAAGGTTGATCAAAGCCAGCAAAAGGTAGATGCCTGGTGGGAAGGACTTACTCCGGTTGAACAAAAAAACCCTGTAAATATTGCAAAGTATGGTACCGCTAATGCAGCACTTGCAAAAGCAGGAGGTATAATAGATGCAGCTTCGGAAGCGGTTTCCAATGCAGGAAGTTCAAGCGTTCAATATTCACTGGATAAAACACCAAAAGCAAAATGGAACTTTCTTATAGGCACACAATTCCAGATAAACCGCAGTTGGATGATACGGGCAGAATATGGCTTTTTAGGAGCAAGAACACAGTTTATCGGAGGGTTGCAATACAGGTTTAATTTTTAGATCACATCACCTGAAGTGAGATTAAAGAAACATCACTTCACCGGTATGAAGGTCATAATACGCGCCAACAATTTTTATTTCACCTTTGTCTTCCATCTCTTTTAAAACAGGGCTTTTTGCTCTTATAATAGCAATAGTATTGAGTACATTTTTTTTGGCAACCCATTCAACGTAATCAGGGTTTTTAGATGATTTTTCTCCGTTGAAATCATTTGATGCTGTTATGGCCGGTTGTATTTTTGAAAGCATCGCAGTAATGTTACCCAGCTTTACATTATCAATCGCCGACTTTATTGCGCCACATGATTCATGCCCCAACACCAATATTAGTTTTGCTCCGGAAACCTTACAGGCAAATTCCATGCTTCCCAATATATCTTCATTTGCAAAATTTCCTGCCACGCGTGCTACAAAAATATCCCCGATGCCTCTGTCAAATACATCTTCAACCGGTATACGGCTGTCAACACAGGAAAGAATAATTGCTTTGGGATATTGGCCTGCTGCTGCATCTCTCACCATAGCAGAATGATCTCTTGATGTAGTATTGTTTGCCATAAAGCGCATGTTGCCATCTTTCAAAATTTGTATAACAGAATCAGGTGTTAATGCCTGTTGTTCTGCGGCAGTTAATACTTTTTCTCTCAACGGTTTTTCTGCAGATGTTGTGTTAGCATTCATTAGTGTATCATTAGTTTGTTTTGTAGAAGTGTTACTGTTGCATGATGCAAAAATTACAAGTACAATAAATAAGCTTACAGATGTTTGAAAGTGCTTTTTCATATGCGGTTAATTTATATGCAAAATACTTATGAAAATCCATTCGAACAGAGAAAACAATGTTGGCAATTAGGTTATACATTTGAAACGAAATCTTATTCAATGAATATTCTTGAACTGCATCATCTTAAAAAATACTTTGCTACACAAAAAGCGGTTGATGATATAAGTTTTTCCATAGAGCAGGGGAGCATTTTTGGTTTGCTTGGTCCGAATGGCGCAGGTAAAACAACATTGCTGCGTATGATAACCGGTATATTTTACCCTGATGAAGGTGAAATAATTTTAGAAGGAAAAAAGTTTGATCCGCAGCACGATACTATTAAGATAGGTTATATGCCTGAAGAACGCGGTTTGTATAAAAAGATGAAGATCGGCGAACAGGCTTTATATCTCGCGCAACTGAAGGGATTGAGCAAAACCGATGCACTTGAAAAGATAAAATTCTGGTTTCAGCGGTTGGAAATGCAAAGCTGGTGGAATAAAAAAGTAGAAGACCTGAGCAAAGGCATGAGCCAGAAATTACAGTTTGTAACCACTGTTTTACATGAACCTAAGCTCATTATACTGGATGAACCTTTCAGCGGGCTTGATCCTGTGAACGCCAATCTTATCAAAGATGAAATTTATGGTTTGGCGCAAAGAGGCTGCACAATTATTTTCAGCACGCACAGAATGGAACAGGTGGAAGAAATCTGCGATCACATAGTATTGGTAAACCTTGGCAATAAAATATTGGACGGTTCTGTTCAGCAGGTAAAAAATGATTTCAAAGAGAATAAATTTAAGATACAGCTGCATGAAAAACCTTCAATAATAGATTCACCTGTTTTTGAAGTAATTAACCAGGAAGATGCTAAACTGGTTGTAAAAATTAATGATGGTTTTAAAAGCAATGATGTTTTAAAACACTTTATTGATCAGCAGGTGAATATTGAAGGCTTCAACGAAATATTGCCTTCATTGAACGATATATTCATTCGCCTGGTTGAAGGCACAAAAGCAACTACAAGACAATTTCAAAAAATTTAGTCGCAAACAGTATGAGCAAAATATCATTAATTATAAAACGCGAATATTCATCCCGTGTACGCAGCCGCAGTTTTATTCTTACTACTTTTTTAATACCGCTGGTATTTGTTGGATTTATTGTAGGCGCAACTATTCTGACTATTAAAGGAAAAGATCAGCTTAAAATAGCAGTTGTTGATGAGAATGGTTTTTTTAAAAATCGTCTCAAAAGCGATAATGATGTTCAATTCGATTTTCCTGCCAATGTTGATACTTTAAATTATATAAGCAAGGGCTACACGGCTTTGCTCACCATTTCGAAGATTGATACATCAAAGCAGCAAACATTTTATGTTCGTTCGCAAAAAGCAATTGGTATAGGCGCTTCGCAAACAATAGAAAATAAGATTGATGAAGTAGTGGAAGATAACATGCTTCAGCAATCAGGTATTGCACGCAGTAAGCTCGACTCGATTCACGATAATTCTCATATTGCTAAAATTGTATCGCTAGAAGAAAACGGGGGCACTGCAAAAGAAAGCAACCAGTTACTTGCTTACATCATAGGTTATGTATGCGGCTTTCTTATTTATCTCGTAATGTTAATATATGGAATGATGGTGTTGCGTGGCGTAATGGAGGAAAAAACAAACCGCATTGCAGAAGTGGTTGTAAGCAGCGTAAACCCTTTTGAATTAATGATGGGAAAAATTATTGGAATTGGTGCAGTTGGTTTAACGCAGTTTATAATGTGGATAGCATTGATAATTGTATTAATTGCAGGTGCGCAGATATTTTTACCACACGATATGATGGAGCAGGTAAAAACGCTTCAGCAGAATAATGGTATGATGCAGGGCGGCAATGCGGTGCAGGCTAGCGAAGGCGCACAATTCATTTTTAATTCATTGCATACCTTAAGTACAGCAAACTGGACATTCATTTTACTTTGTTTTATATTTTATTTTCTTGGTGGTTACTTGTTTTACGCTTCGCTTTTTGCAGCTGTTGGTTGCGTTACAGAAGATATACAAAGTTCACAGAGCCTTACTTTACCCATCACCATGCCTGTTATTTTTTCTTTTATTATCGGAAGCAATGCTGTACAGGTACCAGACAGTTCTTTAGCAATATGGGCCAGTATTATTCCGTTTACTTCGCCAGTGGTTATGATGTCGCGCATTGGTTATGGCGTTCCGGGTACAGTTACTTATTTGCAGCTTACTTCAAGTGTACTTGTATTAATTGCAGGTTTTTTATTTACCACGTGGCTTGCAGCAAAAATTTACCGTACGGGCATTTTAATGTATGGCAAAAAAATAACCTGGAAAGAAATGATGAAATGGGCGTTCAGGCGTTCTTAAGTAAGGAATGGTTGTTTTTGTTTTGAAGCGATGAGTATGAAACCGGAGTTGCCATGAAACTATGCAGTACAAGTGCTGCGACGCAACGAAGTTCAATCGAAGTTCATTTGCCTGTGACCAAAAAAATAAAATGCAACTATGTCCCTGCCTTTAATAAAATACCAATCCCAATAACAGATTTTACCTGCAGCCGTGGAGAATTGTGATTAGGCCCGAATATTCTTGTATCATCATCATATATCATATCAAGGCCCCATGTTACAGAAAAGAGTTTTGTAAATTTTGCCGCGAAGAGATTTGTCATATATACATCAACATCCTGCGGGTTATGCTGGTAGTTTGAGAACAGATCAATCCTTGCATTATAAGTAATGGTCTTAGTAAATTTTGAATTGAAAATAATAGTGCCAAATGCACCTATCTGGCTTATATAATGCTTCCCTGTGTCAACACCATAAGCACCCTGCGCTGAAAGTGTTTTATTGGTAACAACAACCCATCTTGATGATACCGGGGAAACGAATATTGAAAGCTGGTTAACGGGTTTATAATCAAAACCCGGACTGAGCAAAACATATCCCGGAGAAAAAGAAGTTGAAGAAAACACCGGTGTTTTAGGATCGGGATAAGTATAGCCATCAAAGAATTGCGTGCGCAGATCAAACAAAGCCGAAGCAGCTATTTTTTTGTTTAATAAGTAACCATACTTTGATAAAAGATCAAACCTGTCGTCGCTCTTACGTGTACCAAGGCTTGTTGTATTTAAATAAGCAATATTGATATCAACGTTATTATCCCAGGTTGACCTGTCTTTTTTGTAATAAGCATGACCATTGGTATAAAGACTTAAAGCCATAGAAAATGCATCGCCGCCTGCAGCCCAGTCTTTCAAAGAACTTTGAGAAACATTTAAATTAAAAAGGCCGCCTTTTATCCATCTTTTTTTAACAGTATCCGCCGGCGTTTTTGTAATTGTACGCGATGCTTCAGTTTTTAAAATACTTATCGTTGGATCTTGTGCGCTTGCTGTACCTGCTATTAAAACAAAAAATATAAAAAAGCCTTTTCTCATTTTATAAGTATTGTTTTTAAAGTTTGCAAAACTCTTAAAATATTTTTTTTATCATTTTACTATACTGTTAAAAGTTTCCACTGTATGTAAGCTGCATGTTAATATTTGTCACTTTCACTTTTAATTACACCTGTTGTTTATAATAAATTCTTGTTTATTTTTGCAGCCGCAGGCGGATTTGTTTATTGTTCGGCCTTTTATTCAGAACTAATAAACGCACAAACTTCTCGCACAAGTTTCCCTACGTTTTAATCAATGAATATTATGGAGCCGTCATAGGAACACTTCTCGTCTTCGTTGTGTCACTCCCTTATACAGTTGATACAATGAGCAGCTATGGTTTCAAATTCAAATCATCTTGTATGAACATTAAAGAACTTTTAGATCGGCGTATCCTCATCATTGACGGTGCAATGGGCACCATGATACAGCGCTACAAATTATCTGAAGCAGATTATCGTGGAGAACGTTTTAAAGATTGGCCTTCTGATATAAAAGGCAATAATGATTTGTTATGTTTAACGCAGCCACAAATTATTAAAGCAATTCATAAAGAGTATCTGGAAGCCGGCGCAGACATTATTGAAACAAATACATTCAATGCGCAGCGTATTTCATTAGCCGATTATAACATGCAATCATTGGCATACGAAATAAATTTTGAAGCAGCTAAAATTGCAAAAGAAGCTCTTGAAGAATGGAGAGCTGAAAGTACCGCACGTGTGGGATTGGGATGGGTTGCGGGCGCAATCGGACCAATGAATAAAACATTGTCACTATCACCTGATGTAAATAATCCTGGTTATCGTGCATTAACTTTCGATGAAGCTGTTGAAGCTTATTACGAACAGGTAAAAGGCCTGGTTGAAGGCGGCGTTGCTCTGTTATTGGTTGAAACCATTTTCGATACATTAAATGCAAAGGCTGCCATCTTCGCCATAAAAAAATATTTCAGAGATGAGAAGAAAGAATCATTACCAATAATGATCAGCGGAACAATTACTGATGCAAGCGGCAGAACATTAAGTGGACAAACATTAGAAGCATTTTATAATTCCGTTGCACATGCAAAACCTTTAAGCATCGGTTTGAACTGTGCATTAGGTGCAAAAGAAATGCGTCCGCATATTGAAGAGCTATCGCAGATCGCTTCATGCTATGTTTCAGCTTATCCAAATGCAGGTTTGCCAAATGCAATGGGCGAGTATGATGAGCATCCTGAAGATACAGCCTGCTTTATTGAAGATTGGGCAAAAGAAGGTTTTGTAAATATTGTTGGTGGTTGTTGCGGCACAACGCCTGATCATATAAAAGCTATTGCACAACACGTAAAAAAACTTCACCCAAGAACATTGCCAGTTATTGAAAATATTTATGCTTAGCATATGGCTATTACAAGCTCTCAATCTCTTTTTAAAAATATAAAGGTTCTCATTGAAACTTCGAGAGCACATGTTCTTCAATCAATAAATACAACACTTGTTGAAACTTATTATAATGTTGGTAAATTAATAATAGAATATGAACAGCAAGGTAAATCGCGTGCACAGTATGCTGCCAAAATACTTCCTTCTTTATCCGATAAATTAACCAGTTTATTTGGCCGCGGGTTTTCAGTTGATAATCTTGAGAACATGCGGAAATTTTATTTGCTATATTCAATTTCCGAGACAGTGTCTCGGAAATCTGTTTCTGTGTTACCAACTTCAAAATCCGAGACAGTGTCTCGGAAATCTTCAAAACCAGTTTTTAAACTAAGCTGGTCTCATTATGTTTTTTTAATGCGCATAGAAATTGAACAGGAAAGAAAATTTTATGAGATCGAATCTATAAACGAGCACTGGAGTTTAAGAGAATTAAAAAGGCAATATGATAGTGCTTTATATGAAAGGCTTGCCTCAGGCAGAAATAAAAAAAAGATAAAGGAGTTAAGTATAAGAGGTCATGTTATAGAATCAGCAAGTGATGCAATAAAAGATCCATATGTTTTAGAATTTTTGTCTTTAGAAGAACATGAATCTTATAGCGAAAATGAATTTGAATCTGCGATTATATCAAAGCTTGAAGACTTCCTGAAAGAACTTGGCAAAGGTTTTTTATTTGTTGGGAGACAACATCGAATCACATTTGATGAAGATCATTATTATATTGATCTTGTTTTTTATCATCGAATATTAAGATGCTTTATTTTAATTGATCTTAAAATCGGTGAATTAAAACATGCAGATATTGGCCAAATGCAGATGTACGTTAATTATTTCGATGATGAAATAAAAGAATCAGCGGAAAATAAAACGATTGGCATTATTCTATGCAAAAACAAAAAAGAAAGTATAGTAAAATACACATTGCCTAAAAATAATAATCAAATTTTTACAAGCAAGTACAAAATTTATTTACCAGATAAAAAAGAGCTTCAGCAATTAATGGAAGCGGAAGTTGTATATAAAAGATCAATTAATGAGTGAGAATATTATAAAGCCTTTTATGCGGCTTTCAGGTTTAGAGCCTTTAACCATAAGGCCTGAATCAAACTTTATAAATATTGGTGAACGTACAAATGTTACGGGTTCAAAAAAATTTGCAAGGCTTATTCGTGAGAATAAATATGAAGAAGCATTAAGTGTTGCAAGGCAGCAGGTAGAAAACGGAGCACAGGTCTTAGATGTGAATATGGATGATGCATTGCTTGATGGCGTTGAGGCAATGACAACTTTTTTAAACCTTTTACAAAGCGAACCGGATATTGCGCGTATTCCTGTGATGATCGATTCATCAAAGTTTGAAATTATTGAAGCCGGTTTAAAATGTGTACAGGGCAAATGCATTGTAAATTCTATTTCATTAAAAGAAGGTGAAGAGAAATTTATTCAGCATGCAGAAACATGCAGGATGTATGGCGCTTCTGTTGTTGTAATGGCTTTTGATGAACATGGCCAGGCAGACACTTTAGAAAAACGGGTAAGCTTTAGCGAAAGAGCTTATAAAATCCTTACAGAAAAAGTTGGCTATGATGCACAGGATATCATTTTCGATCCAAACGTTTTTGCTATTGCAACAGGGCTTGAAGAACACAACAATTATGGTGTTGATTTCATAGAAGCAACAAGGCGCATCAAACAAAAAATGCCGCTTACAAAAATCAGTGGTGGTGTAAGTAATCTTTCATTTTCATTTCGAGGTAATGAGCATGTGCGTGAAGCTATGCACAGCGTGTTTTTATATTATGCAATCAAAGCCGGAATGGATATGGGTATAGTGAATGCCGGCCAGTTGGTTGTATATGATGAAATTGAACCTGAATTAAAAAAGCTTTGCGAAGATGTTATTCTTAATCACAACAACGATAACAATGAAGCCACAGAAAAATTAATTGTGTTTGCAGAAACTGTTAAACAAAAAGGCAAAGAAGAAAAGAAAGATGATGCATGGCGCAATACACCTGTTGAAGAAAGATTAAAACATTCTTTGGTTAACGGTATAACTGATTACATTGATGTTGATACAGAAGAAGCACGGCAAAAATATCCGAAACCATTAACGGTTATTGAAGGCCCGTTAATGGATGGAATGAACGTGGTTGGTGATCTTTTCGGAAGTGGCAAAATGTTTTTGCCACAGGTTGTAAAGAGCGCAAGAGTAATGAAGAAAAGTGTTGCTTACTTAACACCTTTTATTGAAGAAGAAAAGAAAAATAATCCAAATGCTTCTGTAAGCGGTGCTCCAAAAATATTGATGGCAACCGTGAAAGGTGATGTGCATGACATTGGTAAAAATATTGTTGGTGTTGTGCTCGGCTGCAATGGTTATGATGTGATTGATTTAGGCGTGATGGTGCCCGCAGATAAAATTTTAGATACTGCAGAAAAAGAAAAAGCTGATGTGATTGGCTTAAGCGGATTGATCACTCCATCGCTTGATGAAATGGTACACGTGGCGCATGAAATGAAGCGCCGCAATATGCAGCAACCTTTATTGATTGGTGGCGCCACAACTTCACGAACACATACAGCGGTTAAAATAGCGCCGCAATATGATAATGGCGTGGTGCATGTTTTAGATGCATCACGAAGTGTTACTGTTGTTTCCAATCTTTTAAATAAAAAACAGAAGCCTGAGTTATTAAACCAGGTACAAAAAGAATATCAGGTGCTGCGTGATCAATTCCTGAATAAGCAAGGGCAAAAAAATTTAATCGCTTATAAAGATGCAGTTGCTGTAAAAGAAGTTTTTGATTGGGGAAAATATATTCCAACAAGACCTGCAATTAATGATATAAAAGTCTTTGATGATTTTGATTTGATAACTATTGCTGAATACATTGATTGGGGACCATTCTTTATTGGTTGGGAAATGCCGGGAAAATTTCCTTCAGTATTATCAGACAAAACCTTTGGCAAAGAAGCAACCAAACTCTACAACGATGCGCAATCATTGTTAAAGAAAATAATTGATGAACATTGGTTCACTGCAAAAGGAGCGATTGGTTTCTGGCCTGCACAAAGCAACAACAGAGATACAGTTACATTGCAAACAAAAAATACTGAAGTTAATCTTGAGTTCTTAAGACAACAATCAAAGAAAGCGCAAGGGCAATTTAATTTTTCATTGGCTGATTTTGTGTCGTCAAACCAAAATGACTTTCTTGGTGCTTTTGCAGTTGTTGTAGATGGCGCTAAACAACACATTGAGAAATTTGCAAAAGAGAATGATGATTACAACAAGATAATGGTACAGATTTTAGCTGATAGAATGGTAGAAGCTTTTGCTGAATGTTTGCATCAAAAAGTTAGAAAAGAATACTGGGGTTATGATAAAAATGAAACACTTTCAGCAGATGAATTGATCCATGAAAAATATAATGGTATTCGCCCTGCACCGGGTTATCCTGCTTGTCCTGATCATACAGAAAAAATTAAACTATTTGATCTTTTAAACGCAACTGAAAACATCGGTATTGAATTAACAGAAAGCCTTGCTATGAACCCGCCCGCTTCTGTTTGCGGCTGGTATTTTGCACATCCGCAAAGCCATTATTTTGGTTTGGGAAAAATTGCAAAAGATCAACTGGAAGATTATGCAAAGCGAAAAAATATGAGCATTGAAGAAGCAGAAAAATGGCTTCGCCCTAACTTAGATTTTTGATGGAGGACTCTTTACTTATTGCATTACAAAAAGCAAAACATTACTGCGCTTACCAGGAAAGATGCCACAGCGAAGTGCGTGAAAAATTATATTCATTCAAGTTACACAGAAATGAAGTTGAACAATTACTCACTCAACTTATTGAAGAAAATTTTTTGAATGAAGAACGTTTTGCCATCGTTTATGCAGGTGGAAAATTCAGAATAAAATATTGGGGAAAAGAAAAAATAAAATATTCTTTAAAACAAAAGCGGGTAAGTGATTATTGTATTCGCAAAGCATTGTCTGAAATATCAACAACAGATTACAATAAAACTTTCAATTCCATTGCCGATAAAAAACGTGCAACATTAAAAAGCGAGAAAAATATCTTCATCAAAAAAAGAAAGCTTAAAGATTACCTGCAACAAAGAGGCTTTGAAATAAAATTGATCAGTGATTATCTGAAAACAGTATAAAGGATTGTTTTGAAATGAGTGAAGTAAGTGCTGCAAAATCAATATTGGCAACAGCTTTATTAATCAGATCTTTTCCACCTTCCATTTTTATAAGCACACTATAAACAGTAAGCTTATTACCATTCGCCGGATAAATTGGTGAAATATTTTTACTATCAAAATTTCCTAAATAAATATTCAAACGGTTTGGCGCCCAATCACCATCCGCATCTTTTGACATTGATGAAAATGTTTCGAAAGCAGCTTCATGAATATTATGCTGAATGGTTATTTTGTTCTTATTCAATTGTGTATTAACAGGCGGATTAATGATCACGGTTAAATAAAGATTATGATTCACTTCTTCTTTTTTTATATCCATCCCGGTGCCTGAATTTTTTTGTTTGTCGGCATAATCTTTCAAGGCCTGTAAATATTGCTGTGTTGTGATCTGTTTGTTTTTTAATTGTTCATCTAATGCTGTAAGTTCAGAAGGCTTACTTAATATATTTTGATCTGGCATTTTTATAAAACGCAAACCATATGAATCTTCATCAGTAAATATTTTTTTATGTGCACTAATACTGGTTAAAGCATTATGCCAATAATCTGAAGAGCAGTAAGGCCGTTCTTTAACAGGCACATCAATATTTCTATGACCAGCTATCATAGTTATAGAAATATCCCCAGCCTGCATTGTAACGGATCCTTTGTAAGCAACGTTTGTGAACAACAGAGCCATTGCTTTTTGAACAACATCAAATACTTTATTATTCAAAGCCATTTCACAAGCTGAAGTTGTTCGCAGGTCTTCTTCTGCATCAAAAACTTTTGCATAAATAGTGGGGTCGCAATCACAGTCAGGCATCACATCTGACTTGTCATATTTTGCTTCGCGATAAAAATGTGCAGTAGCTGAAATGGTTCCCAATCCTAACTTTCCGCCATTGCCTTTATTGCTTTCCAACATAGCAGCACCACTAATAGTAAAGGAAATTTCCGACGCAGATATTGAGTTGATATGAATGTGCATCGGTTTGTTACTACCTTTTAATTTCGGGTCATATTCAGGTGCAGAAATTATAAGATCATTCTTTTGCAACGATACTGAACTTGAATCATGCGTGAGTGAATAAAAATCAAAATCATCTTCTTTATTTCTGATAGTGATGAATGCAATACCATTAGCTACTGTAGCAGCATTATCGCCATAACCCGCATCCGGCTGAATATTAAAATACCTATCCTGGTTGTGTGGATTTTCAAACCAATATCCATGTGGATTATCAAATTTAAAAACAGGTTTGGTAAATGAAATGCTTAATGTTTTACCTGAACCATCTGCAGGTGTGAATGTTGCATTAAAAGTACCTGTTTGTGAAAAACATTTAAGCGAGATCAACAACAAAAAGAAAAAAAGAGCAATCGTATTGCGCTTCATAAGTAGTAGTTTTTCTTCTGAAAAGGTCTTCATTAATTATTCCGGAAAATAGGCAAAGCAACAATTTAAAAAAATAGAATGAACATCTGAATTTTACAAAAAAAACTCCGCTGATTTAAAACATCAACGGAGCCTTATAAAATTTATAAAAAATAATTTAATTCAACGGCCTTACCCAAATATTTCTAAAACTGATCGGCTTACTTGGATCACCATGTGATTGCAACTTAATTGAAGATGCCCCGTGTGCTTTATAATAAGGAATGCCAATATATCTTGTTACTCCTCTTAAATGAAAATTATTCTGTACCAACACACCATTGTGAAAAACAGTTACGCGCGCTGAGTCAGTTAAATTACCCGAAGCATCAAAACGTGGTGCAGTCCAAATGATATCATACGTTTGCCATTCACCTGGTTTTTTGCAGGCATTCGCCAAAGGAATTCCTTGTTTGTACACTGCTGCGGTTTGTCCATTTACATACGTTGTATTATTGTAACAATCCAACACCTGAATTTCATAGCCGGCATCACCGGGACCAGTTGATGCAAGAAACACACCGCTGTTACCACGCGCCTGTCCTTTGCCTTCAATATCTATCGGCTCTTTCCATTCAACATGCAATTGATAATCTGTGAATTTTTGTTTTGTCTGAATACTGCCGCCACCTTTTTTATTTACTGTAAGCTCACCATTATCAATAATCCAATCGGCAGCCTTTGTTGTATCGTTTGCAGATTCCCATTTATTTAAAGTGGTTCCATCAAATAATATAACAGCATCAGATGGTGCATCACCAAAACTTTTACCCGGCGTTACAATCGGCGGAACAGGTTTGTAAAATTCTGTCGCTTCAGGTTTTGTTGTATCGCCGCGATAATACAAACCCGGATACATGGTTGCAGTGTCGGCTTCCGTTTGTGCTTTTGCAATTGCTAAACTAAAAATGCAAGCAGCGGATAAAATAATTTTTCTGATCATGTTGGCAATATTGATTTTAATTTTTTGAGAGCAATGCAACATACAACTAAGTAATAAAAAATAAAAGTGGAATTTTTATCTGGGGCTGTCAGCAAATGAATACTATCATCAATTGTTCGGGCTGCTGCGGGCTACGCTCCGCTCCGGTGCTTCACTTTGTTATGCACTAAACCCTTCGCATCCCGCAGCTATTCAGCTATTGAAACATTATTCAACAAAAGCATCATTAACTAAAACCCATCACAGGATGCGGTACATATAATTCTTCCAGTTGTTTTATTTCATCATTGGCCAACTTCACTTCCAGTGCAGCAACAGCATCTTCCAAATGCCCCGGTTTGCTCGCACCAATAATCGGTGCAGTGATTGCAGGTTTGGTTAACATCCATGCCAATGCAACCTGCGCATTGGGTATGCTTCTTTTTTCTGCTATCGCAGTTACACGGTTTACAATTTCAAAATCCACATCCATTCCGTATAACGATTTACCAAACTGGTCTGTCTTTGCTCTTTCTGTATCGTTGCGTTCTTTGTTGGCTTTTCTTGTAAGCATGCCGCGCGCCAACGGTGACCATGGAATAACTGCAATCTTTTGATCAACACAAAACGGCAGCATCTCTCTTTCTTCTTCGCGATAAATTAAATTGTAATGCGGTTGCATAGAAACAAATCTTGTCCAGCCATTTATATCTGCGAGGTATTGCGCCTGTGCAAACTGCCAGCTATACATTGATGATGCACCAATATATCTTGCCTTGCCTGCTTTTACTACATCATGCAAAGCTTCCATTGTTTCTTCAATGGGTGTTTCATAATCCCAGCGATGAGTTTGATATAAGTCAACATAATCTGTTCCTAATCTTTGCAGGCTTGCATCAATTGCACTCATGATGTGCTTGCGTGAAAGGCCTTTATCATTTGGCCCAGTCCCCATTGGATTAAACACTTTTGTTGCGAGCACAACTTCATCGCGCTTTGCAAAATCCTTTAAAGCTTTACCGACAACTTCTTCGCTCGCGCCATACGAATAAATATCAGCCGTATCAAAAAAATTAAACCCAAGTTCCAAAGCCTTCTTAATAAATGGCCTGCTTTGTTCTTCATTCAATGCCCATGGCCAGCGATCGTTTGGTTTACCATACGTCATTGTACCAAGGCACAAGCGCGAAACTTTCATTCCGGTGTTTCCAAATCTTACATATTCCATAAACTAAGTTTTATGTTGAGATTATTGTTGCTTGCAGCGTAGAATTATATTTCAACACTTATGAAAACCACATTTTTTATACCACATTTATTATATGCTTTGCGATTTTGTTCAACGCAAGCTTTTATCTCCTGGATTTTCTTTTCGCTTAATTCACTTGTTGATTTAATCACATAAATTTCAGGTAAGCTATCTTTCCAATAAGATGTGTCTTTCAGAATAACATGAGATTGTGTTGGCAATGAAAATTTGTATTCGTATTTATATTTTGTTTGCGAAAAACAATACGAATTAATAAAGAACAAACAACTAAAAATTAAAATTCTTATGCTCATGCTTATTCTACAGTAGAAGTGTGCGACGCAAGGAACGATGCCACGAAATGCCGCAGCCGATAACAAAATAATTTTTTGCGGCATTCATTGAGGCAATTAAAAAAAAATAATGAACGAAATAAGTACAAAAGCTGGTTACATAATACTACACTTTCGGCAACTCATAACCATTATGATATTTCGCAGCGAGCAGTGCGTTGGCATCATCATCGGTGAACTTATTCTTTGTATCATCCCAATAAATTTTTCTGCCGGTTCTGAATGCAATATTGCCCATATCACAAACCGTTGCCACATGCGCAGCAGCCTGCACCGGGCATTTCAGGTCTTCCATCTTTCTTGACTTTACTACTTCCAAAAAATTCCCGGTGTGCAATAAAATACCATCATCAACTTTTGGTTGTCGCGCCACTGCATCCATTTTTGGTTTGCCATTAATCACTTCAGGAATTACTTCCCAACCGCCGCGGTCAACTACCAACGTTCCGTTGTTGCCAATAAATGCAACACCATGGTCGCGCTGATAAGGGCCATCATTTATTCCTGTTGCATGTTCCCATAACATATTAAAACTTCCGAAATCATAAACGGTAACCAATGTATCAGGCGTTTGTTCTGCATCATCGGGGTAAGCAAATTTTCCACCGCTCGCCATTATACTTTTGGGAACGGTTGCATTTGAGCCCTGCAAAGCATAATCGATCATGTGCACACCCCAATCTGTCATCAGGCCGCCGGCATAATCCCAATACCAGCGAAAATTAAAATGAAAGCGATTTGGATTGAACGGGCGCTTTTCTGCGGGGCCAAGCCACATATCATAATCAACGCCGGCAGGTGGCGCGCTATCAGGCTGAACAGGTACAGGTTTCATCCATCCCTG
>Ga0206973_1102_pt1 | contig 21368 bp, 15 predicted proteins | sample Alteio_BWOrgHeat_83_FD_152927 | JGI IMG/M metagenome (GOLD analysis project Ga0206973, IMG submission 152927) | Enriched cells from forest soil in Barre Woods Harvard Forest LTER site, Petersham, Massachusetts, United States -... | ecosystem: Environmental > Terrestrial > Soil > Temperate forest >...
AATGAACGTCGCTTCTTTTCTTCTTTTGGTTTATCTTTTTTAAAAGCATTGCCAAAAGCAATTTGTTTAATGCGCATGAGGCGCTCATACACTTTGCTTTTTTTGTCGAAGTGATCTTTGGTTTCTTCAGGCTCGTAATGATCTGCCGGATCGTACAGCATGGCTGTGCAAAAACAATTCTTGCGATCCTTGCTCATTAATGTTTCGTAATTCACACAGCTTTTACAACCTGCCCAAAATGTTTCGTCCTGTGTAAGCTCGCTGTAAGTTACCGGTTCATAACCGAGGTCACTGTTAATTTTCATTACAGCCAAACCGGTTGTTAAGCCAAAGATTTTTGCGGTAGGATATTTCTGCCTTGACAGTTCAAATATTTTTTTCTTGATCTGTTTTGCAACACCGGTTTTTCTGAAAGCAGGCGAAACAATCAAGCCGCTGTTGGCAACAAATTCGCCGTGACTCCATTCTTCTATATAACAAAAGCCCACCCAAACATTATCGGTTGTTAAAGCAATAACAGCTTTGTCTTCTATCATTTTTTCAATGATATAAGAAATGCTGCGTTTGGCAATACCTGTTCCTCTTGCTTTTGCCGATTCTTCCATTTCATTGGTAATGATCTCTGCAAAATCTGCATCGCCACTGTTGGCAATACGCACTATTATATTTTGATTTTGTTCCACTTTGTTTACTTAAATAATAAGAGATGATTGTGTGCACGCAGGCTTACGCGTGGGGCATTTGGAAAATGCATGCCTGAAGATTAAATCCTCGGTCGTCGAACCGGCCGGAAACAAAATGGGTTTGGCAATACAACAACACTCATCGTTAGATGATAAGGAGGAGATCCGTTGCTATGTAGTGAGTTTCTTTTCAATTTCAGTTCAAGATAAATTGTGAACCAATAATTTTTTTGAGGGCGTAAAATTAATGATGTTTGAAATATTATCGCGTTAAAATTTTTTTATTTGCCACGAACAGATGTTCGTTAAAACAAGTATAACTTTTTGCAAACAAAGTAAACAGCAAACAATACACAAAAGAGCTACCTCGAAGCAGTTTTTTTTATCTGAATTTATAAAGCTTTAATGTTGCTTCGATGCGATTTCTTACTCCGAGTTTCCGATAAACATTTTTTAAATGCTTCTTTACTGTTTCTTCTGAAATGAAAAATGTAGACGCAATTTCTTTGTTTATTTTTCTCTTGATTAGCAGGTCGAGTATTTCTTTTTCACGAATTGAAAGTTTCATTAGCAAGTGCCTGGATTTTATTTTTTTGCAAAAATGAAATCACCGCCGGTATCGCCAAGGTCTGCAATAGTGCCTCTTTGTGGGGTTGTTGTATCATCATTTTTTACTAAAAAATTATATAAGTCGAGCGAGCTGAAAAAAGGATTTTTATTTTCAGTAAGATATTCTTTAAGGTTTTTAATGAACTGGCCATTATCCGGAACTTCTTCTACATTGCCGCTGCTGATCATTTGCCGGCTTGTTTGCTTGTATAAATTCTGAATGCTTTTGGGCGCCTCATCCATGGTGCCTCTGAATAAAGTGCCGGCAAAACAGGCATCAACAATAAACAGGATATGTTTTGCTTCGGATGTTTCAATCGTTTCTTTTAGATCATCAGATTTTATGTAAGTGGCGTAGCTGTCCTTCTTTGCATCAGAAGGAATAACATAACCACCAATAACCTTCGTTCCCAATCTTTTTACAGCACCATGCCCGGCATAGAAAATAAGAAGGTTATCATCCTGCGTCAGGCCTGATGCAATGCTGGTTAATGTATCAAGAATATTTGTTCGGGATGAATTAATAAGCGTTGTTATATGTGCGGGGTCGAATTGATAATAAGTTGAAAGGATTTTTTTAAGATCGAGCGCATCGCTTGCAGGACTTTGCAAATCCTGGAAGCCTGCATCGGTATAATCTTTTTCGCCGATCAATACAGCATAATAGTTTGCATAAGTAAACAACTCAGGAATTGCAGCAACATCTTCCTGCTGCGAAGAATCTGTTGGCTCAACCAGATTAATTTTTATTGTTTTGGTTGATTTGTTTTCAAACTTATCCGTTGCATTGATGGTAACATTGTTGATGCCGGGTTCAAGATCAAGAGAAGCAATAAAAGTTCCGTCTTCTTCTATTTTGGAGATGGTTTTATCATTCACCGTTAATGATGCCACGCCCGATGAATCCTGCACTTTACCATAGAGGTCAATAGTGCCTGTTGCAACTTCAATCATTTTTTTTTTAAGCGGATCAGGAACAGGATTCACTAATGTTATTGATGGAGGTATAACGTCAATTCCCAACTTAACTTTAAGCACATCAATTTTTGATTTGATATCTTCCTGTCTGCTGTTTGAATTAAAAGCTTTCGTATAAAAAGCATATGCCAAACTATCATTGCCTGCCATTTGATTGATGCACGCTTTTGCATAATGCATATCGCTGATCAGAGATTTGTAACAGCTTTTTTGGAAACCCTCATATTGATTGATTGCATCGTCAATATAACTGCATGCAATTACTGCATCATGATTTGAGCTTAACACATACAAAGCAGTAACATAATTTTTCAATGATGAATCTGTTATCAGTGATGAGCCATTTGCCTGTGGTTTTAAAAGCCGCGTTGTAAAATCTTTTATATCATCCAGCATGTTATTATGCAACATGGGTGAGAGGATTTCTATAGATGCTGAGGCGCTTCCATTATCTGATGCAACAGTCAGATCAGATATTGCATCGCTATATTGTCCTAACTGCAAATAAGTACGGCCGCGTGCTTCATACAACAAAAAATCATAAGCTGCCATGTTAGGGTCTTCCAGCAATGATAGCCGTATGGCTTCTGTAAGGTCCTGCACTGCCTGGCCATAATCCTCAATACAAAAATTGCTCATGCCGCGATCTTCATACACCACTGCACTTCTGTCACCCTGTAATGCTTCTGTATAGTCTTTTACTGCATCAGCATAATCACCGCTTGCGCGGTAACATTTAGCGCGCAACTCAAACACTGCCGCATTATGCCTGCGGTCTAAAATAGCAGAACAATAATCTATTGCCTGCATATACTTGCCATCAGCATACAAATGATCTTTTGCATATGCAAATCTTTGTTCGTCATCCGGAGACAGTGATTCCTGGCAGTAAATGTTGCGAAGCGGGAGTATTAATCCAAGTATAAAGACATATAATTGTAAACGCAATTTCATAGCTCAGCTTTTAATCGGTATAGTGAACGATATTTTTTAGATTACATAAGTCAGGCCTTCCATAAAAAACATAGAGCTCAGTGTAAAATCTTGAAAAGATTTCTTTAGCCGATTTGTCTTTCATCAATTGCTGAAGGCTTAAATAATATTGGTTGATGAATGCAGTTGTAGTGCAGCAGATTTGAAATGAGCCCAGTTTTTCATAACCTTTTCCCTGCTGAGAACTTTTAATGGCGCCGAGCGTAATATCGCCGTAAGAATTATTGTAGTTTATGCTGTCGCAAACCAGATCGCAGGGTTTTATGCAAATATGCCCGTTGTTGCACGCAACTATTTTATTAATGATCTTTCCATTACATTTCCATTGAAGAAAAAAAGTGCTTGTCGTTTGTGTATTATTATTACTGTTTATAGGTTGCGGAAACAAAAGGCTGTCTATCATCAATAAATTTGCATTGATCGATGTATCAATTTTCAGGCAATCATCAAAAGTGCCTCCGTCACAATCACCTCTTGAACTCAAACTTATTCTTGATGATTTTGCTTTGAACAAATCGCACAATTCAGTTAATAAGCTTTCACTGTGGCTTGTATTTTTTGAATGCAGTTGCATACTGCCTGAATCTGCATTAAATAAATTAATCACAGCATTATCATATACAGTTATTTTATTTACATCCATTACTGTATCACCAATGGCCAATGCATGTTTATCTGAACGTGTTACATTACCTATAACAGAAGTAACATAATACACTGCTTTTGTTTGGGCATTTAATGTTGTTGCCGTTAATACTATTGAAAAGAATAAAATGATTCTCATACAAAAAAGTTTTTGATGAAATGGAAAATGTTTTTGCCATGTTCAAGAAATAAAAAATAAAGAGTGAGCAGCAGGATAGTTGAACGGATTCCAAAACATAAATCGCCGGTAATACTTACCAGCATCAAGACAAAGAACAGCCTGTCTTTCTTAAAACAGTATTGAATGATACGATGATTGTTTACACTTGTAAAGCGTGCCTGTAAAAGCTTGTGATGAAATACATAATAACTTATTAATGTAAAACATACAAACAGGAATAATAAATACCAAATACTGAACACATCATATTTATGTTTTAATGTGAGATAGCTGTTCAACAGTAAAAGTGTGCCTGGTAAATATCCAATTGCTGTTGGCTGGATATCATCATTAAAATTCCCTATTGCAATAATGCTTCCTTTAAAAATTGAATTGTATAGCTGATCGCTTGCTTCTTTGCCTTTGATCTGACCTATCATATTAAGAACATTATTTAAACTGACCTGGTGTTTATGTAAATCTTCACCGGTATAATAAAATCGCGGAAAGATCGAATTGGGTATAGAATGCAGTCCGCTTACCAATCCAAACCAACTGTAATGAAATGTATAAGGCTTTTTATTCGTCTCAGGAATATCCTGGAACATTCGCAGCGGAATGCTTGCGCCATGATCTTTTTCGTATAACATCATCTTTGAAAAATTACTGCCGTAAGTAACATAGTCTGCTAAAGCAAGCCTTTGCGTATCTCTTATAACAGATATCAAAGGCCTCTTTGTTGCAGTATCAATATGTTTTGGTAAAACATATTTTGTTAACCGGCTTAATGAACTGTTTAAAATACTGTCAGATGCAGATGAATCTGTAAAACGAACATCGCATAAAACATATTGATGCTGGTTGTTGTGATCAGCGAGGTAAGAAAAAAATGCTGCAAGTTTTTGCCTGTCTGTTATTGAAATTGTACCGCTGTTTTCTGAATCATTATAGTTGGTTATTGCTGCTGAATATGCAGTGTTAATGAAAATTATTTTATCAGCCGGTTTTGAAGGATGAAAGAAATAAGTTTCAATTTTCGTGAGCAGCTCTACAATATCTTCTTCAACCGGTGCAACCCAATTTGAATTGAGATAAAGCATTTGAAGCAATATCAGACACACTGCATTCAATGATGCAAAAAGCCATTTACGCATACGTGCAATTTTGTTGGCAGTTTATAAACCAATTCTTATTCCGAGGTAACTAAATTTATAGCTGCAGGCTGCATCGCTTATTTTATTGTCTTGCGTGTCATAAATCCCTGATTTCAGTTTCAGGTTGGCGAAGTGATAGAATGGATTGATGTTGAAAAACCCGATCCTGAATTTAGCACCAATTTCAGAGCTCATATTAAAATTGCCAATTACCGGTTTTATAGTTCCTGATTCATCAGATGATTTAGGATCATTAAATTCGATTGGACCCACCGCAAATTGTACACCCGGCCTGAAACTGTAATACACAGCAACACTCATATTTTTCCTGATAAGGAAAGATAAGGAAGGGCCAATGCGCGTGCCTGCTTTAATAACACGTAATGTGGTGGGAGAAACAATTGAATCTTTCGACCAGTCGAACTGCGAATATTCTGCATCAATAAAATTCCAGTCGATTGAAAACCTAAAAGCAGGCGAAGTGTATGCGGGAATAATAATATCGCCGATAGAAAAACCTGCCGCAAATTTTGCTCCCATTGCAGCATCACCGGAACCGTTAAAGAAGTTCTTCACAGACTGAGCATCTTTAAAAGATGTATGTTCCTGCGCGAATGTTCCGTTAGGCATAGCATAGCTGAAATAAATGCCGGTACTTTTCCCGGCCTTTTTAAGATAATGCCTGTTGATGCTATCCTGAACCTGTCTTTTGCTGTATGCAATGCTTGTATTAATATCATCATTCGCCAGTTTTAAAGATTGCGTTAATGAAGTTTGATAATATGTATTCGGATTTTCTTTTAAATAGAATGCAATTCTTGCAGCAAGTGCCTGGCTTGTTTGCAGATCTTTAAAAGCAGTATTGGAAGAAACAGAATCAGCAAAGGTTTTATCTTTTATTTTGAATTGCTGCAATAAAGCATTTACTCTTGCAACATCAGCATATTTATCTTCAGGAAAAGAAAATTTATCTGCTGTTTTAAAAAACCCGCTGATAGAAGACTCAAGTGATTTTGAATAATCATTGTTTATTGTATAGAGATTTGAAAGCACCTGTATCTTCCGGTATAAAATATCAGCATCCGGCTGCGGTATTGTTTTTAAAGCACTGTCTAATGTATTTAGTGCGCCGGCATAATTTTTATCAACATACATTTTTTGCGCAGCGTCAATGTATTTATGTGTGGCATCATTTTGTTGTGCATTGCATATAGTGCATACCACCAGGCATGCAAAAGCGAGATGAAACATTTTCATAGAGGTACAGTTTAATTACTTTAGAAATTTTTAAAAGTGCGTTTTAGGTTTAACCAGTTTAGCAGTTTTTTTAAAGAAGGGATCAATACTACTTTAGTGTACTTTTAAAGTGTAAGGCTTTCTTTAAATAACCATGTTATTTTTTTGAAGTATCAAAACTAAGAGCCGTGCAGAGTGATTAAAATGGGAAATTGTGCATTTACATATGGGAAAATCCCCAGGTAATCAATCGCTTGAAATTAAACGGCAGTAAGGATTTCAGCGCATAACGAAAATGTTATTTATGACAGCTACTATTGTTACAACGGATGATGAACTTGAACAGATCGCTCAGCTTTCACATAAAAATCTGCGTGCAAAAATTTCTGAAGTACAACAAAAACAGCAAGGGTTTATTACATGGGAATATTCTTTTCAATTGCTTAAACAAATGAATGATCTGTGCGCACACGTTATTGTAAAAGATAAAAATATTGTTGTTGGTTATGCACTCGTTGCTTTAAAAGAAGCAAGTGTTTTTCATAAAGATCTTGATACAATGATGCATCATCTTGCAACATTGCAATACAAAAGCAAATCATTACAGCAATATAAGTTTTATGTGATGGGACAAATTTGTGTTGATGAAAATTATCGTGGAAAAAGTGTATTTCAGCTATTGTATCAACATCATAAAAAATTATTTGAAAACAGTTTTGATTTTATTGTTACAGAAATATCAACCGGCAACATGTGTTCAATCCATGCGCATGAAAAGATCGGCTTCAAAATAATACATACTTATAGAGATACATTGGATGAATGGAATGTTGTGTTATGGGATTGGAAATAAAAGATATAATCAATCATTTAAAATTCATCGCACCAACCTCTATGAATGAAGGATGTGCATCATCATGCAAAATGGTTATTGTTTCTTTTTTATAATCTTCATCTTTTGCTGTTGGAATATTGATGAACTGCTGCGGGTTCCTGTCAACAAGAGGAAACCAGGTGCTTTGAATTTGTATCATTACACGATGGCCTTTTAAAAAAGTATGCGCAACATCATTCAGTTCAAACTTAATATTGGTTGGCTGATTGGGAACAAAAGGCTCAGGCTTTTCAAAACTGTTACGGAATTTTCCGCGCAAAACTTCCGCACGTACCAATTGCTCTGTTTTATTACTGTCAGGCAAAACATCAATCACCTTTACAATAAAATCTGCGTCAGTGTTGCTCAGGCTTACAGATAAATCAGCTTTTATCGGTCCAAGCAAAGTCATATCATTTTGCAACACATCGCTTGTGTAATACAATACATCGCTGCGTTTTGATGCAAAGGTTTGGTCTGCGCCCAGGTATTCATTTATTCTGTCATCACTGCGTTTATCAATGTAAGGAACCGGGTTTGCCGGATCAGAAACATAATCATCTTTTCCTTCTGTTGTTGCTTTTTGTAACAAGAGTTGATGGTCTTTATTCAGCCACCACGTTTGCTGTTGCAAATCTTTCGGCGGCCATGCGTTAAATGACTTCCATTCATTGCTGCCCGTAACAAAAATGGTTGCTTCGCCTGCATTAAACTTCCCTTCATCCTTTAAATAATAATTAAAGAAATCAAATTCCATCTGCTGAAATTTTGCATTCAGATCTTGTCCGAATTGATAACCTGCAAAATGATTCCAGTTGTTTCTTTCCCATGCGCCATGCGTCCATGGAGCCATCACCAAACGATTATCATTTGTTGGATTTTGTTGCTCGATTGCTTTGTAAGTATTCAATGCGCCAAACATATCTTCCGCATCAAACCATCCACCCACAAGAAGCGTTGCAGGCTTTACATTTGTTAAATGCGGACGAATATTTCTCGCCTGCCAGTATGCATCTTTTGTTGAATGTTCCAGGTACTCATTCCATATTTTGGCTGTGCTGTGATAATACATATCGTTATAATTATGCAACGCGCCCATCTTTAAATAAAAATCATATACATCATCAATGCGAAGCGTTGAATCTACAGGCGGATTTTCTTCACGCGGACCGGTTCTTGGCGCATCAAAAAAATTCTCAAAGCTGAAGTTATCCATCAAAAAAAATGCGCCGCGATGATTCACATCATCGCCATCAAATTCGTCTGTAACGGGCGCCTGCGGTGATACTGCTTTTATTGCCGGATGCGCATTGGGCAGAGAAGCGGTTGCATAAAAACCGGGATAAGAAATTCCATAAATGCCAACCTTGCCATTATTGTTGTGAATGTTTTTTAAGAGCCAGTCAACAGTATCATAAGTGTCACTGCTTTCATCCACTTCGGTGTTATCTTTTTTGTTATCTATAGCAGGTGTCATTTCATGAAATTGCCCTTCGCTCATGTGCCTGCCACGTACATCCTGGTAAACAAAAATGTATTTCTCTTTTATGAAAAGCGGGTTTGGCCCAAGCCTTCTTTTGTAATTATTTTCTCCATATGGTGCAACAGAATAGGGTGTGCGTTCCATTAAGATCGGATATTGATTCGATGTGTCTTTCGGAATATACACACTTGTAAAAAGCTTCACACCATCACGCATAGTTATGCGAAATTCTTTCTTAATATAATTGTCTTTTACGTAAGTATCGCTGTTGTTGATTTGCTGTGCACACGATTGCAGTGTAAATGCAATGCCGAGAATGAATAAAAAGTATTTCATGCTGCAATATAAAACTGAAGCTTATAGTTTGTCATCAAAACTGTCTGCATTTCAAATTTTTGCAAGACGGGTATCGCCACCTGGCTGTAGAACCTGCAAGTGTAGGTGTATCACCGGCCGGGAAAATTTTGCACCGGAGAAAAATTTGAAATGAACTTTCGGTATATTGCCATACCCGCTGATCACCTGGTTGCCTGAATCTTTTCCCATTAAAACACGCTAGCCTTATAGTAATCATATAGAGACCTTACAGAGACCTTACAGAGACCATATAGAGACCTTATAGAGACCATGCTCCCTGCCAAAGCCATGTCTGCCTGCACTGTACCGGCAGGCAAACCGCAGCCGGAACCACCTGTATTTCATATTCGCCACGCAGCTTTAGTTTCCTGTTCATATAATATTTTAGCCAATTCCGGCAATGCTGCATACAATCCGTATCGCTGTGTCTTTAACGTTGCTTCGCAGATGGCTGGCGATGCCTCACCGAACGGTAGGATCATAAACTGGCGAAAATTTGAAATGCACCTTCAAAACTTATATGATAATCCCATCACCACACCAAAGTCTGTTTTACTTGGCGAAGTAGACGGAGGTTGATTATCGAAGTTGTTATAGAAATTAAGTGTGAATGAAAAATTGTGTACAAGCTCCCAGCTGAAATCTGTACTTCCGTTGAAACGTATACGCCCTTTTTTGTGTAAGCCCAAAATAAAGTGTTTGCGAAGTTGATATCTGTATATTCGGATGCTGGAAATTAAAAAAATTAAACCTTACCATCACCGGCACTTCAAGCAGCACACCGCTTTTAACGCCTGTGGTACTTTTTTCCTGGTTGAACGATAAGCCGCTTATCGCAACCAACTCAAGGTTATTTCTTACCAAAAGTTTATTGCCGGCCCCGATCAATTCCTGGAACCTGCGCGATAATGATAGTTCAAGGTTTCTTTGATAGGCCAGCAGGCCTGATGCAAGCCATGATGAACTAAAGTTATAAGTGCTGAAGAGCTCTACGTTTTCATTATCTCTTGAATACTTTGAAGAATCTATTGAGCCAATAGTTGACGCCGTAAACTGGTTCTCAAAATCTTTGGTTACGTAACTTATGGTTGAATTTAAATTTACCTGGCCAACGCCGCTTGATTTGGTAAAGCTGAAACCCGCGCCGATATTGCCATCCAGCCTTTTAAAAAATTGTTTTTCAATAAAAACCATTGTACTGATGCTGGTTATTTTTAGCGCCGTTATTTCGCCGCTGTCAGATACAACTTTTGTCCATCCGCTGCGCGTGCCCTGGTTTAATATTCCAACATAGATCTCTTTATTATCTGTAGTTATTTTAAAACGGTGACTTGATTTAATGGTTTTTACTTTATATAGTTTCACCGATAGTATATTCAGGTCAACATCATCAATCGTAATCTTTCCGTATTTCACATTCTTTATATCACCGATCAATATTTGTCCGTTCCTCAGAAATACAGAATCTTTTTTCTGGCCCCATACAATAACAGGCAATAAGCATAGAATGGTGAATAATAATTTCCGGAGTTTTTTCCTCAACATGATTGTGCGTTAACAGACAGTATTAGCTATAAGCGAAAATACGTTTAATGTACATTGAAGAATAAACAGGATTATACTTGTTACTGCCGCAATACGTGTAATGATGCATTTATATACTTTACCTTTATTGCACCATGCAAAGAAGAAAATTTTTAAGGAATTCATCTGCTGCGGGATTAGCTGTTTCATCTATTTTCAACGTCATTCCTGCAACAAAAGCAAACGCAAATTCATTTAATAATGATAATAGTTTCCCGCTTGATGAAACAACAATCGATGCACTGCGACAGGCAATGCAATCGGGAAAATATTCATCGCGCAGCATAACAGATATGTACCTGAAACAAATTGCGGCGATAGATAAAAACGGGCCTGTACTGAATGCTCTTATCGAACTTAACCCGGATGCTTTATCAATCGCAGAACAGATGGATGCAGAACGCAAGGCGGGTAAAGTGCGCGGGCCAATGCATGGCATTCCTGTGCTTGTAAAAGATAATATTAATACCGGCGATAAAATGATGACCACCGCCGGCACTTCAGCATTGGAAGGAAACCATGCTGCAAAAGATGCTTTTATTATACAACAGTTAAGAGCATCCGGCGCGGTGCTGTTGGGTAAAACCAATTTAAGCGAATGGGCAAATTTTCGTTCAACGCGTTCATGCAGCGGGTGGAGTAGTCGCGGCAGGCAAACAAAATGCCCTTATATTTTAAACAGGAACCCTTCGGGCTCAAGTGCAGGTTCGGGCGCAGCTGTTGCGGCCAATCTTTGCGTGGTAGCCATCGGCACAGAAACAGATGGTTCTGTTGTTTCACCATCGGCAGTTAATGGCATTGTTGGTATAAAACCAACAGTAGGTTTATTAAGCAGAAGTGGTATCATTCCAATATCAGCAACACAGGATACAGCTGGCCCGATGGCACGTACTGTAAAAGATGCAGCTATATTATTGAGTGCTTTGACGGGGGTTGATGAGGAAGATACCGTAACAAAAAACAGTATGGGTAAAGTGCAAAAAGATTACACTGTTTTTTTAGATGTAAATGCTTTAAAAAATAAACGGGTCGGAATTGAAAAATCTTTTTTAGACGGCAACACAGATATTGTTGCATTGTATAAAGAAGCTATTAATGTATTAAAAAATCAAGGCGCAACCATTGTAGAAATAGAATTGAAAAAAGCAGTGAGTAATCTCAGTGATGCTGAGTTTACCGTGTTGCAATACGAGTTTAAAGACGGCGTGAATAAATATCTTTCAACCTCAAATGCTAAAGTAAAATCGCTGCAGGAAGTAATTGACTTCAACAAAAAAAATGAAAACACAGCCATGCCTTTTTTTAAGCAGGAGATATTAGAAATGTGCCAGGCAAAAGGCGATCTCAACAGCAGTGAATACAAAGAAGCTTTGAATAAAACATTGTCCTCGCGTTTAATTATTGATGACCTTATCGCCGATAATAAACTCGACGCTATATGTGGTGTTACCAACGGACTTGCCTGCTGCATCGATCTTATAAATGGTGATTACGACACCGGCTTTTCTTTTTCAACGCCTGCAGCTATTGCCGGGTATCCGCATATAACCGTTCCGATGGGAATGGTGCACAACCTGCCGCTTGGATTTTCTTTTATGGGCACTCCTTACAGCGAAGCGCAGTTGATATCATTTGCCTACAGTTACGAACAGGCAAGCAAAAAAAGACAAGCGCCTTTATTTCTGCCCGATAATCTAATGTGATACTTTACAAAAATTTCACTATCACAATAATTGTAAGATTAGATTTAACCGATAAATTTTCTTTATTAATCTCAAATGCGTTTTATGTATGTGTGAGTATTGAGATTTGCAAAATGATTTGCCTGCCTGTGAACAGTTAATTGAATAAATAACCAATAAACTTTAACACCATGAAATCAAAAACATTTTTAAGAAGCATCATTGTTCTGATGATACTTCTTTATTCAAACATTGCTTATAATCAACATTTAACTTCCGATAGTACCTGGAAGAACTCATATAAAAATATTGTACGCTACAATCTTTCAGGCGGCTTGTTATTTGGGTTTAGTAAATATGTAATATTTGGTTACGAAAGAGTGGTAAATCCTCATCAAAGCTTCTCTGTGAATTTTGGTACAGTGGCTTTACCCAAATTAGTGTCTATCAATACAGATAGTTTTTCTCTCAAAAAAGATCTTAAAAACAACGGTTTTAATGTTTCAGCAGATTACCGCTTTTACCTGGCAAAAGAAAATAAGTATTTCGCGCCTCATGGTATTTATATTGGCCCTTATATTTCTTACAATCATTTTGACAGAAACAATGACTGGGAATTTCAGCAAAGTGGTTCAGCGCAAAAACTTATTTCAACAGAAACACAATTCAACATTTTTACAGCTGGCGCTGAGTTAGGTTACCAGTTTGTTTTCTGGAAAAGAATAACTCTCGATATGGTGCTTATTGGACCAGGTGTTTCTGGTTATAATCTTAAAACTAAAATAGAGGGTGATCTTACTGACGAGGAAAGACAAAATTTACAAGACGCGGTTAAACAATTGCTTTCACAAAAATTCCCGGGAATGAACTATGTATTTGCTGATAAAGAGTTTAATGCTCACGGAGTATTAAATACAACCAGTGTTGGATTCCGTTATTTGGTGCATATTGGCTTTGCATTTTAGTACAAGTTCTTAGTTAAGAAAAAGAGGCTTTGTCAAAGCGGGAGCAGCCCATAGATATAACAAGAGTTATTAGTTATCCTTATCAGGTTCTTCTGTTGTTTCTTCAATTTTATCGCTGTCTTTATTACGGCGCAAATGAACCTGCGGATTTGCCTGTGTACCTGTAACTGTAAACGGAATACCTAAAATACCAAATGGTGGCAAACCAAGTCGACCTGTAAGATCAAGTTTGCCATCCAAACTTACCTGGCCTTCAAAACGCGGCCTGAAACCTGCCACGCGCATTTTTGTACGCTCAATCGTAATGATATTATTGTTAATCGTTGTTTTGATGTCAACCTTAGAAAGCTCAGGGTCTTTTACATCTGATTTATCGGTAGCTGTGCTAACTGCATTCATCAGCTTAAAGCCTTTCATCTTTACATTTTTTACAGACAATACGCCGCCACCTTTTAATGAAGGATAAACAGGTTGCATGTCTGCATTCAGCTTGCCGCTTAATGTATAATCAAGTGAAATAATTCCCTGCGCGTTTGCAGCCGAAGGAGCGAGGTCATGAAAGGTTTTTATTTCTTTGTATGCTTTGTTTACATCAAAATCTTTTGCACTTATATGATAAGTGAAATATGCTTTTAAAGGAGACAAGCTTTGATAACTTGCATCCATTACAACAGGCGCATCAATAATGGTAAATCCTGTTTGATTAAGTTTGAGTTTACTGCTGTCTGTCATCACCTGGCCTTTAAAATCTTTTATATTAAGGCCATTATAACTTACCTGTGCTGCATTTGCATTCAATGTCAGCGAAAGATCTGAAGGCACCATTACAACCCCAGCTGAAGATGTAGTTGTTGTTGCGCTGGAAGTAGAATTGCTGCCTGCATAAGCCATAAATTCATCAGCATAAAAAATTGGTGTAGTAAAATCAAAATTTCCCTGCAGTGCACCTTTATTCAGTGCATAATTGAAAACATTAGTTAGATATCCTTTCATTGAAATATCTGTTTTGCCATAACGCGCTTTAAATGCATCAAACCACATTTTCTCCTGCTCAAAACGAAATAATCCTGTGCTTATATAAAATGATTGAGGATACAGATCGGTTGTCAATACAACGTTCTCTACTTTCAAAGTTCCTGAATTGAATAGTTTATTAAAACGCCCTGCAGTGGCATCGCTTTGCGTGCCTTTTAAAGAAAGGTCTGCTTTAATTAATCCATCTACATTATATCCTTTTATGGCAAACACCTTATAAATTTTACCGATATCTATTACGCCTTTAGAGCTTACAACATAATTCAGATTGTCAAAATTTTTCAGATCGGCCTTTATTAAAAAAGGTTGCCCTTCAAATTCAAACGATACCGGTTGCATTGCAAGCCGCACATCTTTTAATGAAGTGGAAGTACCGGTTACAACAACATTTGCCTGTATTTTTTCAACAGGCCTTGGATAATATTTTGTTTGAATACTTCCATCATTTAAAACAAAGCTTGCACTGGTTACAGGAAATAATTTTTTATCAGGATTGTATTTGCCTTTGCACTGAACATCAATATTAAGATTGCCGTTTAAAGCAATGCTGTCTTTATCTATCGGGTAAAATTGTTTTATCTCATTTAAGCGTAATGAAGTTTTAAGATCAGCATCAACGGGCAGATCTTTTTCACCGCTCAAATGTATATATCCTTTTATGTAATTAGTTAATGCAGTGGCGCTGATATTATCAATGGCAAATTTTGTATGATGATAATTGCTATCCGGACACAGAGCATTTACATTAAAGCTGATGTTAGTTACAGCTTGTGGTAAAGAAGCATATTTAAAATAGCCATTGGTGAGCGATGCAGTAAGATTAAATTTTGGGATGGAAGAAATAACCGTATCCACTTTTCTAATACCGCTGTGTACAACAGCAGTATTGTAATCTCCGTCTGCAGTACAATGAATGGCACATTTTCCTTTCAGGTCAACAGCAGCAATTCCCATGGCTTTGTTCCATTTTTCAAGATCAATATCTGAATTAAGTTTTGCATGCACATGCGGCTTATTCAGATCTTTTAGCTGTATGATTGAACTGAAATAATCTTTATCCATATTAAAAAAAATGGAGTCAATGTTTACATATAAACTATCTGTATTAAGCGAAGGAAGTTTTGTGTCAAAATTTAAAAATAAATTGCTGATGGGCGTTGGTGCATTTTGATAAGCAACATAACCGTTGCGTACCTGCATCGTGAAACCAAGATCGGGCATGATGTTTTGCGATTCGATGTATTTGCCCGTTAAATAAGCATCCATATTAGTGTTGCCTTTAACGTCGGTTTTTTCCAGCCACGAAAGATATTGAGGCGGCAACGCAGTAAAAGCATCGTGCAGGTTTGTGTTATGAGAAATGATCCGGAAATCCATGCTGTAGCCATTTTGCAGAAACTCAAATTTTCCCTTGAACTGTACCGGCAGTTGATTAATGTGCAGGTCATTTTTTTCAAAAGAAAATGCAAGCGAGTTGGTATTGATCTTTGTAATAAGATCGGCCTTCACTTGTTTTGATCCTATGAAATGTGTACTGTCGTAATCAAGATCGAATGAGTTTACGCTTACGTTTGAATACAGGTCAAAAATGGCTTTGCTCAAATCTCCCTTTCCTGTATAGTTTAATTCTTTTGCAGTTATCAGCATTGGCAGCGACTGGTCGCTATACACAAGGTTTGAATGTTCGATCCCGATGCGTTCAATTTTTAATTGTGCAGTACTGCTGTCTGCTGTTGTTTTTACGGTAGTATCTGTGCGGTAAATATTATAATTAGGTGCACCATTCTTATCCACTTCAATATTGATATTTCCTTTGGTGAGATAGAGCTCATCTATCTTTATCCTGCTTGAAAAAACAGTGGAAAGATCAATGCCTAAAGCAATTTCATTGGCGCTGAGCAAAGTGTCTTTTTCAAACGGTTTTGAGCCCTTTAAACTTACATCATACAATGTAAGAGTGAGTGAAGGAAAATGATTGAAGAAAGATAATCTTGCTTTGGAGAAATTTAATTCAGAAGTAATGGCATCATTAGCCCAGGTTTTAATTTTTGAAGCCACAAAATCAGGAAAGAGCATAGGAAGCAGGAACATCAACAATAAAATACTACCGAGTATGATACCGGTAATTTTTAAAGTTTTGAGAACAAATTTTTTGGCTGTCAGTTTCATGGTGCATTAAATAAAGTAGGAAGATGCATTCACTTTGTGTTAATAGTCAGCATCGCAAAAATTGCACAATGAAATTAAAAATTTTTTATCCTTAACCTGTGCAAGTATTAATTTTTTATCACAATTTAGGTAATCATAAAAATGCATAACATTATTTTTAAAGTTTATAATGTTGATCAGTGATATTGCCGGTAAATCATTGCACAGCTATTTGCTACATTTGATAACTACTTTTTTTAAGACCACTAACGCAGGATTTAAACAAAATAAATATGGAGCTTGAAAAACATTACGTCAATCGAACCGGATGGCTAAGGGCAGCTGTTTTAGGGGCGAATGATGGAATATTGTCTACTACAAGTTTGGCAATTGGTGTGGCAGCGGCAAGCACCACAAGAAACCCGGTAATACTGGCAGCGCTTGCAGGATTGGTTGCCGGCGCTTTGTCAATGGCTGCAGGCGAATATGTTTCTGTTAGTTCTCAGTCAGATGTTGAAACTGCAGACCTGGAAAGAGAAAAAAGAGAGCTGCAAATAATGCCTGAAGTAGAGTTGAGCGAACTTGCCAAAATATATGAGCAGAGAGGATTAACAAAAGAACTGGCATTGGAAGTGGCAACACAATTTACCTATCATGATGCGCTGGGCACCCATGCAAGAGACGAACTTGGTATTACCGAAATCAGCCAACCCAAACCTTTACAGGCAGCGTTTGCTTCTGCCTGTTCATTTATAACAGGTGGTTTATTGCCGTTATTGGTTGCGCTGTTTGCACCATTAAATCAAATGATATATTTTCAATACGGGTTCGCAATAATCTTCCTGGCTTTTTCGGGCGCTGTTGCGGCAAAGGCAGGCGGCTCTGCCATCGGAAAATCAATAATCAGAATTTGTTTCTGGGGAACATTTGCAATGTGTATGTCTGCATTGGTTGGCTTTTTATTCGGTGTAAAAGTGGGATAAAGAATGAATCGCCCTAAATTAATATCTTGAATTTTCCATCTTGGTATTATTCAGGTTTACCCACAAAACTTCAAGCTTGTACATTTCAGTTTCAACATTGCGCGAATCAGTTTTTATATACTGAAGCTGGCACATATCTACCTTTACTTTTTTATCCTGCGTTTTATTAAAAATATATCCCATTCCCGATGTGCCACCGGTAATGGTTATTTGCTTTTCATACTTCCACGACTTTAATATTTCTGTATGCAGGAAATTGAAGTTCGACATCATATCAGTAAACTCATTTTTCCCATAAGAACTTTCAATGTAAGCTTTATACAATTTGCCATCTGCAAATTCAAATTTTATCAGGTTGTTTCTTCCATGAAGGCATTGGCTTGAATCAACCCGATAACTTACCAGCTGATGCAGAATAGAATCACCGCCATTTGCATAGGGCTTTATTTTTTCTTCAGTTTGTGACAACAACGTAATTCTGGAATATTGGTTCAACAATGCTATCGTTGCAGGCATATTCATCCCGGGTTTTAAAGAGAAAAGCTTTTCAAATTCGCAGGCTTGTGTTTTAGTTGATTTTGCTTGCGCATTAAGTAAGGCAGGCAATAATATTAAAAGCAGTAGTGCATAATTTCTTTTCATAAGTGCAATATTGATAATTCATGTAAATATAATCAGACCTTTTACATTAATTGAAATACTCATATAAATCATAATTGTAAATGCCGGTTATGAGATTTACCCTCAATCCAAAACCTTTCCTTCGGTTTCCCATAGCGTTCTGCAATTATACTAAACCCGCTTTGCAATTACCGGGCATCAACAAAGCTATTGTTTAAAACCTATTAAAAAGAGACAAAAGAGGGACAAAAGAGGGACCAAAGAGAGACCAAAGAGAGGATTTGTTTATGTTTAGTCTTTATTTTATACCTCTTTTGTATCTATTTGAATTGATATTGATAATAGTTATTCAATACCCAGGGAATATCCGTTGAGGAATTTGCCTTTGGCTTTTTTGCCCATTAAAATCCTTATCATTATAATTGTGGCTCCGCGTATTTGTAACCGGTTAATTTGTTGCATTTAAAGTTTCAGGATAAGCTTTTATTGTTGCCTATATTTGAAATAAACCTTTTGGCATCACCGCTGTATAAAGAAGTTTTTGGCGTATAACAGGAATGTACTTACCTGTTGTTGTAGTAATGCCATAAATTGAAAAATCATAGATAAGATATAGCCAAACATCTTTTCTGTTTTATCTGGTATAAAGAACTCTGTCAATGGCTTAATTGTTAATTATTTTTTCAACCTTTCCATCAATAACATGCTAATTCAATTTAATTGAAGATATTTGGCGTGAACACCCACCAGCAATTGTCATTATTAAGAATTACAGGAATGGGAGAACGCAGGCTAACATAATGAGTACTAACTTGATTTATTGGTTTGCTAAGGCTCATAAACACATTCCTGTTTACCGGAATGAAAATTTTTTTTATGCGATATGTAAGATTATTAGGGCTGCTTAACGTATTAGTGCTGGCTGGTGCATGCAATCAAAATACTACCTCTGAGGAAGTTAATGCGAAGGCTATTGCTTCTGTTGCGGAGGCAAAAATAGACGGAGCGGTTTCCTGTAGTGTTTTGGGTTTTAGTAAAGCAGATAGTGTAACCTACATGGCCCAGGGTGGTAAAGAATTTAACCCAACACTTGAAAATAAGTATAAGCCTTCTTATAACGTTGATGGCATGGTTTGGATACCGGGCGGTCAGTTCAGTATGGGCAATGTAAATCCAGCAACAATGGAAGATGGCGGCAAAGAAACCATGAATGATGCGAGACCAGTACACCGCGTATATGTGAACGGATTCTTTATGGATGCTACGGAGGTAACCAATGCTGAGTATGCGGCTTTTGTTAAGGCGACCGGTTATGTAACTGTTGCGGAAAGAACACCTACTGCTGAAGAATTTCCAGGCGCACCACCTGAAAACCTTGTTGCAGGCTCTGTGGTTTTCACACCAACTGCAACTTCCGATCTTTCTAATCATTATGATTGGTGGAGATATGTGAAAGGTGCTAACTGGAAGCATCCTTTTGGACCCGGCAGTAATATAAATGGAAAAGATAATTACCCTGTTGTGCATATATCATGGGAAGATGCCGAAGCTTATGCTAAATGGGCAGGCAAAAGATTACCAACCGAAGCAGAATGGGAGTTTGCTGCGAGAGGCGGAAAAGCAGGTGAGATGTATACCTGGGGCAACCAGCTAAAGCCCAACGGAAAATGGATGGCCAATATTTATGAAGGTGTATTTCCTTCAAAAGATGAAGGTTCGGATGGATATGCAGGCATTGCACCTGTTGCACAATTTCCATCTAACGCTTATGGATTGTACGATATGGCTGGTAATGTATGGGAATGGTGCAACGATTGGTATAAGCCTGATTATTATCAAACACTTGCCAGCGAAAATGCAGTATCAAAGAATCCGCAAGGCCCGTCAGGTTCATATGATCCTGCTGAACCGGATCAAAAAAAGAGAGTACAGAGAGGCGGTTCATTTTTGTGCACCGATCAATATTGCACCCGTTATATGGTTGGCACCAGGGGGAAAGGCGAAATCAGTTCGGCTTCCAATCATGTAGGGTTTCGTTGTGTAAAAGACGTACCTGCAAACAATATAACGGCTCTTAAATAAGGCATATAAACTTTTAAACATACCACCTTTGAAACAAAAAGGGCTGCTTGTCTCTATATTACTGCTGCTTACTTTATGTGTACATGCGCAGGAACAACAATTTGTAATCAATCCGGCAGATACTTCCAAACAGCTTGATTCTTCCAAAGAAAAAGACCTGATGGATGTAATAAAAAGCATGTTTAAATCCAAGCCCAAGAGTGATTCAACTAAAAAAAATTCTACGGTAACTGTATTGCCCGCAATAGGATATAATCCAAGTATTGGGTTCCTGTTAGGAATTAACTTTTTGCGGTCTTTTTATAAAGGCAATCCTGCTACTACCAATCTTTCTGTTGCGCAACTTGATTTTTCTGTTACTACAAAAAAACTTCTTATCGCAAGGTTCAGAACAAACATTTTCACTGCAGATAACAAATGGAATTTCCAGGGCAACTGGCAATACATGCGCAATTATGTAAATGATTATGGCCTTGGGGATGATGCCCAGCGAAACCCTCCTGTAAATTATCCTATACGGTTTAATTATTTCCGGTTTACTGAAAAAGCTTTCCGAAGCCTGGGTAATAACTTTTATGCCGGAGGTGGTATAAGCCTTGATATGCGCAATGATATCTCGGACGAAAAACTTGACAGCACCCATTCAACCCCTCATTACCGTTATAGCGTTGCTAACGGGTTTAATCCGAATACATACCTGGTGAATGGTTTAATAGCAAACGTTCAGTATAATACGAAAGAGCATCCAAACAGGCCTTATAAAGGCATGTATATCGAAGCTAATATCCGTTATAACACTAAGTTGCTTGGAAGCACCCAGGAAGCAGGGCAGTTATACACGGAATTCAGAAAATACTGGAGCCTTTCGCAGCGAAACCCTGAACATGTGCTGGCTTTCTGGTATTGGGGCAGTTACGTTTTATGGGGTAAACTGCCTTATCTTGAAATGCCGGGGACAGCCTACGATACCTATAACCGTAGCGGAAGAGGTTATACTTTGGGCCGTTTCAGAGGACCTGACTTTGTGTATTGGGAAACAGAATACAGGTTCCCTATAAGCCAGGTGTCAAAACTCTTCAGCGGCGTGGTATTTACC
>Ga0206973_1099_pt1 | contig 21221 bp, 19 predicted proteins | sample Alteio_BWOrgHeat_83_FD_152927 | JGI IMG/M metagenome (GOLD analysis project Ga0206973, IMG submission 152927) | Enriched cells from forest soil in Barre Woods Harvard Forest LTER site, Petersham, Massachusetts, United States -... | ecosystem: Environmental > Terrestrial > Soil > Temperate forest >...
GACCGCTTAACCATACAATTAAAATCAAGTAAAGGCGATCAGCAAAAGATCGACAAATTCCATCTTGGAAGATTCGAGGAATTAAGAGACAGTTTATACGAGCATCCCGACATGATCCCGACCATTAAAGCAGAAATGGAAGAAGCTGCTTTATGGTATCCGAAACAACCGCTGATATCTGCAGACGCGCAGTCATATTTAAATCAATGGCGTGGTAAAATTAACCAGGGCAGCAAGCAGCATATTGGCCGCCTGCTTGAACTTTCAGGAAGCTGGAAAGAATTGATAACAAAGCTGCAGCAGGATCCAAAAACAAATGCTACCACACTTAAAATATTAGACACTTTCCGCAATAACATTATACGGCGTTTGAAAAAAATCATATACTGCTGATACATTACCGGATGCAAGCACCAAACCTGAAAGCGATGTTGATCTTAACCTTAAAGGCACCGAAGCCGGCGCTAATCTTATAAAGGCAGAAGCTGAAATGAAAGGGGAGTTTGGTGACAACTGGAGTAAGCTTTTGCGGCTTAATTTCTATACGGAAGGCGACAGGTTATTACGTTATCAAACGGCGAAGATGAGTCCTGAAGCAACAAAGAATTTTGAAGGGCAGATCACTCAAAAAACATTGCAATACACACTTGCAAAAATGTTGCAGAGTGCAAAGGAAACGAACGAGGCAACAGAAAGGGTAAATAAGCTTATTGATCTTGTTGCGCCAAATGATGCAACAGCGATAAAAGGTTTGTCGGAAATGGATGCAGGCGCAATGATGAAAAAAAGGGATGCCTTGCATGCAGAAGTGGATACCCTGCAAAAACAACTAAGCCAGATGTCGCCCGATGATCCTGATTATGCTAAAAAAACGATGGATGTAACGACTAAGCAAATGGAAATTAATTTCTATTCAAGCGAGGCATATATAGGCCCGGGTGCATTGATGAAGACAGGCGCCATCAGCAATAGCCCCGCGCTTAAAATTCAAAAGGTGATGAGCAATCTTGAAATGATGGAACACATCATGCATGACAGTAACGGCAACCTTGTAAAAGCAATGAAGGAATATGAAATGTATAAATACATGTACAGGATAAGTGACGCCATCAATGCCCGGCAAATGGATCTGTTCTATGATTATTTAACACAACAGATATCTAAAGTGAACAGGCAGGGGGCACAAAGTATGACAGGCACGCAACTTAACGGCTTGTATAGCGACTTTATGAATATGGTAAATAGTTACCTCGCAAAAGAAATAAAGAATATACAGTAATGTATGAGTCGGTAGAATTACAATGTGTTTCAAAAAGTATTTTTAATTCGATACATGTTCAGTAGTGAATAAAGCAGATGTTTAGTCAGCTAACAAACAAAGAAAAACCATTGCAAAGCGCTAAGAAGAATCCGCTTTTCTTTCAGCCAAAGCTTGCTGTTAACCAGCCAAATGATATGTATGAACAGCAGGCTGACGCGATGGCGGATAAAGTAATGCGCATGCCTGCAACACCTGCCCAGGTTGTTCCTGGTAAACATTTTTTCCCTCATACAATTGCTCATCCAAAAAATATCATCTCTCCAAAAGAAGATCCATTAAAAAAGGATGACAAAGAAAAATCAGAAGGAGTTATTTCAGAAATACAAACTAAACTTTCGTTCGATATATTGCCTTCACCTCCAAATAACAATCAAACAAATAATGCTACAATACTACAACGCAAATGCGCGCATTGCGAAGAAGAAGAGAAGCAAACGCAGCGAAAGGAAATGAATGATAATACAATTGCCCCGGATTCATCAACAGAAAATTATATTAACTCGCTTGGTGGTAAAGGAAGAACACTGACAAAAGAGGAACGAAACTTTTTTGAGCCCAGGATGAATTATGATTTTTCGGGTGTACAGTTACACACAAACAAAGAGGCAAATGAATCTGCAAAAAGCATAAATGCACTAGCATATACACACAGTAACAACATCGTGTTTGGTGCAAATAATTATCAGCCCAATACAGATGAAGGGAAAAAATTAATGGCGCATGAGTTAACGCATGTGGTGCAGCAGGCGGATGGCGTTCATACAAAATTTATTCAACGCGAAGAAGCTGTAAGCGAACACAGTACCGGCGGCATGAATTATACTTCGGCGGTTCAGATTGATAAATACAAAGATATTTCTACCGGTGCTCAGCTAAGTGCATATAATTACTGGTATCGAAAAATAGACAGTGTTTATAAATTTGAGTATCAGAGTAACACCAATTTATTTTCTCAGCTTGATGCAAATAATGTAAATATTTTTTTGGCTAAAGCCTGGGAACTTCAGCCTGCTGCCACGCCTTCGGCAGCCAATCCTGCAGCAACAAACCAGGCAGTTTTTTTACCTGCCCGTGTTGGTGTTACAGCAGGCAGTCCGGGAAAGCCTTATCTTTTTTATTGCACATTTACTTATTCTTTTCCTAAAGGAAGTACAAAGCCAGTATTGCAAATGGTTATTGTTGATGCAATTGCTCAAACTACACAGCTTGTAAACGTTAATGCAAAAATATCCGGTATAAAAAAAGTGCCTGGTGAAATAAATAAGACTCTTGACAGAGCGACAAGTTTTAATTTTCCGGCAAAAGATTTAACCGCATACTTTAAGGTACATCCTGAAGTAAAAGAGTCAATAGGCAAATATGCGCAATGGAGATTTGAGGAGTATAAAAAATCAAAACAAAAAGATGATCTGAATGTACAGGAAATAATATCAGCAGGCGAAGTAAATGGTGGCAAGGCAGAGAACATTGTGTTAATGATAAGCATGGGTATGAACCGCGATACAGGTGTTAATTTTATAACCTTGCATTATTCACAGGAGAAAAATAATAAGGTGCCTGCCGGGATTGATAAGAAAGATTATATCGATTCTTTAATTGAAAAATATGACCACGAACATCCAAATGCAGCAGACAAGCTTGGAACTATTGACGGGCTTGATAAGATAACTGATACCAATGAAAGGGTTATAGTGAAAGCGGTTGCTCATGATATATTCACCAATGAATTTGACAAGGCCGGTGTAAAACAAAAAAGCTTTCGCGATACAGAAGTGGATCAGGTCATACCTGTAACTTCAAACCCAACTGATGCTACAAAAACAGAATTTTACTATTATACTTTTATTGTACACAAAGCAGATGCAAATAATGTTGTAAACATTTCTGTAAAAAGAATTGGCAAGAAAGGAGATGCTGTTGTAGGCGATCCTTCCAAAGCACTTATTACAAGAGTGCCCGGTTACGCTGAAAATGCCTTTGACGCCAATAATGCAGAAACACCTGCTAAACTTATAAAATGGATATTAAGTATTTACAAAGGCGTTAAAGAAGCAGATATAAAAGCTGCTACGGTTGCAGATATTACCACTAACATCAATAAACTGATTGAAACAAAATCCGGAACACCTGATTGGTTTAAAAACAATTATTCCATTAATGTTCTTGATGCAACGAAAGGTGCTGCACGTTTAAAATCAATTCATAATATACCGGCTGCAGAGCGTGTTGGCGTGAAAGATTATGCTGCTGATGAATTGAAGCTGCTTGAGCTTGTTCTTGAGAGATTTGGCAAAGTTTTGTTAGCTAAACTGGCGGGTGTTTACTTTATACGTCAGGACAAAAATTTAAGCGCTGCCTTTGGCTGGGTAAGCGGGTTAACACAACAGCCATATACGTACACGCTTTCCACAAAAGTTATTTCCGATGTTCAGAGAACAATTACCATATACGATGGAGCATTTGGTCACGATAATATTTTCTTTGGCGGAAGTGAAGGAATTAATGCCGGAAATATTGAAGTATTAACGCATGAAATTGGCCATACAGAGGGTGGCCCGAGAGCAGGCAGTAAAACGACTGATCAAACTTACCAGGATGTGTTTAATAAATTCTATAAAGGGCTGGGCCTTGTGCCTGTAACAAGCTATGCGAAAGATACTTCGCATCCATCACATTCACCCGAATCAGAATATTTTCCTGAAGCATTTATGTTGTTCATGGATGATCCTGAATGGTTGTTAAATAATCAGTATCAAACGTATTTCTGGTTTTTATTTTTTCAGCAAAAAGGTACAGCTCCATCTGATGACCAGGTTAAATCACTTATTAAAATATGGGAAAAACAAAAGGCAATTGCAGGCAGTAACAATAGCGTAACAGCAGCACGTGCAATTTATTATTTGTGGGTAGAATATGCAATACAAAAAAAGAAATTACCTGACGATGATAACGCTGCAACAATGCTTTCTGTTATAACAGGATTTGAAACAGCGAAGAGCAGGTCAGTAAGAGCGGATGAAGCTTCAGGCATTGTAACAAAATGGTTAGCTTTTGTAACAAAGAACAAAAAACAGCCTTCAACTGATGAAATAAAAACATTTTTTCCTTAATGTAATTACGATTATTTGTTTGACATTTTTCTTTAACTATCTTAACTAAAACAATTGAAACATTATTATTCAAATATTATTATCGCGTTACAATACCTTGATGAAGTATTTCACCGGCGGCTTGATGTTTTTTTTAGTAAGAATGAAGATGCTTCTTTCTATCTGGAAGATCTGCAACTTGAAAATGATGGGACTGAATTTTACAAATTGCTTTCACGCGATGACATCAGCACACAGGAAAAAATAATTTTTCTTATTGCTTTTGCACCGCATATTCAACCCGCTTTTTTTGATAATATCATTCAGCAGTATTTAACTACCGGCGGCGACTTTGCAGAAATTGGCGGCGTTAAAGGTTTGAATCAACGCAGCATGTTGCCAACAGGTGAAACCGTACAGTTTATTTTAGCAGGCAATGATGTTAAAGGCAGGCTGGATGTTCAGCAATATCTTCTTGGTGAAAGTGTATTGATAAAAGAAGGCATTTTAGAATTAGAAAATGTAAAAGATGGTGAACCGTTAATGAGCGGGAAAATAATTCTGACTGAAGATTATTTACTACCGATTCTTACCAATAAAGAAACTGAAATAAAATTCGGTAACGATTTCCCTGCTAAAAAAATCACTACCAAAATGCATTGGGATGATGCCGTATTAAATGAATCAACTGTAAACCAGATCAACGACATCACTATCTGGATGCAATACAATGATAAACTGCTGGAAGATGAAAAGATGAAAAGAAAAATAAAACCGGGTTATCGTGTTTTATTTTTCGGTCCGTCAGGAACAGGTAAAACACTCACTGCAACTTTGTTAGGCAATGAATTGAAGAAAGATGTTTACCGGATCGATCTTTCACAGGTTGTATCAAAATATATTGGTGAAACGGAAAAGAATCTTGAAAAAGTCTTTGCCAAAGCGGAACATAAAAACTGGATATTATTTTTTGATGAAGCAGATGCTTTGTTCGGTAAACGTACAAGTGTTCAGAATTCACACGATCGTTATGCCAACCAGGAAGTGAGTTATTTATTGCAGCGCATTGAAGATTACCCGGGCTTATTAATTCTTGCAAGCAATTTTAAAAATAATATTGACAGTGCATTTATTCGCCGCTTTCACACAACTGTTTATTTTCCTATGCCTGATAATAAAGAGCGGCTTTTGTTGTGGGAAAAAACAATGCCTTCTGTAATTCAAACAGAGCCTGCATTAAGTCTTACTGATCTTGCAAACAAGTATGAAATTTCAGGCGCATCAATTTTAAATGTAATGCATTATGCCATGTTGAAAGCAATAGCATCAAAAGACAATTATATAAGGCAAAGAGATATTTTTGAAGGTATACGGCGCGAGCTGCGCAAAGCTGAAAAAACAATGGCTTGATATTATTGCTGTTCAAATTCAGCCTTCATTTCAGTTATGCATTTTTCAAGGTTATCTGCAATAAATTGTACATCTTGTTTAAGTTGTTTCTTATCTAAGGTTGCTATCTTTTTAGACTTTGATTCAATGCTTCTTATTACTTGTTTCAAAGGATTCAGATTGAAGACATCAATGCTGGCTTTTAATTTATGCGCATAGAAATGTACCTGGCTCCAGTTTTCTGATTCGGCTGCTTCAACAAGCAGATCTTTTGTTTCGGGAATAGTTGTTAAAAACAATGAAACCATGTGATGTATAAATTGAACATCTGCTTCATGATTGCGTGACAGAGCATTAAGGTCATATAACTTATTCTGTTTAGTCACTTATCTTCTTTTTTTGTATTTTCAGTTCATCATTATTTATCATTCTGTAAATAGTCGATTTACCTATGTTAAGCTTTTCAGCAACCGTTAATATATCATAATCATATTCATCAAGGTATTGCTGTATTATTTTTGCTGTATATTCTTTTAAAGTGTAATTATCATTTTTAGATTTGCCACCCATGGCGTGAGTATTTATCTGCAAATCTTCTTCATTAATTTCTTCTCCATTGGACATAACACATGCAAGGTCTATAATTGATTTCAGTTCGCGTATATTTCCGGGAAAAGTATAAGCGATCAGCTTTTGTTTTGCCGCAAATGATAAATGTTTTTTACCAAGATTATTTTCTTTACAAAACAGGTCAATAAAATATTTTGCAATGATCAGTATATCATTTTCCCTTTCTCTTAAAGGTGGTAGTGCAACAGGTAAGCCCAGCAACCTGTAATAAAGATCTTCCCTGAAATTGCCTTTTGCAATTTCTTCTTTTAAGTTGCGGTTGGTTGCTATAATAATACGCACGTTAAATTTTATGATCTCGTTACTGCCGATGCGTGTTACTTCTTTTTCCTGCAATGCTCTTAATAATTTAGCCTGCAGGCTTATATCCATCTCTCCAATTTCATCAAGAAATAATGTGCCTTTATCGGCTTCTTCAAACTTGCCGATACGCCTGTTGGTAGCGCCGGTGAATGAACCTTTTTCATGCCCGAACAATTCGCTTTCCAAAAGTTCTTTAGGAATGGCTGCCACATTAACTGCAACAAAAGGGTATTTCTTTCTGTCTGAATTAAAATGAATGGCTTTTGCAACCAGTTCTTTACCGGTACCTGTTTCACCTGTTACTGATACAGTAATCGGAGTTTCGGCAGCTTTTTCCATCAGCCTGAAAACTTTTTTTATAGCATTGCTGTTGCCAACAATAATATTTTGAAAATTATATTTAAGTTCTACCTCCTGTTTAAGTTCTTCTACTTTTTGTTTAAGCAAAAGATTTTCTTTCAGGTTTTGAATGGCCATCCAAAGACGCTGTTCTGTATCGCCATCCTTTACAATATAATCGTGCAACCCTTTTTTAAAGAGATCAATAGCCACCTTTATGTCTTCCTGTCCAGAAATAATAATAACATGTGTTTCGGGGCTTAATTCTTTTACCTGTGCTAATAAATGCTCCCCGTTCATATCAGGCATCGAATAATCAAGCGTAATAATATCAGGGTTCTCGTGTAAATTCGGGATAAGTTCAGCGGCAGAATAAAATTTCCTTACCTGGTAATCAGGGTTAAGAGACAGGTAATGGGCAAGCTTTGCGCCATAAATTTTATCGTCATCTACTACAAATATGCGTATCGCTTCTCTCAGCATATATAGATTCCTGTTTGATGCAAATTAAGTAATTGAATTTTCAAAGATATTTTCAAATGCTTTTTTTACCGTTTCTAACTTTTTACTACTAAGCTCATATACAAACTTTACTTTTGCCGGATGGAGATAACGTCTGAAATGATCGACCGCCTGGCTCACCTTGCAAGGCTGGAATTTTCCACTGAAGAAAAAAAAGAACTTAAAGCTGATCTTGAAAGTATGATTGGTTTTGTTGAAAAATTAAAAGAAGTAGATACTGCAAATGTAGATCCTTTGTTACATATTACAGATGCTGTAAACGTACTGCGCAATGATGAAGTAAAACAAACCATAACCAAACAGCAGGCATTATTAAATGCCCCTTTTACAAACGGGGATTTTTTTATCACGCCCAAAGTAATTAAAAAACAAACTGAACAAAATTAATCCTTCAATTTTGTAATAATATTATGCAACCACTGATAGAACTGCAGCAATTACGTAAATCTTATTTCATGGGTTCAAATTCCATTGAAGTACTTAAAGGAGTCTCGCTTTCCATAAATAAAAATGAATATGTAGCGCTAATGGGACCAAGCGGAAGCGGAAAGAGTACCTTAATGAATATTTTGGGTTGCCTTGATACGCCTACATCCGGCAATTATATTTTAAATGGAAAAGATGTAAGTAAAATGGCTGACGATGATCTTGCCGAAGTACGTAACACTGAAATTGGATTTGTATTTCAGCAGTTCAATTTATTACCGCGTTTAACGGCTGCAGAAAATGTTGCCTTGCCTTTGATTTACGCAGGCATAAGCAGAAAAGAGAGAACTGAACGCGCTATGGAAGCTTTAAAGAAAGTTGCACTGGCAGACAGAAGTCATCATAAACCCAACGAAATGAGTGGGGGACAAATACAACGCGTGGCAATTGCGCGTGCACTGGTAAACAATCCTTCATTGTTGCTTGCAGATGAGCCAACCGGAAATCTTGATTCAAAAACTTCAATGGAAGTAATGGAAATATTTGGCCAGATACAAGCTTCAGGCAATACAGTTGTATTAGTTACTCATGAAGAAGATATTGCTGAATACGCAAAGCGAATCGTACGTCTGCGTGATGGAAATATTGAAAGCGATAAGCTAAAAGAAATGGTAACTGCAGCGCATTAATTTATCAATCTTATCAACACTCTTTTAGTCCAAGCGGAATATGTAAAGCAAGGCCGCCTTCTGCGGTTTCTTTATACTTAAAATTCATGTCTTTCGCAGTATCCCACATTGTCTTTATTACTTTATCAAGGCTTACCCTTGCATAATCAGGCGAGCTTTGCAACGCAAGCTGTGATGCAGTTATAGCCTTTATTGCACCCATTGTATTGCGTTCAATACAGGGCACCTGCACAAGCCCGCCAATGGGGTCGCAGGTCATGCCCAAATGATGCTCCATTGCAATCTCAGCGGCCATTAATGCCTGTCGTTGTGTTCCGCCAAGGCTTTCTGTAAGTGCTGCTGCTGCCATTGAAGATGATACACCTATCTCTGCCTGGCATCCGCCCATTGCTGCAGAAATGGTAGCTTCTTTTTTAAATATGCTTCCCACTTCAGAGGCCGTTAATAAAAAACGTATAACCTTATCTTCATCATCACCATCACAAAACAAAATAAAATATTGAAGCACGGCGGGAATAACGCCTGCAGCACCATTGGTAGGCGCCGTAACTACGCGGCCGAATGAAGCATTTTCTTCATTAATAGCCAACGCAAAACAACTCACCCAATCCAATATATATTTGAAATTATTGCCGCCATTTTTAATAGCATCTTTCCAGGAATTATAATCGTTATAGGATTGCTGGTTGATAAGCTTTTTATTGAGATCAAAAGCCCTTCTGCGTACATGCAAACCGCCGGGTAATTCACCTTTGGAATGGCAACCGCGGTACATACATTCTTTCATGGTTTGCCAGATAGTTAACAGGCCTGTCTTTGTTTCTGTTTCGTTGCGCCACGCATTTTCATTTTCCATTACCACTTCATTGATAGATAAACCCGTTTTCATACACCAATGCAAAAGATCTTCTGAAGTATTAATAGGAAATGGAAGATCAATGGAAGATGTTTTGCTTTTGTCTTCGCCTTCTTTCACCACAAAGCCACCACCAATTGAATAAAATGTTTCGCTTATCTGGATATCATTTTCGCAATTAGCAAGAAAGCTTAAGCCATTTGGATGAAATGGCAATGTTTCATCATACATGAATTCAACTTCAACATCAATCCACTTTTCATTGTTCAGCTTCAATTTATTTTCAGATTGAATGTGCTGCACCTTACCTGCAATAGAGCTTACATCAACTGTTACAGGATCTTCGCCGCACAAACCCATCAAAACAGCAATATCAGTTCCATGTCCTTTACCGGTTTTGGCTAATGAACCATAGAGTAAAACAGTTATAGAAAATGTTTGCTGTGTTAAGTTTCGTTCATTCAGTGTGTCAATAAAACGGAGCGCTGCGCGCCATGGTCCAAGCGTGTGCGAGCTGGAAGGCCCGACACCGATTTTAAACATATCAAAAACCGAAATTGCTTCATGTGGCATACCATGTAAAATTAGCAAGCCATACACTATTACCGCAAAAACAATTGACTGTAAAAAATAAATATTTGCTGTTGCAACCTTTTTAACTTTTTACAAGTCTATTATTCATATTTTATTTGCATTTTTAAGCGTTTATACAACTATAATTTTATTAGTATGATAAGATCTTATTTGATTGCTACCATTGTTTTGTTTGGGGTTATTGGCATTTCGTCGTGTAGTGTTAATAATAATAGCACCACCAACCCTCAACAGGGTTCTTTTTTGGTTTCCACTGTTTCTCCGGATGCTGCACCGGTAAACCTGTATATAAATTCCTCTCTTTTTCAACAACAGATGACATATGGAGTGTACACACCTTATTATTCTGCAGCTGCAGGCGGATACACATTGACTGTAACTGATCCAAACAATACAACATTAGTAACCAGTACGATCACACTCGATGTAAATAAACTGTATAGTTATATACTTATTGATTCGTTTAAGAACCTGAAGGCAGCTTTTATACAGGATAACTTTACTGTACCGGGATCAGATTCTATATACCTGCGGTTCTTCAATTTTTCTCCAAACTCACAACCGCTTACATTATATGATTCTACAGATCAAATAAGTTTGTATTCACTGCGTGCCTTTAATGACCAGGCTTATGAACCTGACTTCGCAAACTTTGTAGAAATGAAAGCAGGAACATATACATTTCAACTGAGAAATCCTGCTGACAGTGTTATTGCAAGTAAAGCATATACACTGGGCGGAGGCCATGTGTTTACAATATTTGCAAAAGGTTTTGTGGGCGGAACAGATACGCAGGCAGTTGGCCTGGGGCAGATTCAGAATTATTAAAAATATTTTTTAAGAGATTAAAAGCCATTTCAATTTGAAATGGCTTTTTTATTTATTGTTTATAACATTGCAGCATGACGGTTGATTACATCATCGTAGGCCAGGGAATTTCCGGAACATGGTTGGGTTATTATCTGCTTCAGGCAAATAAAAGCATACTTGTAATTGATAAGGAAAATTTACAAAGTGCCAGCAACGCTGCCGGCGGTTTAATTAACCCTGTAACAGGCAGGAGAGTTGTAACAACATGGCTGGCAGAAACATTAATGCCTTTTGCCTGGAATGAATATAACGAATTAGGCAGCTTATTAAATATACAATGTATAAGCAGGAAGAACATATTGGTATTTCCAGCCGCGCCTGATCTTATGAAGGCTTTCATAGATAGGATACAGGGTGGAAATGGTTATATCAAAACGCCCGCAATAAATAAAGAAACACTGCGCCAACAGGTATCTTTTCCTTTTGATGTATTTGAAATAGATCCCTGTTACGTCATCAAAATGCGTGAACTGCTTCAGTCTTTTCGCAATCATCTGAAAACAAAAAATATATTGTTGAATGAATGGTTTGATGAATCGCAGCTTGTATTTAAAACCGGGCATGTTGAATATAAAAACATTAATGCAAAGCAAATTATTTATGCTGACGGTATTCAGTCTGCACAAAGTATTTATTGGGATAAACTTCCCTTTGTATTAAATAAAGGCCAGGCATTATTGTTAGAGATTGATGGGTTAAATTCTGCATATACATATAAATTCGGTCATATTACATTGGCTTCTTTAGATCACAATGTATGGTGGGCTGGAAGCAGCAATGAACTTGAATTTATTTCAGCAGAACCATCAGCAGGTTTTAAAGAAAGAACTGCCGGTGTATTAAAATCAATTTTAAAAATTCCGTTTACTGTAAAAGAACATATATCAGCAGTACGGTCTGCAACAGTAGAGCGCAGGCCTTTTGCCGGCATTCATCCTGTACATAAACAACTTGCTATTTTAAATGGCATGGGTTCCAAAGGTTGTTCATTGGCTCCTTGGTTTGCAAAAGAACTGGCAGGTAACCTTATTCATGGAAAACCAATTGATGCATTGGCAAATGTGCAAAGGTTTGCAAGGATGTTAAGCCGTTAAGTTAAAGGGTGCATTTCAAATTTTCGCCGGTGTATGAGTTTTCCGGTGGTAAAGCACCGGCTAGCAGGTGCTGCAGGTTTTTATCACTGACTTTTTTGTCATAACCGCACATTGACGTATTTTACAATATACAATTCCTTCTCTTGCCGGCCTGTGTAAAATTGTAGAACCCGGTTTAAAAAAATCAAAACCAGCCCTGACCTTATAGAGACCTTACAGAGACCATATAGAGACCTTATAGAGACTTTGCTTGCTGCTTAAGTGCAGGTAAAGGCATACAAAAGCGCATCCTGCGCCCATTCCTGGTTTAGGAAAGTGCCTGGATAAGTACAATTGCAAATTCAGTCAATGCTTATCAGAGCGGCTCTTCCGGACTTTTTCATTCCAGCCCTTACCAAAATATACCTAACCCGGCAACCGTGTTTTCCGACGGTATACCTCCGCGCGCTGTAAATTTTATCATGGTTGCTTTTTCCGGGATTTCAACACCCGTGTTCGTGACTTCAACTCCCCATCGTTAATTTATCTGTAACCCGGCTTCACCGGGTTCATTTCAGATTTTCTCCGGTGTATGATTTTTCCGGCCGGTTAAGCACCGGCTGGTAACTGCTTATGCAGGTAGATGGGAGCCACTCACCTGTGAAAATTTGAAATACACTTAGGTTGACATATATAATTATCAATTCACAAAAATTTGTTTACTTTAAAAAAAATTGATTGCTATGCCAAGAAGCATTATCGCCGGTGTTGGTATGTATGTGCCTGAAAATATTTTCACTAACGAAGACATGACAAAATATATGGACACAAGCGATGCATGGATACAGGAACGCACCGGGATAAAAGAAAGACGATTTGCTGATCGTACTAAAGAAACCACTACTACAATGGGTGTGGAAGCAGCAAAGATGGCAATTGACCGGGCAGGCATTACACCACAGGATATTGACTTCATAATTTTTGCAACGCTTTCTCCTGATTATTATTTCCCGGGTTGCGGTGTGCTTGTGCAACGCGCCATGAAGATGAAAGAAGTTGGCGCTTTGGATGTGCGCAATCAATGCAGCGGTTTTGTGTATGCTTTAAGTGTGGGTGATCAATTCATACGCAGCGGCACGTATAAAAATATTTTAGTGATAGGAAGTGAGAAGCATTCTTTTGTGCTGGATTTTAATACACGCAGCAGGAATATATCTGTGATCTTTGGTGATGGGGCAGGCGCCGTTGTATTGCAGCCTACTGAAGAGGAGAACCGCGGCATCATAAGTTCACACCTGCACAGCGACGGAACTGAAGCTGAAATATTAGCGTTGTATAATCCGGGCTCTCATGCCAATTATTGGAAAGAAGGCCTGGCAGATTATGAAGATGCAGAACTAGGAGAGTTATATGAAAACCAGGCAATGGTTGATAAACTTCAGAATTTTCCGATAATGGATGGGCCTGCAGTTTTTAAAAAAGCTGCTGTAAAATTTCCTGAAGTAATAATGGAAGCTTTGAATAAGAACGGTTATAAAACTTCTGATCTTTCTTTATTAATTCCACACCAGGCAAACATGCGCATCAGTCAGTTTGTGCAACAGAAACTTCATTTACGCGATGACCAGGTTTTTAATAATATTCAGAAGTATGGAAACACAACAGCGGCGTCTGTTCCTTTGGCATTGTGTGAGGCATGGCAGGAGGGAAGAATAAAAGAAGGCGATCTTATCTGCCTTGCAGCTTTTGGAAGCGGGTTTACCTGGGCAAGTACACTGTTAAAGTGGTGATCATCCTAAAATTGTTTTCAACAACTGGCTTAAACCTGAAATACTGCTTGGTTTAATTATGTAATCTACTGCGCCCAAATGCAATGCTTTTTGTCCGTCACGTGCATTCATACCTGTTGAATACATGTAAACAGGTACATGAGATATTCTGCTTATTTTTTTTATTTCCTGGAGGCAAGTCATACCATTGATCCTTGGCATATTTACATCAATAAAAATGTAATCAGGATTGGCTGTTGATAAAATTTGTAAACCATCTTCACAGCTTACAGCACTTAAAAAAATAAATTCTGTGCTAACATTTTTTAATGCTGATGAAAATATCTCATGTTCGTCTTCATCATCATCAATCAAAAGGATGGTTTTTTGTACAATAGCATTATTAATCTCAGAAGCATATTCATTCATCTCATGCATTTCAGGAACATTTACAAATCACCTGTGGTAATTATTTTGCTTATAAAAAACTTTGGTCTCAGTAGTCAGCAATAAAGTTAAAAACATTTACTCTTAAAAACATTTTAAATGCGCTTGTAACGCAGAATCCATTATTACAAGGGTTAAAACATTGAATACATTTATCTAAAACATAATCCAATATTTGCAGCGCCAAAGATAATAAAGAGGGTCTTACGTTTTTGATAAATTAACTCAGTAATAATTATTGCTGAGGATACAATGTGGAAATTAAAACTTAGGTTAACGTGAGGTTTGGGTGTTACCCCCACTACAAGTGACATTGAAACAATTTATCCCGCAATCACGCGGACAGAGTTTACTGCAACCAGCTTATGTGTTCCTCAATATGAACTACGATTATGCTGAAATACGGGTACGGGTTTACCTGCTGTATTCAGTCAAAAAATCAGCTGCATGGTTTTTACTTTTAGATTGAATAACTTCCGGTTGATGACTTATATTTGGTACACCAGCTATTTGCTTTTTCCCTGCTTTAATTTTTCTTTCCACCCCGGAAATAAAAGACGCAACACGAGCGAAGGATGAACGTAAGATGAACGAAGGATGAACGAATCATGCCACAAGAAGGTATGGGGTAATTATGAAGTATTCAGCCGGTTGCCTGCAGGATAATGAGAAAATGATGAGGGCTATCATAGAATGCCTTTATGATGAAATAATGCGAAATAAAAGCCTGCAGGTAGTGTGAGGTCTGGGTGCTATTTCACCCCATAGAAATAGAAACAACTTACCCCGCAACTGCGTTAATAAGTTCACACAGGAGTTCATTGCAACCAGTCTACATGTTCCTTTATGTGGCTATACCGGAGTACAGGTACAAGTTGTGGTTAATTTTATAAGTACGGACAGCCCTGAATATCCAAAACTTACATTAAGTTAAATAAATATCTCGCTGCTTAAATGTTTAAATGCTTCCATTGCGCCCATATACTCGCAGGTTCTTGCGCCTGCTTTGTTGGCATTATAAATAATGTTCTTCCAGTTTTCAAAAGAAACATCTCTCAGGTCTTTATGCATCTTGCTTAACTGGTAAAGTACTGCGCCTACAAATGCGTCGCCGGCGCCCGTTGTATCTGCCACTTTCACATGAATGCTCGGAACGATAACAGTTTCTTCATTAATATGAAGCATTGTTCCTTCTTTGCCAATTGTGATTGCAAAAATTGCATTCGTTTTTTTACTGAGCATCTGCACTGCATCATTCAGTGTGGTTGCGCCTGTAATAAGCATTGCTTCTTCATCACTTACCTTAAAAAAATCACAGCTTTCTAAAAAATTCCACGACTGGTCAATAAATGTTTGCAGGTTATCTTTAAATAGAAGATGCCTGTAATTAGGATCAAAGCTGATGAACAAATTCTTTTGTAATGCGCGTTGCAATAATGCCTGGTAAGCAAATTGCAAAGGTCCCGGCAAAAAGCCTGTTGCAGAACCAAAATGTATTATTGAAAAATCATTAAGATCAATTGCATCAACTTCAGTGCGGGTTAGCTGACCATCAGCACCACGGTTAAATATAAAATCTCTTTCCCCGTCTTCCATTAAAGAAACAAAGGCAAATGTTGTGAAATAATTATTATCCTGCAACATCCATTTTGTTGATACATTAAAGTCCTGCATCACTTCAATCAGGTGTTTGCCAAATGGGTCGTTGCCTACTTTTGCAGCTAATTCAACATCGCCTCCAAGCGCGGCAATAGCAGCCGCAACATTCGTTGGCGCGCCGCCGGGTTTCTTCAAAAAATTCTGTCCTGCCGAAAGCGATTTGCCTTTATCAGTACAGATCATATCGATCAACGCTTCGCCAACACAAAGAATTTTTCCTCCAAAACTTTCAATGTCTTCAAGGCTTTGTTCATCATCAAATTCAGTAAGATTATTTGTTGCCATGATTTTTATCCCTGGATTTTAATAGCTAAAAAAGCAAGTAATGTTTGAATGATAAATATAATCAAACTTACAACAGGCAAATTTCAAAGCTTGTTTTATCTGTGGTTTATTAATTTATTTTGCTGAATGATCTCGGCTTATAAAAAGCGAAGGCTGACATATGTAACTATTGTGTATTGGTTCATGCTTGTTTTTATAATGGCTGCATGGGTTTGGTGGTTTATTTCGCTTCAAACACAAAACGACCAGATGCGGATGTACAAAACTGTGCAATTAAATAAAGATGATGTTGCTTACGATCAGAAAATGAATCTTATTGAAGATGAGCATCGCCGCAAAACAGCACAATATATTAGTGAAGGAATAACTTTTGTGTTGGTTACGCTTGTGGGGGCTTTGTTTGTGTATCGGTCGGTGCGTAAACAAATTTTGTTCGGCAGTCAGCAACAAAATTTTATGATGGCTATTACGCATGAGTTAAAAACACCCATTGCTGTTATAACACTCAGCGCTGAAACATTGCAGAAAAGAAAACTTGATGAAGAAAAGCAACAGCGTTTAATTAATACAACTTTGCAGGAAGCGGAGCGCCTTAATGAATTAACCTCAAACATTCTTATTACTTCCCAGCTTGAGAGCAACTATATTCCGGATAAGGAAGAAATTAATTTTTCTGAGCTTGCTGATGCATGTGCAAATGTTTTTTCAAATCGGTTCTCTAACAGAATTATCAGGAAAGAAATTGAAGAAGAACTTTTTATTTATGGAGAAAGGTTGTTGCTTCAGTTGCTTATCAATAATCTTTTGGGCAATGCTTTAAAATATTCGCCCAAAGAAAAACCTGTTGATATTACATTGCATAAAGAACAAAACAAGATCGTATTAAAAATAAAAGATGAAGGCAAAGGCATAAGCGATAACGAAAAGAAAAAAGTGTTTGATAAATTTTACCGAAGTGGCGATGAAATCGTTCGCACAACAAAGGGAACAGGTTTGGGTTTATATCTTTGCAAACGCATAGCTGAAAGCCATAAAGCAAAAATTAAAGTAGCGGATAACCAGCCTTCCGGGAGCATTTTTACAGTAGAATTTAACGCAGCATGAACGAATCAAAAGCAAATATTTTATTAGTGGAAGATGAAGAAAACCTTCATGAAACTTTGAAGATGAATCTTGAAATGGAAGGTTATTCTGTTACTTCTGCTTACGATGGCAGCCGCGCATTGAAGATGGTTGAAGAAGAATATTTCGATCTTATTATCATGGATGTAATGTTACCTGAAATGGATGGTATAAGCGTTACAGAAAATATCCGCATCAATAACAACGATGTTCCTGTTTTAATATTAAGTGCAAAAAATACGGGGCAGGATCGTGTGTTGGGTTTAAAAAAAGGAGCTGACGATTATCTTACAAAACCATTTAACCTTGAAGAACTTTTATTGCGCGTAGATAAGCTTATTGTAAAAAATAAAAAGATTGCCGATAAAGATTTTGTATTTGATACTTACACTTTTGATGGCAACACAATTGATTTTAAAGCACAGCAGGCAACTTTGAAAAACGGTGATAAAGTTGAATTAAGCAAAAAAGAAACCATGTTGCTGAAACTACTGATCGAAAACAAAAACCAGGTTGTTACAAGAGAAAAAATACTGCAATCGGTTTGGGGTTATAAAGTTTATCCGAATACAAGAACCATCGATAATTTCATTCTCAACTTCAGAAAATATTTTGAAAATAATACACGTGAACCAAAGCATTTTCATTCCGTAAGAGGTGTTGGTTACAAGTATATAGATTAGCCTTCTGATTGTAAAATTTCGACAGCCTGTTTCAATTCATTCAAATAAAAACCAAGATCTGCCTGCGTTTCAAAGGGAGCATACAGGTTTAAGTTGAATGCCTCAAATAAACCAGTTACTTTATTACAAACCGGTGCATTATAAGTTCTTTCTTTCAATTCTTTTATCAATATTTCTTCCGAGTGTTGTGTTGAGTCAATTCTTTCTGCAACTGCTTTTGTGAGTACATATTTTGCCCTGGTAAAAAATTGTTTGTTATCTGTTATGCTTTCGAGGTCTGTAAAATGAACGGAGAAATCTGTCCTGTACCGCACATGATAATGTTGTTCAGGCTGTACAAATACCGGAACGGAAGATACTGTTGTAACAGTTGCTGTTTTTAATGCGCGTTTTTTATTTCTTCTAAATGAAATAAGACTCAGTAAAGCTACGGTTAGTGCAATGCAAGGAACTATCCATAAATATTTCCTGTTTGAAATATCGTAATCAACAATATTGTCAAACTTTTCTTTTTTATCAAGCGCTTTCGTAAACGTAACCTTAATGCTGTCTGTTGATATGGTTTGATACATTTTAGCATCTGTATTAAAAAAACTAAACCGAACAGGCGCTATTGCAACTGTTCCTTCATGCTTACCAACAAACGGTATATCAAACACACGTTCAGCTGTTACAGGAAATGCAGATTGATCAACATGCTGCGTGTCATTCCCTTCAAAAAAATCAGTATTGGCCGGCCATGTTATATCAGGCTTCGTTATCGCATCAAAATTCCCTGAGCCTTTAATCGTTACTATCAAATGCCCGCTCTCACCAACAGGAACAGCATTGCTGTCAACCCTCGCCGATATATTGAACATACCGGTTATGCCATAAAAATTTGATGGCTTATTCATTTGCGGCAGATCAGTTACTTCAACACTAACATCTTTATTAACTATTGGTATGGTATATTTCTTTGTAACATAAGCATCAACAGGATTCAGCAACTGCACAAAACTATTTACCACAGAATTACCCAAAGAAAGCGTGCCCGCCTGTAAAGGGATAAGCTGCACTTTCCTGATAATATAAATGGCATAAGGTTCATTGTTTATTTTCTCAAATTGCGGGCCCTGGTTGAAATCGAGTTCTTTCACACTCCATCCTGTAAACTCAGGTTGCTTCATAACAGTAGGCTGGTTATTGATACGTGTAGAAGTATAAAATTCGTACGTTACCATTATGGGTTCACCAACAAAAACAGTGTGTTTGCTTGCAGTAACTTTTACAAACATTTTCTGCTTCAGCATATTTACATCGCTCAGGCTGTCTTCATCAATTCCTTTTTCATTACTGATAAGAGAAGGCAGGTTGGTACTGCTTTGTTGTGCATTTATGTGCATACAGCAAAGCAGGAATGATAAAAGAATAAAAAAATATTTTACAGTAAGCCGCATCACCACAAAAATAATTGTACGCAATTTGCCGCAGGGTTAAACAATATAAAAATAAAAATGATAATTATTTGATTGCCTGCAAATGAACTTCGATGTATTACGGTTGTGTCACTCCCTTATGCTGAATATCATTGTGCAACTCCGGTTTCCTGTTCAAACAACGTTTTAAAAAGTTAGTTCAAACAGCTTCAGAAAATGCTTTCATTTTAATTATGTTTGTCGCAATAAAACGCATATGCCATTTTCTTCATTAGACACAATAATCGATTTTTTAGAACCTGTATCAACAGGTATTTTTTATAACAATGATGAAGGTTTTAATACAAAACAATTGGGGAGTTACATTGATGTTTATACCGAAAATTTTCCCGGTGTTGACGCTGCGGATCTCATTATAATCGGTTGCCCGGAAGCACGTGGAGCAGGCGTTATTAAAGCGGATACATCAGGCATTGATGCAGTGCGCAAACATTTCTACCAATTATATCATTGGCATGCAGATGTTAAGATCGCCGATATCGGTAATATGAAAACAGGTGCTTCGCTTGAAGATACTTATTCCGCTTTGCAGCAAACGTTAAGCGAGTTATCGTCACTGCAAAAAAAAGTAGTGATACTTGGCGGTTCACACGACCTGATGATGGCACAATACAATGTGTTTGCCACGCAACAAAAAATAATTGAAGCGACCTGCGTTGATGCGTTGCTTGACATGAATACAGAAAGCAGGTTTGCTGCAGATAATTTTTTAATGAAGATGTTTACTGTTGAACCAAACTATTTAAAGCATTACAATCATATAGGCTTTCAAAGTTATTTTGTTCATCCTGCCATGCTGGAAACAATAGACAAACTGCGGTTCGATTGCTATCGTGTTGGTGTGGTAAAAGAACATATGGAAACAATGGAGCCGGTTATTCGCAATGCATCTGTTTTCGCAATAGATATTTCAGCCATACAAAACAGTCATGCACCCGCTAACCGTATTACACCAAATGGTTTTACAGGGGAGGAAGCCTGTATGCTGATGCAATATGCAGGTATGAGCGCGCTTGCAAATACGATCGGCATTTACGGTTACAATGCTTCACAAGACGTTAGTGACCTGACTGCAAAACAAATAAGCCATATGCTTTGGTATCTTTTGGATGGCATTCAAAAAGGCAAACAGGAAGCGCCTTTGGAGCAACGTGAATATTACAACGAATTCAAATTGATGTTTGCAGATTTTGAAACCTCTTTTCTGCAAAGCAAAAAAACACAGCGTTGGTGGATGCAGTTGCCCGACAAAACTTTTGTTGCCTGCAGCAATAAAGATTATGCAGCAGCTTTAAATAATGAGATACCTGAAAGATGGTTAAGAGCAGCAGAAAGAAGTTAAACAACTGCTGCTTTGTTTTATAAGCGCATCAGGCCTCTATCTTATTTTCTTTAGGTTCAGCTTTCCCTTTGCCTGTAGTAATAAGATTGCGTAAACTGTTCACATAATAGCTCCACGCATTTGAACAATCACGATAACATTCAATCCGGGGAATTAATCCTATGTGTGTAAAACGCAATTGTGTTTTGTCACCCTCTTCTGAAATATCAAAACTGATTTTAGTATTCGTCCATTCATTTTTGTCTTTAAGAAAATTGAGTTTGCTATCAGTGATCAGCCAAACAACTTTTTTACCAGGTATAACTTCTATTAACTTTTGTTTGGTATAATGCACA
>Ga0206973_1103_pt1 | contig 21221 bp, 11 predicted proteins | sample Alteio_BWOrgHeat_83_FD_152927 | JGI IMG/M metagenome (GOLD analysis project Ga0206973, IMG submission 152927) | Enriched cells from forest soil in Barre Woods Harvard Forest LTER site, Petersham, Massachusetts, United States -... | ecosystem: Environmental > Terrestrial > Soil > Temperate forest >...
CGGACACGATGCGCGGCGGGCAATACGTCAATAACTGGCGCATGGCGGAATTGCACGCGAAGGAAGCTCCTGAACGCGTCAAGGAATTGGAAGCATGGGGTGCGGTGTTTGACCGCACGAAGGACGGGAAGATTTTACAGCGCAATTTCGGCGGACATCGGTATCCGCGCCTGGCGCACGTAGGCGATCGCACGGGATTGGAATTGATTCGCACGTTGCAGGACCATGGCATTCACCAGGGCATCGAAGTGTTCATGGAGCACACGATTGTGACGTTGCTCAAGGATGGCGAGCGGGTGAGTGGGGCGTTTGGTTATGATCGCGACCGGGGGCGTTTCAAGATTTTTAAGGCGAAGGCCATTGTGATGGCCACGGGCGGCGTCGGGCGCGCTTACAAAATCACGAGCAATTCATGGGAATATACCGGCGACGGACAGTCGCTGGCGTACCACGCGGGCGCGGAGTTAATGGACATGGAGTTCGTGCAATTCCATCCGACGGGCATGGTCTGGCCACCGAGCGTGATGGGCATTTTGGTGACGGAAGGCGTGCGCGGTGAGGGCGGGGTGTTGAAGAACAAGGAAGGCAAGCGGTTCATGTTCGACGACATCCCGGACAATTATAAAAATCAGACGGCGGACAATCCGGAGGAGGGCTGGCGCTATACGCAAGGCGATAAGAATTCGCGCCGGCCGCCGGAATTGCTGACGCGCGACCACGTGGCGCGCTGCATCATGCGCGAAGTGAAGGCCGGGCGCGGCAGCCCGCACGGCGGCGTTTTCCTGGACATCGCGTGGATCAAAGAAAAAATCCCGAACGCGGCGGAGCATATCAAACGAAAGTTGCCGAGCATGTATCATCAGTTCATGCAGCTCGCGAACCTGGATATCACGAAGGAGCCGATGGAAATCGGCCCGACGACGCACTACATCATGGGTGGCATCCGCGTGAACGGCGAGAGCCAGATGTCCACGGTGCCGGGACTATTTGCGGCGGGCGAAGCGGCGGCGGGATTGCATGGCGCAAACCGGCTGGGCGGAAATTCGCTTTCGGATTTGATCGTGTTTGGCAAACGCGCGGGCGAATACGCGGCGAAATTTGCGCAGGAAAAAGGCGCAGCCAATATTAGCATGGCCGAGGTAGAAGCGGCGGAACGGGCAGCCCTGGAGCCGTTTGAGCGCGGCACTTCATCGGCGAATGCGGAAGGGCCTTACCAGATCCAATACGATTTGCAGGACATGATGCAGAGCCTTGTGGGTATTGTGCGTAAAGAGGATGAGATGGTGCGCGCGCTGGAAGGCATCGGCAAGCTGGCCGAGCGCGCGGCGAAAGTAGCCGTCCATGGCCATCGCGAATATAACCCGGGCTGGCATACGGCGATTGACCTGAAAAATTTAATGACGGTTTCCGAAGCGATCACACGGTCGGCGATCGAGCGCAAGGAAAGCCGCGGGGGCCATTTCCGCGAAGATTACCAGAATAAAGACGCGGGTTTCGGCAAGGTGAACATCATCACGAAGAAAAATGCGGATGGCACGATGCTGGTGCGGCGCGATACGATCCCGGAGATGCCGGCGGAGTTGAAACAAGTCATCGAGGAGATGAAATGAAAACAGCAGTTTTCAGAATTTGGCGCGGCGATGTCAACGGCGGGAAGCTGGTGGATTATACCACGGAAGTTTCCGAGGGCATGGTCGTGCTGGACGCAGTCCATAAGATCCAGGCGACGCAGGCGAATGATTTGGCGTGCCGGTGGAATTGCAAGGCGGGCAAGTGCGGCTCGTGCTCAGCGGAAATCAACGGCATCCCGAAATTGATGTGCATGACGCGGCTGGACCAAATCCCCCTCGATAAGCCGGTCACGATCGAGCCGATGCGGGCGTTTCCGAGCATCCGGGATTTGGCGACGGATGTGTCCTGGAATTTCCGGGTGAAGAAGAAGATCAAGCAGTTCAAGCCACGCAAGCCGGACGCGCCGGATGGTACCTGGCGCATGGCGCAGGAGGACATTGATCGCGTACAGGAATTTCGTAAGTGCATCGAATGCTTTCTCTGCCAGGATGTTTGCCACGTGCTGCGTGACCATCATAAGCACGAGGAATTTATCGGGCCACGCTTTTTGGTTTATACCGCTGCGCTGGAAATGCATCCGCTGGACACGGAAGACCGCGTGCCGGAATTGCGGCAGGCGCATGGCATCGGCTTTTGCAACATCACCAAATGCTGCACGAAAGTTTGCCCGGAGCATATCACCATCACAGACAATGCCATCATTCCGCTTAAAGAGCGCGTGGTGGACGAATTTTTCGATCCGCTGGGCTGGCTGTGGAAGGCATTGCGGCCGAAAGAACAAAACGTCGAGAAATAACAAGGACGGTTGAGGCGGACTTCGTATCGCAGAAATGAATACTTTTTTATCACTGGGCTTGCTTGCATTGGTGGCCGGAGCATTGATTCCGGTGCAGGCCGCGGCCAATACCACGCTGAGCAAATCGCTCCAGGGGAACATTCCGTATTCCGCGCTGACCTTATTTATCGTGGGCAGCGTGACGGCAATAACGGCTATTTTGTTTACGGGCGCAAAATTGCCGGCGTGGAAGGATTTCGGGGCGGCGCCGTGGTGGAGCTACATTAGCGGGGCCATTATCGCCACCTATGTTTTGACGATTACATTCCTAATCCCGCGCATTGGGGTGGGCCGGGCCATTGCTTTGATTGTGACGGGGCAAATCATCGCGGCAATGTTGATTGACCAGTTCGGTTTCATGCATGCGCCGCGGTTTCCGCTGACTTCCGAGCGGATATTGGGGGCAGGTTTGATGGTGATCGGGGTATTTTTGGCTACCCGGCGCTAAAAAGAAGTACCGATTTTCCGAAAAAGCGGTCGTTGACATCCGGCCCGGACCAGATACACTTTATCCCCTTTTAATTAAGCAAAACGAAACTGAATTATGCCGAATACGAAGTCAGCCGAACGCCGGATGCGCAGCAACGCCCGCAAAAACCTGCACAACCGCAGCATCACCTCAAACCTGCGGGGCGTGGAAAAAGATTTTCGCGCGCTCGTCACCGGCGGGAAGAAGGCCGAAGCCGCGAAGGCATTGGCCGGAATTCATTCCGCCTATGACAAAGCCGTCAAATCAGGCGTAGTTTCGCGTCCTACGGCGAACCGGAAGAAGTCCCGCCTGGCGCTGGCACTTGCCGCGAAGTAAACATTTTGGGGCGCCACAGCCCCATCTTCGCCAGCCGGTATTGCAGTCCCACGGAGAGGCAGCCGAAGCCGTATTTCACGCTGCGGCGGAAATTAATGGAGGACGCCTCGGGAAAATACTTTGTCGGGCAGCTCACCTCGCCAATCGTATAGCCGTGCCATAAAATCTGCGCGAGCATTTCGTTATCGAAGATGAAGTCGTCGGAGTTGGTCGAGAGGTCGAGCGTTTCCAAAATTTCACGAGAGAAACCGCGATAGCCGGTGTGGTATTCGGAAAGTTTTGCGCCCAAAAGAAGGTTTTCCACAAACGTCAGGAAGCGGTTGGCGACATATTTCCATTGAGGCATTCCGCCTTTGAGAGAATATCCCCCCAAAATGCGGCTGCCCAGCACACAGGGATGGAGGCCGTTGGCAATGATGGAGGCGATAGCGGGAATCAGCTTGGGCGTGTACTGATAATCCGGGTGCAGCATGATAACGATATCCGCGCCGGCTTCCAGAGCGAGACGATAGCAGGTCTTTTGGTTGCCGCCGTAGCCTTTGTTCTTTTCATGCACATGAACCGAGACGCCAAGAAGCTTGGACGCGACGGCGACGGTATCGTCGCGGCTTTTATCGTCCACAAGGATCATTTGGTCCACGATGCCCTGTTGGTGGACTTCATCCACTGTCTTGGCAACGGTTTTGGCCGCGTTATAGGCGGGCATGACAACCACAATTTTTTTCCCGAAGTACATTCTAAATTTGATTCATCCTGCCTAAATGACAGGGGGCTTGGAAATAAAAAACACCATTCCGGCGCGATAAAAGCAGGAGGGATGCCGTTTTGCCTGCCGGAAGCTTAGAATTCCCAGTGCAATCGGGCTCCAAAGACAGAAACGGGGCCACGGTCACGGTTGTACGCAGGGTTATCAATATATTGATAATCCACCGCGGCATGGATGGTTTTCCAGATTTGGAAATCGTAGTAGGTCTCAATAATTTTTTCCCAGCCGTAGTTTAAATTACCGTCGCCGGCCAAAATGCCCGTGCCGCCGGCACCAAAAAACTCCTGCGCCTGTTTGGAGATGCCGTTGGCCAAACCAGCCAGACCAAAAGTATCGCCCGGCCGATGCCACAAATCGCCATTGATGCTCAGGCCGACGGAGCCAGCGTAGCCAACGTCGTTAAAAACCCATCCCTCTTCCCGATCATCGTTCCAACCGAGACGCGAGAACACGCCGACGTCTTTGGCCAATTCCTGTTCCCAATTCAATGCAAAGCCATATTTAAAATGGTAGGAACGCACAACTTGCCAATCCGCATTAGGCCCATCCGCGCGGAGGATGGCCGTCGCCGCGGAGTAATCGGCCATGTTCGCATGGTTGAGGAAAGCCAGCAGGCGAATAATTCCAGGATGGTGGTTAATCGCGTAACGGTGTTCCAATTCCGTAACCATTCCCCAGTCTCGGAGGAACGGCCCATCATTCGATGAACCGTCATAAGGCCATTTGAAAACCGCATCATCTCCCGTCAAACTATTTTGGACTGCCGGCATCTGAAAGAATCCATAGCGTAAGGTCCATTTGGGCTGGTTCAATTCCAGGGCGATGCCGGTGGTGTAGCCGATGGCATCTGCCGGATAATCCCAGGCTTCATTGGCCATCAGTCCCCAGTTCATGAACTGCGTGCGGGCGTCATTAGCATAAGCATTATTATCAAAAATGTCCTTCACGCTATAACGGCCTAGCGTTACGGTCAGCCGGGAAACGTCCACGTTCCCGGCCAGATCCAAATCATCGTCCTGAACATTTTCCTGCTCGCCGCCGAAACCGATGGTTTGGCGGATGAACAGACGGGTAATATTGCCATTGGGAATGCCAGTCCCGAGGCGGAAGGCTTCGCCGTTTGGGAAGCCTTCCACTCCGAGCGCGTTCCCCACCCCAAATCCCTGCCACATCATGCCATCCACGTGCGCTTCGGCGCCGGGCCAGAGACGAACTCCGGCCATTAAATCAAGCGAAACGCTTTCGCGGGTTTGGCCACCGGCCGCAAAACTGTCAGGGCCGGAGTATTGAGAGTGAAATCCCGGATAACCCTGGACGATGTCGGTGTTCTGGACGTGAAAGTTCCAGTTTTGTTGGTTGGAAGGTGGCCCAACGACGGAGGCAGATGAATTAGTGGAAACGTCCGCCACGGCCAAAGTGGTTGAGGCACAGGCAAGCGCTACGCTACCACTGATAATTTTTAGGTTCCGCTTCATTTCTCCTGCCGTTTAACAAATATATGTCACTTAAATGTTACCCTGCGTTTTCCTAAAAACCGTTAATATTCGGTTTGAAACAAGGCGAACCATTCTTCATAAATCGTGAAGCCATATACCCCCATCCCCTATACCTGGTCAAGTGTCATTTTGTCATGGCGCACCGGACAAAAAGTGTTAAGGTTGATTACAATGAAAGTGAAACACATCCGGCCCGGGCTTGAAAAGAGGGCGCTAGTGGTCCGCTTGCGAAGGATCAAGGGGCAAATCGAGGGCATCGAAAAAATGGTGGAGACAGACATAGATTGTTCTGACGTATTGATGCAAGTCGTCTCCGCACGACGGGCGCTCAAATCTTTCAGTGAAGAGGTCATTGAATCGCAGCTCCGCGCTTACGTGGAAAGCGCCGGGAACAAGCCCGAAGGGCGCCAGAATTTACGTTCGTTATTAACCGTGTTGGAACGATACGTCGGCTAAAGGATTTTTATGATTGCCGAAAAAAAACCGAACGGCCAAAAGGCCGCTGAACTGATTCATGACGCGGCGAGCTGCCAGGTGGCGGAGCTTTTGCAGCGACTGAATACGACGCCGAATGGCCTGAGCGAAGATGACGCTACCGAACGGCTGGAAGTTTTCGGGCCGAACGAGGTGGGACAGGAAAAGCAGCACGGGTGGTTTTATCGCCTGTGGGTGGCGGTGCGCAATCCGCTCGTCGTCCTGCTGGCGGTCATTGCCGCCATCTCTTTTGCCACGGCCGGAGGTCCCAGCGATTATATCGGCGGAGTAGTGATGGTAGCAATGATTGTGCTGGCAGTGTCGCTGCGTTTAGTCCAGGAAACCAAGGCTGACAACGCGGCGGCCAAGCTTAAGGAGATGATTAAAGTCACCGCAACCGTCGTCCGCGATGGCCAGTCCAAGGAAGTTGCGCTGCAACAACTCGTGCCGGGAGATATCGTGAAACTTTGCGCGGGCGACATGATTCCCGGGGATGTGAGGCTGCTGGCAGCCAAAGATCTGTTCATCATCCAGGCAACGCTGACGGGCGAATCATTGCCAGTCGAAAAGAATGATGTTTGCGATACGCGCAAGAACGTTTCGCCCATCGAGCATACGAACCTTTGTTTTCTGGGCACGAGCGTGGAGAGCGGTTCAGCCACGGCGGTGATCGTCTCGACGGGGGCACAGACTTACTTCGGCAAAATGGCCAGCAGCCTGGCCAGCCAACAGACGGAAACCGCGTTTGACAAGGGCATGAAACGCTTCGTCTGGCTAATGATCACCTTCATGGCAGTCATGGCGCCGGCGGTCTTTTTGATCAATGGCTTCACGAAGCATAGTTGGGGCAAGGATACTTTTCTTTTTGCCCTGGTGATTGCCGTTGGGCTAACCCCGGAGATGTTGCCGATGATCGTTTCCGTCTGCCTTTCCAAGGGCGCATTGGCGATGTCCAAGAAGAAAGTCATTGTGAAGCGGCTCAACTCCATCCAAAACTTCGGCGCGATGGACGTGCTCTGCACGGACAAGACGGGCACGCTCACAATTGACCACGTCATTTTGGAAATCCACTGCGACGTTTTCAAAAATGAGAGCGAGGAAGTTTTGAAGGATGCCTATCTCATTAGCCATTTCCAAACGGGTTTGAAAAACGTGCTCGACCGCGCGGTTTTGAAGTATTCGGAATTGCACAAAGAACTGTCGTTGGAGAAATACAGCAAAGTGGATGAAATTCCTTTCGATTTTTCACGCCGGATGATGTCGGTAGCCGTGCAAGGACCGGATGGCGAACGGCAGCTTTTGACTAAAGGCGCGCCGGAGGCGGTTTTTGCGCGGTGCACATGCTTCACCAGCGACGGGGAGATTTTCCCGATGGAACCCATCCTGGCGGGCAATTTGATCGAACAGGTCAATTCATTGAGCGAAGATGGTTTTCGCGTCCTGGCCGTGGCGACGAAAAAGTAGGGGCTGCAGACGACCACCTTTACCAAGGCCAATGAATGCGAGCTGTGCCTGACGGGCTACCTGGCCTTCCTGGATCCGCCGAAAGAGACGGCTTCAAAAGCCATCTCGGCGTTGCGACAGCATGGCGTGGCCGTGAAGGTTTTGACTGGCGACAACGACCTGGTCACTCGCAAGGTTTGCTCGGAAGTGGGCATTCATGCGGAAAAAATCCTTCTCGGCAACGACGTGGAAAAGATGTCCGATGAGCAGCTCGCCGAAGCGATCGATACGACAGACGTCTATACGCGGCTTTCGCCCGCGCACAAAAAGCGCGTCGTCCAGGCGCTCCAAAAGAAGAAGCACGTCGTAGGCTTCATGGGTGACGGTATCAATGACGCGCCCGCATTGCGCGCGGCGGACGTGGGGATATCGGTAGACAACGCCGTGGACATCGCCAAGGAATCCGCGGACATGATCCTGCTGGAAAAAAACCTGATGGTGCTGGAGGAAGGGGTGATCGAAGGGCGCAAGGTTTTTGCGAACATCCTGAAATACATCCGCATGGGTGCCAGCTCCAATTTCGGGAACATGTTCAGCATGCTGGGCGCCAGCGCGTGGTTTCCTTTTTTGCCAATGCAGCCCTTGCAAATTTTGATGAACAATCTTTTGTACGATTTTTCGCAGGTCCCCATTCCGACTGACAATGTCGGTGAACAATACACCGCCAAGCCGCGCCCCTGGCATTTTGGAGAGATCACGAAGTTCATCATTTTCCTTGGGCCGATCAGTTCCATCTTTGACTATACGACGTTTTGCGTCATGTGGTTTTATTTTCATTGCAACAATCTCGGCCTGCTGCCGCCGCCGGAACTGGCCGCGCGGTTTGCCCATCCTACGGATCCGAACCGGACTTATGCGGCGGCGCTGCTGAACACGGCCTGGTTTGTGGAATCGCTGATGACGCAAACGCTCATCATCCACGTCATCCGCACCAACCTGCTGCCATTTGTGCAATCGCGCGCAAGTTGGCAGTTGACGGCGACGACTATCATTATCATGGCAGTTGGGGCGGTTCTACCTTTTACACCGCTGGCCGCTCCGCTGGGTTTTGTGCCGTTGCCGTGGCAATTCTGGCCAATTTTAGCGGGGACGCTGATTTGTTATGTCGGCCTGACGCAGCTTATCAAGATGTGGCTGGTCCGTCGTGGCTGGATTTAAGAGCGCGCCTGAAAAAAGAAATAAAAAGCCGTTCCGCATCTCACGGAACGGCGTTAATTGGCTTAATCCGGTTGATCGGGCCGGTTCAAGCCTGAAAGGATTTCCCGCAACCGCAACTTTGTTTGGCGTTGGGGTTGGATATTTTAAAACCGCCGGCATTCATGGCATCGCTAAAATCTACCGTTGCGCCGCGCAGGTAGTCGGCGCTGACGGGGTCAATTAAAACATTCACGCCGTCTTTTTCAGAAATCAAGTCGCCGTCGCGCTTTTCATCGAAGACCATGCCGTACTGCATGCCCGAGCACCCACCTTGCTCAATATAAAGGCGCAGATTCTTTCCAGAATTTTCGGACTTAGCCAGGAGCGAACGGATCTCGTCGACAGCACTTTTGCTCAAGTTGACGGCTGACTCCATGGTGGCGGTTTCACTCATTCCATCTAAAGCTAAACGCGGTGCAGGCGCCTGTCAAACAGAGCATCGCAGAATTTAGGCAAAATAATTTTAAAATTTTTTAGGATACGGACGGCTAACTGTCAATTTTTGGGACGGGAAAGGGCGAGGCGCTTTTTTTCAAGAAAAGCTTTCTGTTCCGGCAACAATGCCTCCATCTGGTCGATAAACTTATTCGGGTCGCCGGTGCCCAGCGACTGTACCAAGGGCAGGGCATCAAGGCCGGCTTCTTTGACCCAGAACGGATCAGCGGACTCGCCGTCGTGAAGATTGTTGCCAAAGAAAACGTCGAGGTAATTATCCAGCGCGGTTTGCTGCAGGGCGGTCTGGGCGACGCCGTTGGTGAGCGCGGCGAGCTTTTCGTAAACCATGCCGACGCCCAATTGAGCCTGGCAGCGGGCGGAGACTTCCGCACTGGGCGAGATGATGACCTGCAGGTAAGCGTTGGTGGCGTCGCTGTAATACTGGGGCGTCTGCGAGGCGAGTTGGAGGTAACAATTTCCGATTTCACCCCAGGCCAGGGCCGCCTGTTCGCTGCCGGAATATTGCTTGGACACGTATTCAAAATATTGAATGGCCTGCTTATAATTGGCGAGGGCGTTATTGGTATCAGAGGAAGGCTCCTGCATCAGGACATCGCCATAGGCGAACCAGGCTTGCGCGTCCAAAGAGTACCAGCTTTGCGGATCCAACTGCGGCGGGACATTGGTCTGGGCCATAAGCTTGATAAAATAGGCTTTAGCGTCTGCATAGCCCGTCCTGCCCATCGCCGAACGCCCCGCCATGAGTACGGCTGGCCAGGCGAGGCTTGAATTAGGCCAATATTGAAAGACCAGCTGGTAATTTTCCTCGGCATTCGGCCAATCGCCCTGGCCAGAATAATAATCTCCCAGCCACCATTCGGCGACCGGCGTCAGGTCTGCGTTCGAAGGAAATTCCGCCAGGAAGTTGGTGAACAGCACAAAGGCGTTGGTTTCACGGTCTCCTTTAAAATTGGCCCAAGCCTGGGCATATTTGACGTCGGGGAGCAAGGGGGTGTCGCTGGAAAAAATTTGGATCCAGTCATCGTATATCTTAATGGCCATTGGCCAATTGTTCTCCTGCTCGTAAGTCCGGGCGATGGCCAGCTCAACATCCGGCAACTGGCTCGAACCTGGAAACTCCTTTTCAAATTCCTGGAAAAGTGCGCGCGCCGTCTGTGGCTGGTTCCAGTCGGAAAATGATTCGCCTTCAATCAGCAGGCTTTTGTCAGCCACGGGGCTGGTCCGGTAAATTTTTAAGATTTGGGCGACGGTGTTAGTGGCGACGGGAGCGTCCTTTTGCTGCAAAGAAACGCGGACAATCTGGTAAAGCGCTTCCGGGACCAGAGTTTTGGCCACGACCGGATAATTCGTAAAATTGTCCACCACGGCCTGGTAACTTTCGCGCGCGGTGTTGAAATCGTTATTACGGAAGGCGGCATCGCCAAGTTTAAAATACGCCACGGCCTGGTCTACCGAGGGGGGAATTTTTCCGGTCGCGAGTTGGAAGTCGGAAGCGCTGTCGGCCCAATTCTTCTCAAGCCAGAAACACCAGCCGCGATCCAAATAGGCTTTTCCCATCAGCGGGCTGTTGGTGTAGGTATCAATAAATTCGTTCAAGTAAGACTGCGCGGACGCTAAATCGGTATTGGTGGCAGAGTGCGACGCCACATAGCTCTTGATATGCAATTCGCCAAGGGCCAGCAGGGTGGAATCCGCTCCGGGTGAATCTGGAAATTGTGACCGGAAACTTTCGAGGGAATTCTCCGCGCCGGAAAAATTGGTCTGCGCGGCGGAAAGTTCGGCGATTTTCAAGACCGCCTGCCGCTGCCAGTCATCCGGTGAACCGTTCGTTAAATTTTGTCCGTAAACCGAAACGGCCTCGGTCAAGCGTCCCAGCTTTTCCAACACTCCGGCTTGTTCGGCAACGCTTTGCGCACGCAAGTCAGCGCTGTTGGCACGATTGGCCGCGTCCATAAGGTCCGACGTCAACGCCAGCGCTCCGTTAGTGTTGCCTTCGGCCAGTTCGACATGGCCCAGCAGGTACAATCGCCGCCAATCGAATGCGGGTTTGGATTTGAAGGCGGTCGTGGGTTGTAAAACATTCGCTGCGGCGGCGGGCTGATTATCCGAGAGGAATGCCTGAGCCAGCAGCAACGTGCCATTCAGGACGCGCGGGTCCGCAGCATTTGTTTGCGCGGCCCCTTGAAAAATGGGGGATTTTTGGAACAAGGCGACTATTTGCGGCCATTGGTTGAGTTTGGCGTAGGCGGCGGCTTCATTGTCAACGGCATCCAGCCGCCACTGCGAGCCGGGATAGGTGCTGGCCAGGCGGGCGAACGTCCCGGCAGCGGCGGAATAGTCGCCATTGGTAAATTGCGCCTGGCCAATCCAATAAGCGTATTGGTCCGCTCTGCTGCCGGCTGAGGATTCGCGGCCCTGAAGGAGTGCGATGGCGTCCTGAAGTTTTCCCTGGTTAAACTCGGCCTGCGCCTGCATCAACGTCGCTTCGGGAAGCCGCGCCGAATCGGGATGCTTCTTAATGAATTCGGCGAACTGCGATTCCGCACGGCTCCACATATTGTCCTGGAAGGCAGCGGCGGCGGCGTTAAAATCATGCTCCTCAGAAGCAGAGAGTCGCCCGGCGCTCAAAATGAGCGCGAGCAAAATCAAAAATAGTGGCCGGAGGCGAGCCATGCGGGGATGCTAAACCATCCTGCCCCGTGACGAAATGAGGAAATCGTTCGATTGTTGAAGCGCCAGAAAAGGGGCATGGCTCTACCTGATGGAGCGTGGCCCGTTTCCGTTTCTATTGGTTATCCTGATTGACCGGACCTAATTTGTATTTTTGCCGCACGTCGTTGGGCAAATCTGAAGCATCAATCCTGGTCATGCCAATGCCGCCGCGGTCGAGGGCATAGCTGATGTCGATAGCATTCTTTTCGACTCTTTCGACATATACGTTGTTATAAACGGCGCCACTGATAGTCACTATTTGATTGCCCAACTTCGGCGGCGGGGGACTTAATGAGATTGCCGTGGAAGGCACCTGGACTAGTTTGGGCGCCACCGGTGCCGCGGTGGGTTGCACTTTAATTGGCGTCGCAGTTGTTCGAGGGCTGGGAGCCGGATCGACGGCGGACGGAAATTCACTGGCAACAGGAGGTGCGATCGCAATGGCCCGGGGCTTATTGCTCGTGGCCTGGCTCGTAGAAGCGATGGCAACTGGAGCGACCGATTCAACTGCGGGAGATTGATTCGTGGAAGCTTCGACAGCCGCCGGGGAGCCGGTGCTGGCGGCGATAACCAGGGCCAGGGCCGCATTGGCTTCGTTAGTTGAGGCAACGGCAACAGTGGAGACTACGTTGGTGGCTGCTTCAGCCACGGTGGGAGCCTCATTTGTGGCCGTTTCAATTATAGAAGATTGATTCGTGGAAACTTCAGCAGCGGTCGCAACTTCGTTTGTTGAAGTCACTGAGGCCGGAGCTTCGTTGGTATCAATCGTTGAAATGGCAACAGCCGGGGTCTCATTGGTCGCAGTTTCGATTGTTGAAGCAACAGCAGGTGCAACCTCATTAGTCGCATTTTCAGCAACGGCAGCTTCGTTAGTAGAAATGGTGGCGGCCACCTGGACTTCATTTGTCGTAGCTATAGAAGCAGGTGTTTCATTGGTCACAGCCTCAGCAACCACCGCAGCCTCATTGGTGGCAGTTTCAACAGCGGGAGGTTGGTTTGTCGAAGCTTCAGTAGCAATCGCAACTTCATTGGTTGCGGTCACAGAGGCCGGAGATTCGTTCGTATCAACTGTAGAGGTGGCAACAGCTGCGGCTTCATTGGTAGCGGTTTCAGCAACTGCAGATGAATCATTCGTCGAAGCCGCGGTGGTCACCGTAACTTCATTGGAAGTAATTAAAGCCGCCGGAGAGTCGGTACTGGAGGCAATCGCCATGGCCAGGGCCTCTTTCCCTTCGTTCGTAGAGGTGAACGCAACAAGAGCAGCAGGTGTTTCGTTGGTGGCAACTTCGACAGTCGAAGTGGCAACAGGGGAAATCTGATTGCTAACACTTCCAGTAGTTGGCGCTTCGTTCGTGGAGATCTCAGCTACGGTGGAAGTCACATTTGTATCAACAGTAGCGATAGTAGCTTCATTGGTCGTAACCTCCGCAACTGTCGAAGAATCATTGGTGGCAACTTCAACATTCGCGGCGATGGTGGTGGCCGCGTTAGTCGTGATGTCGGTAGCGGGAGTTTCGTTCGTAGAAACGGCTGCTACCTGAACTTCATTCGTGGCCGTTACCGTTGCTGGTGTTTCGTTGGTAGAAGTTTCAGCAACAGTGGACGTTTCATTGGTGTCAGTGACAACAGCCGGGGCCTCATTAGTAGAGACGACAGCGACTGCAGCAGTCGCGTTTGTGTCAGTTTCAATCGTCGAAGCGGCGACAGTTGAAGTCTCGTTAGTGGAAACATCGTTCGTCGTGGCATCAGTCGCCATCGCAACTTCATTGGTGGCAACTACGGCAGCTGGAGATTCGTTGGTGGATTCGACCGCAGCAACTGACGCCCCATTTGTGGAAGCGTCAGAAACAGTTGGGGCTTCATTGGTGGCCATTTCAGCGACAACTTGAGCTTCATTCGTAGAAACGGCAGCGACGGTCGCAGCGGTGTTTGTGTCAGTTTCGACTGTCGGAGCGGCGACAGTTGAAGTTTCATTCGTGGAAACATCGTTCGTCGTAACGTCAGTGGTTGTAGCAACTTCATTGGTCGTGACTATAGCAGCAGGAGATTCATTGGTAGATTCAACCGCGGCGACCGATGCTCCATTCATGCCAGTGTCAGCAACGGTGGGGACTTCATTGGTAGCAGTTTCAGCGACGACTGGAGTTTCATTCGTAGAAACGGCAGCTACCTGAACTTCATTTGTGGCCGTGATGGTTGCCGGAGTTTCATTGGTAGAAGTTTCAGCAACAACGGAGGTTTCGTTGGTGTCAGCGACAACAGCCGGAGTCTCGTTAGTTGAAACTAAAGCGATGGCCGGAGCCGCGTTGGTGTCAGCTTCGACTGTGGAAGTAGTAACTGTTGAAGTCTCGTTGGTGGAAACATCGTTCGTCGTGACATCAGCAGCCGTGGCGACTTCGTTAGAGGCAACTAGGGCAACGGGAGATTCGTTGGTGGCGTCGAGCGAGGTAACTGGAGTTCCGTTGGTGGCGGATTCAACGTCGGCAGTTTCGTTGGTAGCAACGACAGAAGCAGGGGCTTCATTCGTATCGGTTTCGGTAGTCGAAGAAGCTGCAGCGACTTCATTGGTGGAAGCAACCGCTGCCGTAGTGTCGTTCGTCTGAGTTTCAGCAGCGGGAGTTTCGTTGGTGGAAACTTCGGCAGTCGTCGCAACTTCATTAGTAACAACTTCTGCAGCTGAAGTGTCGTTAGTGGAGACGATCGCTACAGGAGCGGCAGCAACTTCGTTGGTAGAAGCTTCAACCGTCGAAGCTTCGTTCGTAGAAGAAGCAACAGCAACGGCAGGAGATTCATTGGTGACGGATTCAACTGCGCTAGATTGATTCGTAGAAGCGTCAGTCGCGGAAGCGACAACGACGGGAGTCTCGTTCGTTGAAATTTCATTCGTGCCGGCGTCAGCTACCGGAACCGTTGCCGCATTGGTCGAGATCGTGCCGGTTGAGTTCGTTACAGATCCGTTGGGCTGCACGGCGGCGACAGCAGAACTTGCGGCGGTTATCCCGTTCAACTGTTTTTCTGAAGTCGCAGGGGTGGCGATGGGGACCGGGTGTTTATGCGCGCAGCCGGAAACCAGACCAGTGGCCAGCGCGGCGCACAAACCAAAATACATGGTGTTTTTTATGGAACGGCCGGCAGGAGACACGGAAATGGCTGGCTGAGCCGCCGGTTTTTTGACCGGCCGTTTTCCCTGCTGTTTTTTTTGTTTCATACTTATGGTCGAAGTTATCCTGATTATTTAAAACCGTCACTTTGGCGGCGTTATCCCGGATAAGTCCCGGGTGCAAAATGAGCAGCCACTATGCCAGTATTAATAAGCGATGAGGGCGCTAAACTTTAAAAAGTAAATAAGCAGGCATGGACAATCACGGTTTTTTGGGCAAACGAGGCTGAAAAGGATTCCCTAAAATTTAAATGAAGAGGAGAACCTTACCGTTTCAAGGCGCTCTTCAAATACTGCCCGGTAAAACTTTCCGCACGCCGTACGATTTCTTCCGGTGGGCCTTCCGCAATAATTTTTCCGCCGCGCGAACCGCCTTCCGGTCCCAAATCAATGATCCAATCCGCGGTTTTGATGACGTCCAGGTTGTGCTCGATGATGAGCAGGGTGTTGCCTGTCTCGCGCAATTTGAAAAGTACTTCGAGCAGCTTGGCGACGTCGTGGAAATGCAGGCCGGTGGTCGGCTCGTCCAAAATGTAAAGCGTTTTGCCGGTGGCTTTGCGGCACAATTCCGTGGCGAGTTTCACGCGCTGCGCCTCGCCACCGCTCAGGGTGGTCGCCTGCTGGCCGAGATGGATATAGCCGAGGCCGACCTCAGCCAGGGTCAGCAACGGGTCATAAATTTTCGGCACCGCGCGGAAGAAATCCACGCCTTCGTCCACGGTCATATCGAGCACGTCGGCAATATTTTTTCCTTTGTACGAAATCTCGAGCGTCTCGCGGTTGTAGCGTTTGCCTCCGCAGGCTTCGCATGTCACGTAAACGGGCGGCAGGAAATTCATTTCGATCTTCAAGACGCCGTCGCCTTCGCATTTTTCGCAGCGGCCGCCCTTGACGTTGAAGCTGAATCGCCCCGGCTCGTAGCCGCGGACTTTCGCCGCGGGCAAGCGCGCGAACAAATCACGGATGTGATTGAACATGCCGGTGTAGGTGGCCGGATTACTGCGCGGCGTGCGGCCGATAGGCGTCTGGTCAATGACGATGACTTTGTCCAGGCCTTCAAATCCCTTTAACGCTTTGTGCTCGCCGGGGCTTTCCTTGGAGCCATAAAATTTCCGGAACAGCGCGCGTTGCAGGATGTCGTTGACCAGCGTGCTTTTGCCGGAGCCGCTCACGCCAGTAACGCAGGTGAGCGTGCCGAGCGGAATGCGTACGTCGATGTTCTGCAAATTATTTTCGCGCGCGCCGAGCACTTCCAGCCAGCCTTTTTCTTCTGAAGGCGCATTCCGTTTTTTAGGAACGGGAATGGTCAGCTCACCAGTCATGTATTTCGCGGTGAGCGAGTTTTTATTCGCCAAGATATCGGCGAAGGTTCCTGCGGCGACGAGTTCACCGCCGTGAACGCCCGCGCCCGGACCCAAATCCAGGATATAATCGGCGCTGCGAATGGTGTCGGCATCATGCTCGACAACGAGAACGGTGTTACCCAAATCGCGAAGGCCTTTGAGCGTGGCAAGCAGACGGTCGTTATCGCGCTGGTGCAGGCCAATGCTCGGCTCGTCCAGCACATACAACACGCCGACGAGCGCGGCGCCGATTTGCGTGGCCAGGCGGATGCGCTGGGCCTCGCCGCCGCTTAACGTGCCGCTTTCGCGGTCAAGCGTCAGGTAACCGAGGCCGACATTTTTCAGGAAGCCGAGCCGCGCGCGAATTTCTTTGATGACTTCCGCGGCGATTTTTTTCTGAAACTCGGTAAGCTTCAGCGTGGCAAAAAATTCATCGGCTTTTTCCACGGACAAACTGCATATGTCCATGATAGAAAGGCCCGGGATAAGCGGCGCGCGCTTTCCCGGCTTCGACGCGCCATTCGCCTTGAACCCTTCATTCAACAAAGTCACCGCCAGGATTTCAGGCTTGAGCCGTTTGCCTTTGCAGGCATCGCAGAATTGCGGGCTCATGTATTGCTTGAGCCGGTTGCGGACAAATTCACTTTCGCTCTCGGTCGCCAGCCGCTCAAGGTTGGGCAGCACGCCTTCAAATGGGCGCGAGATCTTGTTGATCTTGCCTGCGCGCCAAAAAGAAAAATCAACATCTTCTTCGCCCGAGCCATTCATCAAAAGGCCTTTAAAGGTATCCGGCAAATCCTTGTAGGGAGTTTCCAGGCTTACCCCGGCATGGGTGGCCACTGAACGCAGCAGCGCTTTGTAATAAATATTCATCCGTTTGCCAGAACGGCGCCAGGGCTGGATGGCTTTTTCGAGTGGTTCTTCGGCATTGGGCACCACAAAGTGCTCGTCAAAGACCATTTTTTGGCCGAGGCCATGGCAAACGGGGCAGGCACCGGCAGGAGCGTTGAACGAAAAATGTTTCGGCGTGGGCGGATCAAAACTCTTTCCCGTAGCCGGAGAACACATCTTGTTTGAGTGCAAGGTCTCAATCCACTCCGCGCTGTTTGTGGCATTGGGCAATTGATGCAGTGCCAGCAAGACACCGTCACCCCAACGCAAGGCCGTCTCGACGGAATCGCCCAGGCGCACGCGGATTTTGTCATCAATCACGAGGCGGTCCACCACGGCCTCGATGTTATGGAACTTTTTCTTGTCCAGTTTGACAGGGCGGTTGGTATCGCCTAACTCCACAAATTCGCCGTCAGCGCGGGCACGGACGAAACCCTCGCGGGCGAGGCGTTCCAATACATCGCGGAACTCGCCTTTTTGCCGACGCACCACGGGCGCGAGCAGCATGACTTTGGTCTTGGGCGGCAGAGAGAGGATTTTATCCACGACGTCGCTGGTGCTTTGCGGGACGATGGCGACGCCAGTCTCCGGGCAATGCGCCTGGCCGATGTGGGCGTAGAGCAGGCGCAGGTAATCGTAGATCTCCGTGGTGGTGGCAATGATTGAGCGCGGGCTGCTGCCGGAGCTGCGTTGCTCAATGGCGATGGCCGGCGAAAGCCCTTCGATAAAATCCACATCCGGCTTTTGCAATTGGTCGAGGAACTGGCGAGCGTAAGCCGAAAGGCTCTCAACGTATTTGCGCTGGCCCTCGGCATAGATCGTATCGAACGCGAGCGAGGACTTTCCGCTGCCGCTCAAGCCGGTGACGACGACCAGCTTATCGCGGGGGATCTGCAGCGTGAGGTTCTTCAGGTTATGCTCACGCGCGCCGCCGATACGAATCCATTCTTTGCTCACAGTTGTAAATTTCTCAGATAGACCAAACGAACAATCTACTCAAAATTTTCCGAAACGCAAAGGGCAGGCGAAAGAAATATGCAGAAAACCGGAAGTTAAAGAATTTAAACCGTCGGGAAGCCTCGCAAACCGAAGAGGCTTTTTAACTAAGGCAGCGGCAGCCAGATCAGGCGATAGAACTTGTTCAAGGTCGGGGCGTTGGTATCCGTGAAGGTAAACGCGCCGTTCGTGTAAATGATGGTGGTCGGGTAAGGCGACCACACGACCATGGGGTTTATGCTCGTGGTCCAATCCACCTGGAAGAGATCATTGGTGTGCGCGGTCCAGTTGAGCGTGACATTGGTGGGAGTAAGGATGGCGCGGCTGAAGGATGGAGCCGGCAGGACAAAGACAGTAAAGGCGTTGGTTGCGCTGCGTGACGGCACACTGTTATCCGTGACCACCGTGGTGAATTTGTAGGCGCCGCCGGCATCATTAGTGCCGGGCGTCCAGGAAATGACGCCGCTGGTGCTGTTGATCGTCGGGGTGGTGGATGGTGCCGGGAGATCACCCAGCGTGTAATCCAGGGTCGCCGATGGATTGGAATCGGTCGCGCTATTGGTCAGGGAAAAGAGCTGTAACATCGTGGCCACATAGCTGGGTTGGGCGGCGAAAGACAGGGCCCCACTGGAACCGCCCGATGACAACAGCAGCATTCGATAGAAGCGCGAGGCTCCACTAAACGGATATTGCGACCCGTTATCGAAGAATGTAAACAGGCCGTTTCCAGGAACAGCCGGCCCGGTGTAGGTAATGACATTGGTGAACGAACTCCACGTTATCGGCGGCTTAATGGTGGGCGTTTCCTGCACCTGGAAGGTGTCATTCGTGGGCGCGAGCCAGTGGATGAGATAGCCATTGATGCCGCTGATGTTCGTATAAATGATGCCGGCGGAGAAAACGAGGTTGCTGCCAGAGCCAGATGCAACGGTTTCATAGTTCACGCCGAACACATAATTGACAGCCACGCTATTGGTGTTCTGGATGGCGAGGTAATAGGTCTGGCCAGGCAACAGCGAGGGCGCACCACTGGTCACCAGCGTGGCGGAAGCGCCGCCAACCGCGTTGGCGAGCAAAAGGGTATCCGGCGGATGCGCGGGCGCGGGCAGGATATTTTGATTGAACCAGATATTCAAGGAACCCGTGGCAGAGCTGAGCAGGTTGGTCGCGGCAATCGCATTGGTTGGCACAGCGACGGAATAATAGACCACGCTGTTGGCAGCGATAGAATTGGTCTGCGGCGAGCCGTTATTGATCGGGGGCGCCACCGAGTTGGTGCCGTAGGAGAATAACAGCACCCGATAGAAGCGCGTCGGGCCAAACGGATATTGCGATCCGTTATCGAAGTAAGAGAACAGGCCGTTTCCAGGCACCATCGGTCCCGTGTAAGCAACAATGTTGGTAAAGGAATGCCACGCTACCGGCGGCACAATACTCGGGGTTTGCTGTACCAGGAAGGTGTCATTCGTCGGCGCAAGCCACTGGATAAGGTAGCCGTTGATGCCGCTAATGTTCGTATAAATGATGCCGGTCGTGAAAACGATGTTGGTGGGCGAGAGAGTATCAAAATTCACTTGGAAGCCATAATTGATGGCCGAAGCGTTCGGGTTTTGGATGCCGATATAATAAACGCCGCCGGAGACGAGGTTTGTCGGTACAGTGTTAGTGCCCAAAATACTGGTACCACTGGTAACACCAGACATCAGGGCATAGGCGCTGTTGGTGACCGGCGGGAAATTCGTCGTAAACAGGACATTGACCGGCAGGTTGGTGGCATACAACAAAATGTTGGTGGCCCAAATCGTATTAGGCGGAACATCCACCACGATCCAATCGGTACTCCCGGCAGGCACAGAATTTGTGACCGGCGAGCCCGGCAGCGCCTCCGGAATCACCGTGACGGTGAAACTATTGGTGGCCGTCTTGAAGGTGTAGGAATTACTCACGACGGTCGTGAACAGGACATCGCCCGCCGGCTGATTGGCCGGCACGTTCCAGGTGATAACCCCGCTGCCGGAAATCGTCGCCCCAACCGGCGGCACGGTGGTCAGCGTATAATAGAGTGAGCCAGCATTGGTATCCGTGGCGGTATCATTCACCGTCAGTGTAGTGCCCGCATCAATCGTGAGGTTGGTAACGACCGGCAGGACCGGCGGCGAATATTGATACAGGAATTCCACATCAAGGGCATACGTGACGGGCGTGGTGCCGGAGGCGTCTTCCACGGCGAGATAATAAGGCGTGCCGGGTACCAGCGGTGGAGTGCTGGTCAGCGTCAGGATCGGGCTGCCAATGCCGGGCGTCGTGCCGGTAAAATTCGCCAGCAGTTCCGTGTCCGGCGGAGTAGTCTCCACGGGAACGGTGTTTGGGTTGTACCAAAGGTTCACAAAACCGCCGGTGGCAAATTCGATTATATTGGTTGCGGCAACGGCGTTCGGCGGCACGAAGATGGCGTAATTATCCGGGCCGTCCACGGTGTTGGTGAACGGTTGGCCGGGGTGAATGATGATTACCACCCCGCTAATGAGGTCAAACGTTACCGAGACAGCAAAATTGGTCGTAAAGCCGTTCGTGTTTTGGACGCCCAGGTAATAAATTCCACCCGGTTGGAGGACCGGCGGCAGCGGCGCGCCGGAAGAATTGATGATGGCGGTACCGCTGGTGGAACCGCTGAGCAACTCAAAGTCAGACGGGCTGACAGTGGTCGGCGGGGCATTGGTGCTGTACCAGAGGTTCAACGGCGTGCCGGCATAGAGCAGGCTGTTCGTTGCCTGCACGGCGTTGGTCGGGACATTGATCATGTACCAGATGATGCTATTGCCACTGATGACGTTGGTGGCTCCATTGGTCAAGGTTCCCGTCTCCGAGAAGGAAGGCGGCACGGCGGCGATGAAAACGCTCACCGGCACGGGGCCGAAATACGCCAGGGTATCGTTGTTCGTCGCCACCACGCCAAATGAGCCGAACCCGCTGTAATTGGTTATGAACGGCAGCTCGTTCGTCGGGGTAAAGATA
>Ga0206973_1101_pt2 | contig 21151 bp, 18 predicted proteins | sample Alteio_BWOrgHeat_83_FD_152927 | JGI IMG/M metagenome (GOLD analysis project Ga0206973, IMG submission 152927) | Enriched cells from forest soil in Barre Woods Harvard Forest LTER site, Petersham, Massachusetts, United States -... | ecosystem: Environmental > Terrestrial > Soil > Temperate forest >...
TGGTAATGCAAACAGCAAGCAATGTGCCCCTGTTACAATATAAAGACCTTAACAGCAAATTCGGCAATTTTTCTAACTACTATAACGAATACGCAGTAAATCCTTACTGGTTGATTGCAAATATCAGGAGCCAGGGAACAACTAATAACCTGATCGGTAATGTGCAGGCAGACTATAAATTTGCGCCCTGGATAAAAGGTACAGTGCGGTTGGCTTCTAACTTATCATTCGGAAGCGGAAAAAATACAAATGCCCCGGTTGTTGTATCTGACTGGGCTGCGGCAAACAGGAATGCTACGCAGTATTCTAACAGGCCGGGAGCTGAAGTTGATGATCAAAATTCTTCTTCAACCATCAATTTTGATTACTATTTAAGCGGTGATCATGATCTTTCAAAAGATTTTTCTTTTAAATATATCGCAGGCGGAAGCGTAAGAGATAGCCGGTATAAAGATGTACAGGCAGGTGGTAATAACCTGCTCGTAAATAATTTATATAATATTGGTGTACGCAGTGGCGATGCTATAGTAGGTACAAATGGTATTTCAAATTATAGATTAGTAGGAGCTTATGTAGACCTTGGCTTTAGTTATAAAGGCTGGGCAAGTGTTGAATTTACAGGCAGGAACGACTGGGATAGCCGTTTGTCTGAAGCAAACAGGTCTTTTTTCTATCCAACTGTAAATGCTGCTGTGGTATTATCTGATGCCATCCCGTCTTTGAAAGATAATAACTTCTTATCTTATTTAAAGCTCTTTGGTAATATCTCGAAATCAGGTAATGTGAACTTAAATCCATACCAGTTACAGGTTACTTATTCTCAACCCGGTGGTTTCCCTTATGGAAACATTGGAGGTTTTACAACGAATAACACTTATCCAAACCCGGACCTGAAGCCTGAATTTGTTAATGGCAAAGAGTTAGGAGTAGAGGCATTATTTTTCAGTAACAGGTTAGGTGTTAATGCTACCTACTTTACGCAAAAGAATACAAACCAGGTTCTGCAGATATCTCAGTCATGGGCAACAGGTTTCCCTGTTGGCTTAGCTAACGCTGCAGACTTTAAAAACTATGGTGTTGAAGGCGATATTACCTTGTCACCGTTGGTTAATGTAGGTAAGGGGCGCATTGATTTTAAGATGAATGCAACTTATAATAACAATAAGGTGCTTTCAACGTTGAATAATGCACCTGTTATCATTGGTGGCAGCAGCGGGTTTATACAGAACTCAGTGGGATCTCCAACTATTAACAATATAGCTGTTGTTGGCTTACCTGCTTTTTCTTTCCAGATGAGCGATTACCAGAGAGACCCCGAAGGCCGTGTTGTTGTTGATGGTACAACAGGTATGCCTGCCCTGTCATCTTCATTGATTACAAAAGGGCGTACGTTACCAACATGGATCCTTGGATTTACTCCATCTTACAGTGTTGGCAATTTTTCTGTTAGCATGACATGGGAATATAAAGCCGGTAATGACTTTTATTCCGGTCTTGGCTCTGATGAAGATTTTGCTGGTATTTCTGCCCGTAGCGCTGAATATGGCCGTCAAAGATTCGTATTCCCGAATTCATCTATTTATGTAGGGCCGAAAAATGCGGCAGGCATTCCAACAGATGAAGGTTTAGCTGATATTAAAAATTATGTAGCTAATACAAATATCCAGGTTCAGGATGGCAATTCCGGATTCTGGACAGGTGGTACTTCCAATACAGAAATTGCTACCAACTATTTTGGCAGTGCTGCAGCGTGGAGATTAAGGGAACTGAATATCTCTTACAGCCTTCCTTTTAAATGGATAGGTGCAACAAAAGCTATCAAAAGGTTAACTGTTAGCGCCATCGGCAAAAACCTGCTGTTGTTTGTTCCCAAATCCAATCAATGGGGCGATCCTGAATTTAACTATAGCACAACAGGTAATACATTCGGATTGGGCAGTTCATTCCAATCTCCTGCTTCAAGATTATTCGGAGGTTCTATCACTGTTCAATTTTAATTAAACACTCAAACAAATTATAAAGATGAAATACATATTTTTTAATAAAAAGTTTCTGTTTGTGATCGGCCTGGGTTTGATGTTGGGTAGCTGTTCAAAAAGCTATCTTGATATCAATTCAAACCCTAACCAGTCAACAGATGAGAATATAACTCCGGAATTAATCTTTCCGCAGGCAGCAGAGGCAGTTGGATCTATCCAGGGTGTTGGGCCCTGGGGGTTTCTTGATGGTTGGTTAGGTTACTTTGCTTCAAACGGAGATTTCGCGAGAGACCAGCAAACAACAAGCTATAATATTGACTTTAGTTTTAGCAATGGCGCCTGGTCAACTTATTACGATGCTTTGTTTGATTTACACCAGGTAAAAACAAAGGCTTTGGTGAAAGGGGATACAGCCCTGGCCGGGGCTTCCATGATATTATCGGCCAAATTATGGCAGGAATTAGTAGATGCTTTCGGAAATGTTCCTTACAGCGATGCTTTTTCGGTTGATAAGAATCCCCGCCCTACATATGATGATGCTAAAACTATCTATAATTCATTGCAATTATCGTTAGACACAGCCATACAATATATGAAAACTATTCCTCCTGCAGGGTTTTATTTTCCTACAGCCGATATTGTAAATCATGGAGATCAGAGTAAGTGGATGAGGTTTGCAAATATTCTCAAATTAAGAATGTTATTAAGACAGTCTGAAGTTTCAGGATTTGATCCCTCGAGTGAACTTACAAAAATTAATAATACTACGAATGGGGGGTTGCCTGGTGTAGGAGATAGTTTTAGTGAGAATCCAGGTTACCAGAATGATGTAAATAAACAAAACCCCACTTTTGCTACACTTGGTTATAACAGTGCAGCAAGCCCTGCAAAACAAAACACATCAACTGGACTTAATAATTACATACTTGGAGTTTTGTATAGTGGTACCAGCACTGTATCCTCTCCTGATTTTATTGATCCACGTACTTATCGTTTCTGGCAAACGGTAAGTGGGGGCTTTTATGGAAACAATTATGGAGATGATGCAGGCAATAGTTACTCTGGGGCTTCTACCTCATATTTTGGACCGGGTTTAATTGGCGATCCTAATAATAGTGGGATATATACAGCCGGAGCTTCCCAGGATCAATGGATATTGCCTGATTATGAAAGTTTATTTATGGAGTCTGAGGCTGCAGAACGCGGTTGGATTGAGGGAGACGCACAATCATTATTTGAAAGCGCTATAACCCAATCTTTCATATTTCTTAAAGTGCCTGATGCAAACAATGCGGCTTTAAGTTATATTGAGAATACATTTTTTGCGAACTGGCAACAATGGCAGGAATATAAGGGCTCTACAGTGGAAGACATGGCGGATTTGATCGCAATTCAAAAATATATTTCCAATTGCGGTATTGATCCTTTCGAATCATGGTCTGATGAAAGAAGATTACATATGCTTGAATTACTTGCAGATCCAAATACTCCAATAGGTATTCCAATTAATGAATATTCTGATTATATCTCTGCAAATCCAAGTAAAATATCAAGCACTATACCTATACGATTGTTATATCCTCAAACTGAATATACAACAAATAGTACCAATGTAAAAGCCCAGGGCACTATTGACCAGTTCAGTTCGAAAATATTTTGGATGCCATAAACATCTGTAATTAAATGAAAAAAGATAATTATGAAAATGAATAAATTGTTAGGCAAGTTCGGTGTATTTGTAGCTGTTTCAGCGGCTTTAAGCGGTTGTTTAAAGGACAGCGATTATGACAACGGCATAATACAATCTGTCCGAACTACAGATAACCTGATTAAGCCAGTTGAGCTGAAAATATCAGCAACGAATAATACTAATTTCGCCACAGTTTCAGTTAACAGTTCTCCAAATGATACTACGAGCGATTTTCTGCCGGTTGTATTGGCAACGGCTGACCCGGCTCCGGAGGATCTGCATGTTACGGTTGAAATGGTTGACAGTCTGGTTTATAACTACAATGATGCAAATGGTTTGGATACTGCAAGCGGTACCGGTTATAAGGTTCCCCCGGATTCTATGTACACTATTTCATCAATGGAGGTTGTAATTCCAAAAGGATCCAATACAGGATATTTGCAGGTTAAATATCATATACCGGATTTTATCGGAGCAAACTGGGCCTTCGGGTTTAGAATTGTTTCAGTAAAAGAATCTGGCTATACCATTAGCGGAAACTTTAATGAAGGCGTTGTTTCCCTAGCTGTAAAAAATCAGTATGATGGTATTTATAAAGGTACAGGAACCATGGTGCATCCTGTTTATTCAGGAACTTACTCCAATAAAGATGAGATCATGACTACTTCGGGCGCGAGTTCAGTTACGCTTTACCCACTGAATACTACAGTTGGATTTGGTGTTCATCTGACCATAACAGTTGACCCAAGCACTAATCTGTGTGCACTGTCAACTTCGGATGTATCTTTGACTGCATATGATCCTGCAAAGAACTATTACGATCCGGCCACCAAAACATTTTACCTTGATTTTGGTTATAGCGGAGATACCAGGCATGTTGTAATGACTGCCGTTTATAACAGGCCGCGATGATTTCACGATGATTTAATAAATATAGTTTTTAATAAAAAAGCCGCTTTATGCGGCTTTTTTATTATATATGCAGCATTTTAAATTTTGTGTTGTCTTACCATTCGTACCAATTAACAAGGTTTTAAAGTTTTTTTAACTGTTTATTCATAATCCCTATATTTACACGCAAATTTAAAATTGTCTAAAATGAGAAAAATTGTAAGTCTACTTACGTTAATGCTATTTATTAGCGTTGTGGCTTGGTCACAAGGTAAAATAAGTGGTGTTGTACGGGACCAGAATGGAGATCCCGTTCCTTTCGCAACAGTTAATGTTAAAGGCTCAAAAGTTAGCGTGGCAGCAGATGCCAATGCTAATTTTTCGCTTAATGCCAAAAGCGGAGATGTGCTACATATTACAGCAGTTGGCTACGATGCCAAAGATGTAACTGTTGGTGATTCTCCTGCGCTTACAGTTGCATTAACACGTAATTCAGGTACAATAAGCGATGTAGTAGTAACTACAGCATTAGGTGTACAGAGGCAGGCAAAATCACTCGGCTATTCAACAACAAAAGTTACAGGAGCAAATCTTACTGAAGCCAAGGTAACAAACATTGCTACAGGTCTTGCTGCAAAGGTTGCCGGTCTTCAGATTAACCTGGTAAACAACGGAGTTAATCCTGATGTACGTGTTACTTTACGCGGAGCGCGTTCTTTCCTGGGTAATAACCAGGCGCTGCTTGTAGTAGACGGTAATGTGTTACCTATTAGATTTTTAAATTCACTCAATCCTAATGATGTTGATAATATTACTGTATTAAAAGGCGCTTCTGCTTCCGTTCTTTACGGAACTGATGCAAGTAACGGAGTTATAATTGTTACCACAAAAAAGGGTAAAGGAAGGCCAACTGTAACATTTGCATCAACCGTTTCAATGGAAACTGTTGCCTATATGCCAAAGCTGCAGGAAAGGTTTGGGCAAAATGGTGGTGAATACAATACAACATATTACCCTTCTTCTGTTTATTTCCCTGGTGATCCTTTCCGTCCTTATGTGCCTTATGAAAACCAGCAGTATGGACCGGAATATAATGGTGCAACCGTAGATATCGGTCAACCGGTTCGCATTTATAACGCGGACGGTACTTATTTTGATTCAACCGCAAAAAATATTTATTCAAATAAGAAGAATTCCAAAAGAGATTTTTTTGATAAAGGAATAACTGTACAAAACGATGTATCATTCCAGGCAGGAGATGAGAACAGTAATTTTTTCCTTTCTTTTCAGGATATGGATGCAAAAGGTGTAGTGCCAAAAGATGTTAACCATCGCGATGTTTTCAGAGTAAATGGCACAAGAATATATGGTAAATTCAGGGCAGATTACAGCCTGTCATATTCTGCAACCCATACAAATACAACACCAGGAACATATGTGCCTTTCCGTTGGGGAACGAGCGATTATGTTGGTAATTATACAGCAGGAAGCAGTGGTGCACAGGCAACAGGCGGTTCTTATTTCCAGGGACGCCCTGTTTATTGGACAGTTATAAATACACCTTCAAATGTTAATCTACGCGATTACAGGAATTGGCAAACTGATCCATTCGCTTCTCCTGATGGCTTTTTTGATGCTTATTACGGAAACCCATGGTGGCAGATAGACCAAACAAGGTTAGACGAAAAGAATAATGACTTTATTGGGTCAGCTTCTTTAAACTACCAGGCATTTTCCTGGATGAGTATAAGCTATCGTTTTGCTTATGCACGCAATGATTATAGTAATAAATATACCAAAGCAGGTTATGTTTTTGCTCCATGGGCAATAGAACTTGGACAAACAGGTGAAGGTGGTAACATTGCTTCATCTGTTCAGAACCTGGTTCCAACTGCCGGTACAGGTTCAAGCAGTAATCAAAGAATAACAAGTGATCTGCTTGTAACTTTAAAGCAAAGCTTTTTACATCATGATCTGGATGCAACACTTTTGTTAGGTAACCAGGTTCTTGATAAGAATTTCAAGGATATGAACATAGCTACAAATGCATTGATCCTTCCTGATTTTTATAACGTAGCTACAAACTTATCCGGTGTGCCTTCAATTGGTGAGTTCTATGCGCACTCCAGGAGTTATGGAGTTTTTGCAGACCTTAGTCTTAATTATAAAAACTTCCTCTTCCTTGAAGCAACTGCAAGAAATGACTGGTCATCACTTCTTTCACCAGAAAACAGGAGTTTTTTCTATCCTGGTGTTAATGGCGCCTTTGCATTTACTGAACTGTTAAAGCAAGGTGGTGTACTACCATGGTTAAGTTATGGAAAGGTACGTGCAGCATACAGCCAGACAGGCCAGGTAAGTGTTGATCCTTACAGCCTGAAAAACATTTTCACATTAGGCCCTGGATTTCCATATGGCGGCACAGGAGGTTTTACTGTAGGCGATGCTTTTGCTAACCCTAACATTAAACCTGAAAGAACAACTGAAGTTGAACTTGGTTTGGACCTTGGCTTTTTCCAGGACAGGGTTAAATTAAGTGCTGCATTCTATCAACAAAAAACAATTGATCAAACTATACCGATATCTATATCTATTGCAACTGGTTTTACCCAGGCTTTTGTTAACAGCGGCCAGATGGAGAACAAAGGTGTTGAGTTGGAAGGAAGTGTAAATGTGATCAAATCTCAAAATTTCCGTTGGGATGTTGGGGGCAATTTTTCTTATAATAAAAGCACTGTGCTAAGCATCGGTTATGGCTTGAATGATGTATACCTTGGCGGTGGTAATACTTATGCCGTTGTAGGAAAGCCTTATGGTGTTTTAAAAGTCTCAGATTGGCAACGTGACCCTGCAGGAAGAATTGTAGTTGACAAAACAACCGGTTTTCCTGAAATAGGTTCAGCATTACAATATTTCGGAACAACTACTCCTCCCAGCAAAATTGGTCTGAACACAACTTTAAGATATAAAGGTTTTACTTTTAATATAGTTGCTGACGGCAGATTTGGGGGCCTTATATACAATGACTTTGGACAAGATCTTGATTTCACAGGTAGTTCCTGGTATTCTGCACAGGCAGGAAGGCAGGCTTTTGTTATTCCTAATTCAGTTTATTCTGATGGTAAAGGCGGTTATGTTCCTAATACAAATGTTTCAGTAAGGGAAGGAAACAATGTCTTTTGGGCAAGTACGTGGAGCACCCAGCAAAGCCCTTATGTAAACAGTGCAGATTTCTGGAAATTAAGAGAAGTATCATTAAACTATCAGTTTCCCCAAAGCCTGATGGCAAAAATTAAATTCATAAGCGCACTTAATGTTGGCCTGGTTGGAAGAAATCTAATGATGTTTAAGGCTAAAGATAACCCATGGAGTGATCCTGAATATAGTAACACTTCAGGCAATGGTATCGGTACAACTGATGTTAACCAAACACCTCCAACAAGATTTTATGGAGCAACAATACAGGTTACTTTCTAAATTTTCAATTGCTTTAAAAAGAACAACATGAAAAAAATAGTAATAGCGATAGGTCTTCTTTATATAATTTCCTCGGGATGTAAAAAGGATTATTTAGATATTAATGATAACCCGAATAATCCTGATAACGCTTCTCCCGAACTGGTTTTGCCAAATGCTTTAAATGTTACAGCTGGCCGCCAGATAAATACCTATACGTTTATAAGCGGATGGATGGGACAATGGGCTATTAGTGGAAGTTATGCGCCAAGTAACAGCAATTTTACAACATACAGGCAAACTACTGATTTTGGAAACGCAATATGGACAAATATTTATAACAATCTTGAAGATTATGAATACACGCGCAGTACTGCCCATGATCAGAGTAAACCTTTTTTTGAAGGCGCTGCTATGATCATGAAATCATATGAATATCAGCAGCTGATAGATATGTTTGGCAACATTCCTTATACACAGTCTTTGCAAAACGTAGATGCCATATTACCTACGTATGATGATGCATCCTCTGTATATGAAGATCTCGTGAAAAAAATTGATACCGGAATTAGCCTGATAAAAGTTTCCGGTGGCCAGGGGGCAAGTGCTTCAAGTGATATTATGTTTTCAGGTGATGTAACCAGTTGGGTACAATTTGCTAATACGCTCAAGCTAAGGATATTAATGAGACAATCAGAAGTAAAAGCTGATTATGTGAAAAGTGCTATAGCTGTGATTATGCAGGAAGGTTCTGGTTTTTTAAATGTTGATGCCAATGTAAATCCCGGCTACCAAAATGCAACCGGAAAACAAAACCCTTTCTGGAGTTTAAACTATAACACAAGCAATACATATATCAACGATTTCTGGCGGGCTAGTCAATTTGGAATTGATTTTTACAATACCAACGACGAAAATTCAACTACTTATGATCCGAGGGGAAGAGAAGTTTATGGTGCTACGCCGGGTGATGATACGCTATGGCAAGGAAATGATCTTGGAGCACAGGGATTTGTTGGAGGCGCTTCTTCGATATTTGGCCCAGGCGTTTTACAAAGTGTAAGTCAGCCTGCAACGATATTAACCGCAGCAGAAAGTTATTTTTTGCAAGCCGAGGCAGTTGCAAGAGGGTGGTTATCCGGTGATGGAACTGCGCAGGATCTATACCATCAGGGTATTACAGAATCATTCAGGTATTATAATGTTGATAATTATGAAAGTGCAGCAGCAGATTATTATAATAACACTGCCAATTCAAAAGTTTATTGGGGCTCTGGCTTATCACTGACTTCTGAATTGAATTTAATCGTAGCACAAAAGTGGGCTGCAGAAAATACAGCAACACCTTTTGAAGAATGGTGCGATTACAGAAGATTGCCGACCCTGCCATTTAATAAGAGCATACCATTAAGCAAATCTACAAATGTTGATGAATTGGCGGTACCTCTCAGGATACTGTATCCTACAAGCGAATATGCAAGCAATTCAACAAATGTAAAAGCGCAAAATCAGGGTAGTGATGCTCATCATACTGATAAAATATTCTGGATGCCTTAAATAATTTTAAATGAAAATAATTATGAATAAAATATCATCGTTTTTTAAAATATTAATACCCGGGTTATTGTTTAGCGCATGTATAAAGAATGCAGACAACTTTACAGACTTTTCTACTACCAAACCAGTTTTAGAGATGAAGACGGCTGTTATAGTTGCAAACGGCTCAGCTGATTATGTAAATATTGCCGGGTTACCTAATTTTGGTAATGCAGGATTATCTGCAATTCCAAATTACTTTCCAAATGATAGCATTTCTTTTTTAGTAAATCTGGCTTCTAATGAGCCTTTGTCTAAAGATTTAACATTAAAAGTTGGGGTCAACCCGGATTTGATAGCTACTTATAACGTTTCAAGTACACTTCAGTTTGAGTTAATGCCGGATTCTTTGTATAGCTGGACTGGTGACCAAACTGTAACTATACCTGCGGGGGAAAGAACCGTTATGGTAAATGGTTTGAGTTTTAACTATGATAAATTTGATCCCACTAAAAATTATATGCTTCCGATAGGCGTTTTGGATGGTGACGGTATTACTGTAAGTGCAAACATGGGGGCTATATATTTTCATACGATTGGTAATCCAATGGCAGGAAATTATGACCACAGCTGGTATAGATGGAATGATGCTCCGGATACAACCGGACCTCCGAATTCAACAGTATCTGAACATGTAACAGTAGCAGTACCACCAATTGACGCAACTACTCTTGATTTGCCTGAAGGTTATCTCACTGCCAATAGTTTGCCTGGTGTTTCAATGGCATTTACTAATACAGCCGGCGTGATTAGTGACCCCTATACGTTTATAGGTAAGTCGTTGCAAAGCGCCTTAGACGGTGGTGGTTTTACAGTTGCTACAGCACCTGTATTGGTTGGTTATACAATTGTAGGAGATGCAAGTACACACTATAAGGGTAGTACTTTTAGAATGTACTTTGAAGTAATAAATAGCACGGGAGGTAATCGTAAAACGATTAATGTTTTTACCAAGTTATAGAAGGCTTAAATAGCATATTTGAAAACCGCCTTAATAAACTGAGGCGGTTTTAGTTTATATGCATGAGTGCTTTTATGGTTGGGTATCTAATAGAATGGCTTCCATAAATCTTTCTTTAAGGAAAATTCCTTGCAACGCTAAAGACAATTAATATTACTTATAAATCGAAATATTTGTAAATAGTCAATATTTTTTACTTATACTATTTTCTTGCAAAAAATCCACCTCTGCTATGTGATCAGCACATTATATTTAATAAAAAGACATAAGCAATACCGTAATGTATCAAATCACTTAATCAGATAATTAATTTAAACCGGTAATAAGATTAATTAAAAACGCTTCATTTATTTCACTTTCCTCATGAAGATTTAAATAATCGTTTAATTTTGTATTGTTTGGAATTGCTTTGCGGAGACTATTCTCATTAAGTTTAATTTTTTGCAACTTATGATTATAATAAATATAATATACTTCATGATCTACAAAAGCATCAGAATGATCGCCTGATCTTGCTCTTTCCAAATCATTTGGATCTGCTTTCTCGTATGTTGTAATTATTGATTTTAATAAAGTGTAATTGCCTGCAACCAGCACCTGGAGGAAGTTGGAAGATGCTGAAGAGTCATATATAGAGGCTTTTGCAAATAAATAATTTTTATCACCTTTAAAGGTAAAGTAAGAAACCTGCTGTTTGTCTGTTACTACAACCAGATTGGAGTCCTTGACCTTTATGTATAAATTTTGATTTACTTTATCATACAAAAACAGGTAATTACTACTGATTGTTATGTTGTTAGAGGTGGTAACTGATCCTTCACTCCAGGTGTCAGGTAAAAATTGACTTCCATTTACAGCTTTTGAAGAGTAGGTTTGAAAGCTTTCGAAACCAGATTGGGCTTTTCCAAGATTAGAAATCATGCCAAAATCTTTTTGTATTGAAGATCCTGTTGTGGCCTGCGAAATAGCAAAATTGTATGAAGTCAATATGCAGGCGGCTAAAAATACTTTTTTCATAAATAAATACTTACTATAAAAGTATCAATATCTGCTTAATTTAAATAGTTCAATACGAATTTTCTATTTTTAAAATAGATGCCGATAGTTTTGTTCCTGAAATATTAAGTTTTTTAAAAGGATTTGAGTAATCCAGATAATATAGATTTGCCAAAACTTTTCTGGATGCGGTTATTTAAGCTTTTTATTTGCCTTTATATTTTTGCAGCTTTTTTCTCCTGCAAAAAAGATCCAACCTATGATACCACCCCTAGTTTCTATTTTTTCTACGGAGGTACATCAAATTTTGGCAATGGACTTATCTTGTTTCCCTCGCAAGATACTGTAACGTATAACCTTGTTATTTCTTCTACTTTCCTTCAGTCGAAAGCAACAACTGTTACAGTTGAAGCAGATGATAGTTATCGCCAGGCATACAACTCAACAAATGGTACTAATTACGAAGTAATGCCTGTACAGGGCTATACTTTTCAAAATACCTTTACCACCAATATCAGTTATATTTACGATACAATTCCTATCACTTTTAATAAGCAGTTTCTATCAGGAGGCAATTATTTGTTGCCATTAAGAATTACCAGTGTAAATAATGGTTATAAAATAGACACAGGTTCATCAGTTATATATCTTCATACGCAAGATGTAGTGTTGTCGGGAGAATATACTTCAACCGGAAGCAGAGTTTTATATGTAGGAGATTCTGCTAACGGTGATATTCAATCTGTTCAGGCGTTTACTGTAAACAAAAATCTTGTGCCGGGAACAGACGGCAGTTCAATTTTAGATTATGCAGATTTGGGACCTAACGGATGGCAGTATATACTGAGTTTATCAACAGACGATAACTCTTTAGTTGTGCAGGCCAATACTGTTATGCTGAACTCAATACAGGCTGGATCATTCCAGGTGCTTTCCTCAAGATTTGATCCTTCAACAAAGGATATTTATATAAGAACCCGATATAAAAACTCAAGCGGCGATGACCGTATTGTAGAAGAATCGCTAACATTGCAGTAATAAATTTTTTTATATGGCAGATCAGCCTCAACAACAGAATCAGCTAAACATAGAAATAAGTGAAGAAGTATCTGAAGGCACTTATGCTAATCTTGCCATCATAACTCATAGCCACGCAGAGTTTGTGATTGATTTTGTAAACATAATGCCGGGTACGCCTAAAAGCAAAGTAAAATCCAGAATAATATTTACACCCATGCATGCAAAACGTTTTATGCGCGCCATGCAGGAAAATATAGAACGCTATGAAAGTGTTCATGGAAAAATACAAGACCTTGAACAGGTAGAAATCCCGTTAAACTTTGGCGGCCCCACGGCGCAGGCATAAACATTACTCCTTTACTTTTTCTACTTGTCTTAGCTTGATGTAACTCTTCATACATCACATTGTTATCTTTTTATTTCATTATTTTTTCTGTAGCTTACATCTATGATTGGAAATCGTTTTGTAAAATTTGATCCTGCGGCAGATGGAAAAAGCAAATTCGAGCAATTGCTCGATCTATTCCTTCAATTATTAACCTATACAAACGGCGATTTTAATGAGGCTTTACAATGGATGAATGAGCTTGATAAAAAATACCAACTTACCGACGATGAATATGGTATGGGTGATTTTATTGAAGACCTCAAACGCAACGGCTATATAAAAGATAATAACGAAACCGGCGCTATAGAAATTACAGCAAAAAGTGAACAAAGCATACGTAAGAAAAGCCTGGAAGAAATTTTTGGTAAACTTAAAAAAAGCAAACAAGGCGATCATGCAACAAATAAGCCCGGACAGGGAGATGAAATCAGTCCCGATCACCGGCCTTTCCAGTTTGGAGATATGCTGGAACAAATTGATTTTACAGAAAGCATTCGCAATGCTCAGATAAATCATGGCGTAGAAAGTTTCCAGATGTTTGAGGATGATCTCCAGATTCACGAAACAGATTTTAAAGCACAAACATCAACGGTGCTGATGATTGATATTTCGCACAGCATGATCTTGTATGGCGAGGATAGAATAACGCCTGCAAAAAAAGTGGCGATGGCGTTAAGCGAACTCATCACCACAAAATACCCAAAAGACACTTTAGATATTGTTGTGTTCGGCAACGACGCATGGCCAGTTGAAATAAAAGACCTTCCTTATCTGCAGGTTGGTCCTTATCATACAAACACAGTTGCAGGTATGGAATTGGCGATGGATATTTTGCGCAGAAGAAGAAATCCCAACAAGCAGATTTTTATGATCACCGATGGTAAGCCAACCTGTTTAAAAATAGGAAGGCGGTATTATAAAAACGCGTTCGGACTTGACAGAAAAATCACAAGCCGTTGCTTAAACCTGGCTGCACAGTGTAAGAAATTAAAAATACCTATCACAACATTTATGATAGCAAGCGACCCTTATTTGCAACGCTTTATAACAGAGTTTACAGAAACAAATAATGGCAAAGCATTCTTCGCTTCACTGGATAAATTGGGTGCATTTATCTTCCGCGATTTTGAAAGCGGTAAAAGAAAAACAGTGTATTAATTTTTTGTAATCAGCTGCAGTATTTCAATTAAGCACGGTTGTGTCACTGCCTTGTGCACCTGTGTAATAATGAACAATAGAAAGTCAGGTTTCATCACTAAAAAACAATAATTGTTTTGGCTTTTTAATTTTTACTTTTGAATTGATTGCTTCATGTGAACTGAATATTTGATGAATAAAAAAATTAAGTGATAATGAATATAGAGAAGATTAAGACTTTGGGTGAATTGAAAAGAAGCGGTTATAAACCTGTTTCAATTAAAGATGAAATAAGAAAAAACCTTATTGAAAAAATACGCAATAAGGAAACTACATTTAACGGAATTATTGGCTATGAAGATTCTGTAATTCCTGATACAGAAAGAGCTTTGTTAAGCCGTCATAATATTTTGTTTTTAGGTTTACGCGGCCAGGCAAAAACAAGAATGGCCAGGCAAATGACAGACTTGCTGGATGAATATATTCCTGTAATTGCCGGCAGTGAAGTAAATGATGACCCGCTTAACCCTTTAAGCAAATATGCAAAAGACCTGATTGCAGAACATGCAAATGAAACGCCCATTACATGGTTGCATCGCAGCGAACGTTATGGCGAAAAATTAGCAACACCTGATGTAAGTGTGGCTGATCTTATCGGTGATATTGATCCTATTAAAGCAGCTAATCTTCGTTTAAGCTTTGCAGATGAAAGAGTAATTCATTACGGTATTATTCCACGTAGTAACCGCAGCATTTTTGTTATTAATGAAATACCCGATCTGCAGGCGCGCATACAGGTTGCATTGTTTAATATTCTTGAAGAAGGCGATATACAGATACGTGGTTTTAAATTAAGAATGCCGCTTGATATTTTATTTGTGTTCACTGCAAACCCTGAAGATTATACCAATCGCGGCAGCATTGTAACGCCTTTAAAAGACAGGATTCAAAGCCAGATACTCACACATTACCCAAAGAATATTGAAACATCGCTCGAGATCACAGAACAGGAAGCAAGTATATTGGAAGAACAAAAATTAAAAGTTACTGTAAGCGACCTTGTAAAACGTTTGATTGAGCAGGTTGCATTTGAAGCGCGCGGTAATGAATACGTTGATAAGAAAAGTGGTGTTAGTGCAAGGCTTCCTATTTCTGCTCTTGAAAATGCATATAGTAGTGCAGAACGTCGCGCAATCATAAACAATGAAAAGCAAACACAGGTTTGGATAAGCGATTTGGTTGGCATCGTTCCATCTATTACCGGCAAGATAGAATTGGTGTATGAAGGTGAACAGGAAGGCCCTTACCAGGTTGCTGTAAATTTGATGGATAAAGCAATACGCTCACAATTCATAACATATTTTCCAAATCCTGAAACATTAAAGAAAAGAAGAACCACAGGAAAAGCATCGCAACAGGAAAAAGAAAGTGATAATCCTTATAAAGCTATTACAAGATGGTTTGATGCAGGTAATCATCTTGACTTATTGGTTGATACAAAAGATACAGAGAAGATAACTTCTTTATATAAAGTGGACGGGCTTTATGGCTTTGTAAAAAAATATTTCCCTCATGCTAACGAAAAAGAAAGCGCTTTGCTGATGGAATTTGTTTTGCATGGATTAGCAGCGCATTCACTCATAAGTAAAAAAGTAATTGAAGGAAAGATAGAGTTTAAAGATCTTATCGGAAGCATGATGAATCTTGGTCAAATGAATTACAATGATGATGAAGACGATCTGAATGATGATAGTTTCAGGTAATGATTTGCGTAATTAATTTTAGTGAGTATTTTTACGAACACCATAAGTTAATTTGTTTATGAAATCAAGGTTAATTGCCATCATTTCTTTAGTGATATTGTTTTCATGCCACGCAAAAAATCCAGGCCCTGTAAACATGGAGGATACTTTAAAAAAAACCATGCAGGCGTTTTTGTATAAAGCAGTGAATAATGACTCTACGCATGTAAAATATCGTATTGATAAAGTTATTTTTTATGATGATAAGACCAGATATATATGCAACTTCACGGTTCATGTAAGTGCAAAAAATTTTGATACAACAGGTATTATGAAAGCTAATATTTCCAAAGATTCTTTAAAGGTTGATCGCTTTCAATAATACTTAACTTGCATAAAATAATAAAGCCTTAGTGTACACTAAGGCTTTATTATTTTATAAGTGGTGATAACTTACTCAATAATTAATGTTGCGATTGAATGCGGAAGGCTGGTTGTTTGTGCTGCATCACCGTTGATCCACAAACGATAATCTATTTTATCATCAGAAGTATTCAGCACAACAACAGCAAGTTTACCATTGCTGTTTATGAATGCAGTAGTTTGTAATTTATCCCTGTTTGAAGATGTAATTACGCGTTGTGCACCCGGACGAATGAACTTTGAAAACTGACCGATGTAATAATAGCTGTTCATGTAAGTAAGCTTACCGGTTTTTGTATCTGCATGAATGGGTGCATAACAAAAATTACCAACATGATTAGGGCCACCATTTTCATCAAGCAACACATTCCAGTCTGTCCATGCAACAGTGCCATTATTAAAATCATTCAACATTGATGTGCCATATCTTTCACCCCATTGCCAGTCATTAATACGCGCAGCATCATACCTTTCTGCACAGCCTTCTGTAAACACTAAATTCTTTGAAGGAAAAGCTTCATGTACGCGTGCAACATTATAAAATTGCATTGCGCTGCCCGTCCATGTTTCATACCAGTGATAACCGATTCCCCAAATATATTTTGCTGCTTCCGGATCTTCCATAATTGTGCTTACACGCTGATAAATCAAATCGCGGTTATGATCCCAACACATTAGTTTTTTATTGCTTAATCCACTTTTTACAAGTGTTGGCCCGAGATAATTTTTAATAAAATCCCTTTCATCTTCTGCAGTGTACATGCAAGATTCCCATGTTTGTTTTGCCATCGGTTCATTCTGAACAGTCAAACCCCAGATTGGAATTCCCTTCGCTTCATATGTTTTAATAAACTTCACGTAATAGTTTGCCCAGCTTTGTTTGTAATCATCCTTTAGCTTTCCACCATGCAGCATATCATTGTTGTCTTTCATCCATGCCGGTGGACTCCACGGAGACACAAATAAAGTAAGCTTGCCGTTGGTTGCTTTTTGAACTTCTTTTATAAATGGTATTTTATATTTCTCGTCATGTGCAACATTAAAGCTGGTTAATGCTTTATCATTATCGTTAACATACGTGTAGGAATCACTGCTGAAATCGCAACTGTTTATGTTTGTTCTGCCGAAAGTATAACCAATGCCATTTATCGTATCATAATATGCTTTCAAAACTTCCTGCCTGCTTGCTTCAGGAATTTTATAAAACGTTTCAGCAGAGGCATCCGTTAATGCACCGCCGATGCCAATTAGCTTTTGAAACTTTTGCGATGGATCAACAAACACGCAAACCTGCGTTTCAACAGGCTGGCCCATGTGCGAGAAATGCAAAGTATCTGTAAGTGTTATACGATCATCTGTTTTATCAGCAGTTGTATACACCAGCACTTTTTTATGAATAGCCGAATATTTTTTTTGTGCATCACAATAAACAAAAACAATGAAGGCAAGGAATGTTAGAAAAACTTTCATATAGTTTTTTCTCAAATGTAAAAAGCAATCTTATAATGATGGTAAGAAAAATATAGACTTTGCCTGATTAATTTTTTGTATGACAAACAATCGAACAGATGGCATCGTTCCTTGCGTCGCACTGCCGTCATCTGCATATCGTTGAGCAGCTCCGGTTCTTTGTTCATGTAACATTTTTTAATTCAAACGTTGCTTGATTTACAAAAGATCATCTGCACTAAAATTCAATGGCAGCAATGCAGGTACATCATCAATTATTATCACCTTTCCCTGCATGCCTGCAAGAATTAAACGGATGGGTTGCTTAACCCTGCTTTCATATTCAATCAGGCTTTGCCTGCAAATACCACATGGAGAAACAGGCCGGTCGCTGTTGCCATCTTGTTTGTTATAACTTATGGCGATAGTATCAATCGCAATTGCGCCATATAAAGATGTTATGGTTGATAGCAATGTTCTTTCTGCACAAATGCCTGCAGGGAAACTTGCATTTTCCTGGTTAGTTGCCGTAATAATTTCTTTGTTTGCAAGCAATGCAGCAGCGCCTACAAAAAAATTGGAATAAGGTGCATAGGCTTTTTCTGTTGCTGTTCTTGCCTTTGATAATAACAAAAAATCTTCTTTGTTTAACAGGCTGTCGTTCTCTAATTCACGATAAGAAAATTTATACTCTTTCAATTCACTCACTGTTTACACTTTAATTATTGCTAAGATAATATGAGCAAATGACAGAAAGCCTGTATCACTTGTTATAATCACGATGATAAAAATTTATTCTGCTGCTTTATGAATTAAGGCTGCATACATTTTGCCTCTATAGTGCGAAGGTATTTCACTTAATTTTTCAGCAACGTAATTATAAGATGCAAAGAAATTTTTAAGGGCATTAAAATTTATTGGATAAGGAACCCATGGATTAGATTTATTATTATCATACTCAACTATTATAAAGTATGTATCATCATTCGAAAGTGTAAAGCATTTCTCAATAAAAGCATTTTTATCTTTTACATAATGAAATGAGTTCGCCATAAGAATTCCTGAAACACTTTTAAAAGGAAATTCATCATGCACAAAATCTGCAACAATCTTTTCAAGTTGCATACCGGCTTTAACCGAAACATTTTTTAATGCATTTTTATTTTTATCAACTGCATATAGCAAACTTTTTTCAGGCAATAATTGTGATAAAGCGTTTGTGAATAAACCATCACCACAACCAAGATCAGCCCAAACATTTCTTTCTACAGGAATTGAATGTTGAATTAATTGTACTGCTTCTTCTAACTGCATATTGTGAATGTACGCAGCTTAATTATACGGTAATGTTGTTTTAAATAAACTAAGATACTTTTGAAGCCATAACCTGTAAAAATGTCCAATGAAAAAGTATTTCCTTGTAACCACTATATGTTTTGCTGCCCTTGCTGCATCGTCTCAAAATCAATCACCAAAACAAACTGTTGCGCTTAATTCAATTGAGGAATTAAAATTGCTCAGCACACTGTGGCAGCAAGATGCTGCTGAATACAGGGCACTATGTTACCAGGCTTTTAATACTGCAACAATGCACATAGATGCAATGCCAAAAAAAATGCGAAAGAAACAACACCTTGCAATTATTACTGACCTTGATGAAACAATTTTAGATAATAGCCCAAATGAAGCGCAATTAATAAAGGATGGCAAATCATGGAATTATCCATCATGGAAACAATGGACTGATCTTTCCGCAGCAACTGCAGTGCCTGGTGCTGTTGAATTTTTGCAATATGCAAAGCGCAAAGACATCAATATATTTTACATCAGCAACAGGAGCGTGAATGAAGTTGCCTCAACACTTATCAATCTGCAAAAATTAAATTTACCAGATGCAGATACAAGTCACATGCTATTTATGAGCAATGATGCATCCAAAGAAAGCAGGAGACAAGCAGTGATGAAAACCTACACTGTTATTATGTTGATGGGAGATAACCTTAATGATTTTGCCAATGTGTTCGAAGGAAAAAATATAGCCGATCGATTTACCGAAACAGATAATGCAAAAGATGACTGGGGTAAAAAATTTATTGTATTGCCAAATACAACTTATGGTGAATGGGAAAACGCCTTGTATAATTATAAGTTTAATCTTACACCGGAACAAAAAATAAATTTGCTGAGAAGTTCATTGCAGGGCATTCCACAATAGGTTATGAAATGTTGTTTAACTGTATTAGTTCTTTACAAATTCTTTTAACTGAATTTTTTATGGGCGTGTATTTGAATGATGGCAAAGCTTTGAGCAATTTGCTGTTATCAAAATAAACTTTTGCAAGTGCGGTTCTTGCTGTTTCTTTTGTAATGAACGGCGCTTTACCTGTTATTAAACTTTTGATTACTGCCATACGCCAAACCATTGCAGCCATGAAAGGAGTTATCTTTTTGTGCGCCGGTTTTTTATTAAACGCTTCAGCGATCATATCAAACAATTCTTTATAAGAAATATTTTCGTTGCTGATGATAAAACGTTCGCCCGTAATATTACTGTTCATTAATGCGATCATTGCATTTGCTGTATCCAACACGTCAACAAAACCAGTAACACCTTCCGAGAAATAAGGAAATTCTTTATAAACATTTTTAAATATCGCAGATGAACCACTATTCCAATCACCAGCACCAAGAATAATAACAGGGTTAACAATAACGGTATTCAAACCTTCCGCTACACCGCGCCACACTTCCATCTCGCCAAGATATTTGCTTTCACCATAGACACTGTTACTTGTTTCAGCGCTCCACTGCATGCTTTCATTAATAATACTGTTTTCTCTTATTCTTCCCAATGCAGAAACAGAACTTACATGCAATAATTTTTTTACGTTATTTATCAAACATGCATTTACAATATTTGCAGTGCCTTCAACATTGGTTTTAAAAAGCTCTCTTCTATCTTTTGAATTGAACGATACTTTGCCTGCGCAATGATATACTTCATCAACGCCATTCAATATTTCTTCAAGTAAAATAATATCGAACACATCGCCTTGTATCCATTCAATTTTTTCGTGTGTGAAAGAAATTTGATTTCTATACAAAGCTTTGATGTGTATATCAAGCTTTGCCAATTCTTTTATAAGACACGAACCTAACAGGCCTGTTGCACCTGTGATGAAAATCGTTTTATTATTTGTTGGTGAGTTTTTTTCCTGTATCATGCAGCATATATAAACCCTTATCGGGCTGGGCTAATACTTATAAAATCCTTTCCCTGTTTTTCTCCCAAGTTCATTTGATTCAACTTTATTTTTTTGTATGTCTGATGGCTTAAGTCTTTCGGGTTTGCCTAATGCTTCCCACACAATATTGCTTACCGAATAATTTACATCCATTCCAATAAGATCCATCAACTTAAAC